>ERZ808041.296-NODE-296-length-45118-cov-7.103039_pt1 | contig 45118 bp, 45 predicted proteins | sample MGYA00380192_ERZ808041 | MGnify/ENA primary metagenome ERZ808041 (study PRJEB31490, sample SAMN06133412) | mouse gut metagenome | isolation source: Z1_1 | host: mice | place: China: Chengdu | collected 2015-05 ...
TCCTTTGTTCTGATATTCACTCCTCTTTGCATTTTTATGCTTGACAATTCCTTAGCCGGCTGCACTAAAATCGAACGTCTGCATTGCCCTAAAAACCGGGCGAAAAAGTGACGGGTGGGCTGTGGCTGATTTTGCGGCCCTGTGCAAACCCAATTCCGGGGGGTTTTCTCAAACTTGCCCACAGAGGGGCACACGGGGGCCAACGCTGCGTTTTAGAGGGCTGGGAAGTGTACGGATACTGCCAAGCCAACAGGATGGGCACAAACGGCCTCATAACGCGGAACAGAGGGTGCTGGTTCGAGGGCAATCCTTGAGGCTGGCAGATCAGGTCATAGGGCTGGTGTTGGGTCGGGGACTCCCGGGGCAGGCGGGATGCAGGTTGCTCTCGGATGGCGGAGGTCGTACTTCTCTTGCCGCTTTCGGACACGTCGGCGCGCCGCCTCTAACTCCAGCTGGTCGAGTTGCTTCTGGTGGAATTTATCCACGGCCCGCTGTGTCGACAGGATTGTGTAGAGATTGTTGCCGTTCCACTTCAAGCCGTGCTGGTCGAGGTAGTGGCTGTGCTCCGCCTCAATAAGACCCTTGTTCAGAAGGACGCCGATGCTTTTGATTACCGTGTTCCTGCACATACCTGTTGTAGCGGCGATGGTGTTGTAGCTGGGATGACAGGTGTGTGTCCTGCGGTCCTCAATCAACAGGAGGTAGGCGTACACCATGAATGCGGAGGGTGGGAGCTTCAGCAAAAAAATTTCATTGGGCAGAGAGAAAAAGTTTCCTTCACTTGCGGATAGAAACTTTGGGGAGAGTGTGTTGTGTTCTGTGATGATCTCCGCGCTCTTCAAGGTTGCCAGATGCTTTTTCGCTGTGCCCACCGTCAAATTAACAGCAGTGGCGACAGCTCCTGTGGTGATTTCCACCCAGTCACTTTTGCGCGAGTGGAGGCAGCAGAGATAGGACAGGAGCACGAACTCAATCGGCTTGAGCTGGTACTCCCACACCGCGTTGGGAATTGGAAAGCGGTAGAGGCGTGGATCGCGCCGGGGCCAGCCGGTGGAGATGTGGTGTTTCCTCACTAGCTGATACCCCCTTGCGTATGCCGCTCTACCCACTGGATAAATTTCTCCTTGGGGACTACCAGGCGATTGCCGATTTTGAGAACGGGGAAGTCCGCCTCGTGCATCAGTTCGTAGCTGCTGGATGGAGCGATGCCCAACACTTTTGCCACCGTTGTGGCATTGAGGAACAGCGGCAGGTCATCGTAACTTTTGTACTCAGATAATTTCATTTGGATTCCTTTCAGAAAAATTGATGGGGTATGGCCACGCACCGTATCTGTTCCTGCCCCAGAATCTCACTGCGGCGTTTTCACCTTGGTGGTACGCTCATCCCGCATTGGGAGTCTTGGCGGTACTTCGCTTAGGGAGTATGACTTCCGGTGGTGGGTATTCAGTTGTCGAGGTGCAGATTGCTTCAGCCAAAAAAGATTGAACGCCGGTGTCTGATCTGCTATGATTGTATCAGAGAAAAATTTCCAGTTCAATGGATTTGGAACAGGTCAGGTAAATCCCAAATCTCAATCGGACACAGGAGGACGGCAAATATGGCAGAGGAGTCGGAGCGCATACAGGAGACATTTGAGTACACTTATACTATTGACGAGTTCACAGTTTTCTTTTATAGCGGTCATGTGTATGTCGGCGAAAAAGAATACCCTATCGGGCAGTGCAGCGTAGACATTATGAATTTGGACGAGCCTGTCCTGGACGAGATTGACCGGCGCGCTAAAATATGCGTTTCTGAAGCGATTGATTTGCTTACAGAAAAAACAGACGGCGCTGCGGCTCTCGCGCAGGAGAGACTGAACGCTGTCTGGGATATCGTATTTACTCTGCCGGTGTTCCGGGATCTGAACATGGACAGGGAGGTCAACTACCACACCTTTGAGCGCCTCATGGCTGACACGGAAAAGTGGGCACAGGTACAGGACCCGAATTCGGAGGGCCGTGCGATCTATCAGGGGATGCTGGTCGAGTTGGCCTGCTTCGCGGAACATCTGCGCAATTTCCGCGGGCAGATCAGTGGGATGGCGGAGCGGTATTTCGAGCCGTTGAAACGGAGGAACAGCAGCGCGTATGCCGATGCCTACGCCGACTTTTGTGGTCAGATGACGTCGCTCAGCGCGTGGCTGCTCAACGAGGACTTTGAGCAGAGCTTTCCCATGCAGGTGAGCTTTGTGCCCATGATGCACCCCACCGAGGAGGATAGAATTTTTATCGCCGAGAAAGCTGTATTCAACAGCCTGACGGATTTTCTGAAGGTCGAATTCTACCGGGGACTTGCCATGGGGAACGCGCCGCGCCGCTGCCACAACTGCGGGCGGTACTTTCTGCTGACGGCGGGGTACAACACCTGCTACTGTAACAATATTGCTCCAGGCGAAACCGAACGGACTTGCCGAAAGGTAGGGGCACACCGCAAAGAAGCCCAAGGGAAGGAGAATCGTACTCCCGCCCAGAAGGAATATGACCGGGCTTATAATCGTTTGAAAACGCGGAAGCAAAGAGGCAAGATCAGCACGGACGAATGGAATGCCGCAGTGGCAGTGGCGCAGGGTCTGGTGACGCAGTCTGAGCGCGGGGAACTGACCGACGAGGAATTGAAGCGCAGGCTGGCGGAGTTGTGAGAGGACGGCAGACGGCATGAAACGGCGGCTCTTTTCTTTGTAGACACTGGTGCAATTCAAGGGTGCTGGCAAGTAAAAAAACCGAAAGATAGAGACCGCTTTTGCAGGGAGAAACTGTTGAGAGGAGGGCATACAATTTATCGCAGAAAAACAACAAATTATCTCAGATTTGTTGACCTTATAGGAAGGGAATGCTATAGTTTTCTAATTAGCAATGCCAATGGATGAGTGATTCCTTTTGCCGTTTGAAAGCAGGTTTATTGGTTCGGTTCATCTTTTGCGACAGGGGAGACAGAATATGTTACGGATCGCCATAGTGGATGATGACGCCAAATTTCAAAAACAGCTCGAGGAATTCATTTTGAGATTCTTCCAGCACGAAACAGATCAATTCTGCCTGCGGTGCTATGGTGACGGAGTGACCTTTTTATCAGAATATCAAAGCGATTTTGATATCGTCATCATCGACATCATGATGCCTCTGATGAACGGAATAGAGGTCGCGCACAAGATCCGTGACCAGGATAAAAATGTCCTGGTGATGTTTATCACTGGGACGGCAGATTTTGCGATCCGCGGCTATGAGGTTTCGGCGGTAGACTACATTTTGAAGCCACTGTCCTATGAGGCGGATTTCAAATACAAATTTGGGCGTGTGGTGGAAAAGGCAAACGCACGCAAACTGCGTTGCAAAGAGCTTGTGCTGAAGGACGACAGGGGCCGATTTATCAAACTGGCGGTGGACGATTTGATCTATGTGGCAAAAGACCGCGACAATGCTCTGTATCATACGACGCAGGGGGTTTTCACCCAGCGCATCCCCATGTTTAAGGTGAAGGAGTCCCTGCAGGGGGAGGCGGTGTTCGCGGCGGTAAACAGTGGATGCCTGGTCAATATGGCGTTCATCAACAATATCAGCGGCAATTTGGTGGAGCTGTTCAACGGGGAGCGGCTCGTCCTTTCCCGCAGCAGGAAAAAGGCCTTCTATGAAAGGTTTTTCGACTATACAGACAATTGAACCGGCCAGGGGCGAACTGAAATGACAGAGCTTGGACATCACCTCTCATACCTTGCTCAGATTTTTATCCTGTCGGTGTTTTGGATGGGCAGGCTAAAACGGAAGCCGAATTTTGTGTGGCGGATGGCCGCCTGCGTCTTTGCCCTGTGTGGGAGCGTTGTGCTGACTTCCTATTTGCAGCCACAGTCAAACGGCTGCAGTTGGATCGTGTTCAGCTACCCCTATTTCCTGATCCTGGTCCTGTTCGGCGCCGCTCTCAGCATATGCTTTGACGCTCCGTCTGGCGTGATCCTTCTGACGCTCCTGCTGCCGTCAACGGCCCAGCTGTGCGCCAGCGCAATGGGGGACGTGGTTTACTATTTGATGGGCTGGACAGGGAACCAATTCTATTTGCGTGATATCGTTTCCGTCACAGTCATGTGTGCCGCCAGCGTTGCGCTCGTCAAGCTGTATGATAAGCTGTATTTTTACGATGAGGGAACCTATAAAGTCATTATTATTTCGAGCTGTTGCGTGGTGCTCTGCGTGTTTGCACTGAATGGCTTTTCTCCGGAAATAACAGACCGATTTACCAGATATGTCATTGTTGCCGGATACCGCTTTTTAATGAGCGCGTTTGTGTTTTTCCTGATCTTTTCCCTGCTGGCTGTAGGCCGCATGCGCTATCAGAAAAGTCTGACGGAGGTCCTGATGAAAAAGCAGGAGCAGCAATATGCCCTGGCCCGGGAGTTGACCGAATTGGTCAGCATGAAGTACCACGACATAAAGCACATGGAGAAATTCGGCTTGACCCGGGAGTTCCTGGAGCAGGATGGCAAGCGCCTCGCCCTGTTCGACTGCGTCGTAAACTGCGGGAATTCCGCGCTGAACACGGTGCTGACGGAGAAAAGCATTGCCTGTAAAAACAGCGGGATCAATTTTACCATGATGGTGGACGGCGCACTTCTGGGCTTTATGCTGCCGGTGGACATTTACGCGCTGTTCGGCAATGCCCTGGACAACGCAATCAATTGTCTTGTGGAGCTTCCCGCAGAGGAGCGGCAACTTAGAGCCTATCCGTAAATAGACAAATGAGGTATAATGTCCACCAAAGGCGGTGGGAAAAATGGAGAAAAAGAGCTACAAGTCATGGACAATATCAGATGCGTTCTGGGAGGCGGTAAAGGAAGAGATACCAGAACGGCAGCGAGCAGAGGGCAAAACATATAAGCGAAAACCCGGCGGCGGAAGAAAACCATTGTCCAAACGACGGGTATTAGAGGGAATATTCTATGTTTTACGAACGGGTTGCCAATGTTTATTGTTGATAAGGAACTACATCGTTTGTTGAACCGATGAATTATCGCCGGGGAGATTCTTGTAATTCCTCCTACAAGTTTGGACTGTTCCAACCGAAAAATCAAGCTCACCTACAAAATTATAATGAATATCAATCTGCTGGGTCCGATGCCGGTTCGTCCAGACTGAATCGTGGACAATAATCTTCTCAACAAACATCCGCAGTATTTCCGGGGTAAGCTGTTCCGGTTCAGTATAGCTCCTAACCAGCTTCAAAAAGCTCTTAACATTTACCTGTTGGGATTCGCAAGCCTGAATGGTATCTTTTAGCGCGGCGGTGCTGGCCTCTAATTCCTTCTGTTCCTGCTCGTAGGTTGCGCTCAGTTTGGCAAAGCGTTCGGTTGTCAGCACACCCGTTGCCATGTTCTCAAAGAGCTGCTGGATGATCGTATCAAGCTCACCGATCCGCCGTGTCTGCTGTGCCAGGGTACGCTTTGCGGAGGTCTGCTGTTTTGTTTGCTCCGCCAGAGTGTTGTCCGTTATCAACTGGACAAACTCATCTTCATAGTCCTGTGCGTAGGCAATGACTTTCCGCAAATTTTCCAGCACCAGCTTTACCAAATCATCTTCCCGGATATAATGTATCGTGCAGGGGTGCCCGCCCCGGCTGTTTTTGTACTTACTGCAAACGTATTTTTTTGACACCATGCCCCGGTATTCTATCCGTTGGGCAGACAGCCTACTGCCACAGTCTGAACAAAACAGCAGGCCGGAAAACAGGGCGATGCCATCTGATTTTGTGGGGCGCCGCCGCTGTTGGCGGTTTCGCTGCACAAGCTCCCATATTTCTGTGTTAATAATCGGTTCATGGGTATTCTCAAAAACGGCTTGCTGATCCTCCGGGGTGAAATAGCGGCGTTTATTCTTGTAGGATTTGGAATATGTTTTGAAATTGACCGTATGGCCCAGGTATTCCTTATGCTCCAGTAAACTGGCAACCGTTGACGCACTCCACCCGCAGGGATCGTCCGCCCGGTAAAATTGCGTTTCACCTGTGCGCAGAAATTTCATCGTGCTGGGCGTATTGATGTTACGTTCCCGGAGAATACGGGCAATTTTACCCGTTCCATTCCCCTCGGCGCACAACTGGAAAATCATTTGGACAACCGGGGCCGTTTCTTCGTCCTTTACCAGTTTTCCATCCTCTCCTAACAGATACCCATATGGTATCTTGGAGGAAAGCCGTTTCCCGGACATCCCCTTGGCCTGAAATACGGCCCGAATTTTTTTGCTGGTGTCCTTTGCATACCACTCGTTCATGATGTTGCGGAAGGGTGTGAAATCATTACTGGGCTGGTCCTCGCTGTCCACTCCGTCATTGATGGCGATGAACCGCACATCCAACTCGGGAAATCGAATTTCCGTATACATCCCGACCTCCAGATAATTCCGGCCAAACCGGGACATATCCTTGACGATTACGGTTTTGACGTGTCCTGCCTCAATATCGGCCAGCATCTCCTTGAAGCCGGGGCGTTGGAAATTCGTTCCTGTGTACCCGTCATCCACATAGTAACGGTACTGCTTTATGCCATGGTCATGGGCATACCGCTCCAAAATCTGTTTTTGGTACTGAATGCTGTTGCTGTCCCCCTCGTTGTCATCGTCGCGGGAAAGGCGGCAGTAGAAAGCGTCCCATTTGTCGGGCACGGACTGCAATGTGTTCCGGGTCGCTGGCATTATACCCGCCCCCTTTCCACGTCAAAGCAATACTGCGCTGCAATTCTATCAGACTGCCTGTTCATAATAACCTCCGTTTCCGGCAGTCACCACAATAATTGATTGGCTTCTTTCGACATTATTATTATATCAAATATGCAGTCTGCTGTCAAAAAAGCGCAACTTTTGACAGAGGATATTTGTCCTCGTGCTCATAGCCAAAAGATACGTGATTTTATCGGCTGCGGTGCTGCCACTCTCGATGATCGCCGCTCGTTCCAAAGCCGTTCCTGCCCCTGGTTTTTCAGCGGCGTATTGTCCACTCATGGCGCACATACGGCATATCCCATGAAGGCACATATCCTCTTTGGACGGTCATTCTGTTGTCAAGGGTCAGTGGCATTAACTTACCCCGATTTGAGGTAAGTTTTATTGCCTCGGCAAAATGATCCTCAATTCAATGCCATGTTCATGTGCCTGGTTTTTCTCGCTATACCCATTACTACAAGTGCCAAGGGGGTATCAGCCACATCCAGGCGAAAGTAGTGCCTTTCCAACAAAAGGTTATCAGAAACACCATTTTCCGCCCCGTCAAAAAAGAAGCCGCTGCCCTTTTATCGAGGCAACGGCTCTTTTTTAGTGTTTCAAATTGTTTTTTGCGGTTCATGCAGGATGCCTCCTTTTCCTGAGAATGGGGACATTCTACAACTTCATCCCTACAGAATCCCTACAAATATCGCAAGTTCCGCTATTATATTCAGTGAAGTAATATCCGAACGTCTTTACGGTTTTGATGTAAATTGGATGTGCGGGGTCTGGCTCTATCGCTTTGCGCAGTATCGCAATGGGGCCGGAAACTCCCTGGGTGTAGCTCCCCTCGTTGCCCCAGGCTTTTTCACATATCTGCTCTGCGGTCAGGATTCTTTTGGGGTTTCGCATAAAGTACAACAGAAGCCGAAATTCCCTGGGACGCAGTTCAACATTCCGTCCCTTCACCTGAACAACGTGCCGCGACGGGTCAATATATATATCCCCAATTTGAAAATCCTGTTCCCTGTGCTCCTCGCGGTGGTTGTAAGCTGTATAGCGGCGAAATTGGGCCATGATGTGGTCGGTGGCCAGCTCAATAGGCCAGCCTGTGCCTACGCACAAATCCGCGCCGGAGCGTAGGACGGCACAGGCGTCCCCGGTGCTATAGGCATCCAGCAGCACAACGATTGGGGCATAATTGACCCGGCGTATGGCACGGAGATACTCATGGAACGCGGCGTCATCGGAGGCGTTGAGCATAATCAGATGAAATTGCTTCTGCGCACAAAGGCTCGCCGCGTCCCGCAGGGTAATAGCCATAATAAAATCGACATCCATACCCTGAAATCTGTATTTGAGCGAGCTGTAAAAATCTTTTGGAACATCCAGCAGTAGAACTTGATACCGCACAAACGCTGCCTTTCTCTTTACATAAACTTACCCCGATTTGAGGTATGTTTTGATGTATTATAAAACCTGCTGTTTCTCCGTTCGTCAAGGTTTACCCCGCCATCAGCGTCTCCGGCTCCTTCTCGTCCGCCGCTGTGCCGTAAAACTGATCGAACCGCCAGCCGTCCGTTGTGCGTACCAGCTTTATTGTAAAGTCAAGGGTGTATTCCCAGCCGTTTAGCAACCGCTGGTCTCGCTGTTCGGAAGTTTCTCCCTCGTTGGGCCAGGGGGAGCTGTAGTAGCCGGTGAGCGTACTTTTTCATCAAAAACTTCTCCATAATGCTATGGTTGATGATGCAATTTTTTCATCGGTGAAGTCATACTACGAGACATTCTCATGGCAATCCCTCCGTTCTTTTTATGGGGTATCTGCTTATCTACTCATCCCAGGCCGTCATAGACCCGCGTAATATCTTCCACCTGCTCGGACACGATCAGAGAGACAGTCAGCCCATCCCGTCGAACTATCCCGGCCTGTAGTATTGGTTGGTATTCTGTCAAATAGAGCTGGCCGGATTCCTGTTTGTAGTCCAATCGTTTTTCCAGAAGCTCCTGGATGCCTCCAGCAGTTTCTTCATCCCGGCCCCGAACAATGATGATCTCGTCCGGGGCCGTGCCCTCGCATAGCCGGTAGCATACCGCGCCGTCATAGCTGTCCGGCCCGATGCCGGTCAGAGCTTCCAAATCCGTTTCAGCGGTGTCTATCATTTCCGGCAGGTCCACATCGGCCTGAATCGCTGCAAACAGTTCGGCAGGAGCTGGCAATTCCTTTACCCGCGACCCACACCCGGACAACAGCAGAGCCAGGACAAGCAACACCCACAAACGCTTCCGCATACCCGTCACCGCCCCTCGGCAAAGGCTTCCAGCGCGTCCACCACCGCCGCCGCGCCCTGCGGGCTCAGGTGGACGTAGCCGTCCAGGCAATAACTGTCGGGCAGCGCGCCGTTTTCATCTTTGAGCGCCCCGTACGCATCCACATAGGGGATGTTCCGCTCGGAACAGGCCAGCTTAAGGTCAGCCACATAGGCCCCGATCAACTCATTGCCAAAGCTGCGGTTGGGGGTGTAGTCCGGCAGCCACCGGGAGGCTACCTTGGGCGGATTTGTGATAACGACGCACTCCACCCCGGGGCAGGCCGCTTGAAGGCTGCCGATCAAGCGGATGCAGCGGTCCACAATATCCGCGGTCACCGGGTCCGGGCTGGCCAGATCGTTGAGCCCCAATAACAGGAATACCCGCCGGGGCGTAATCTCCGCCACAATCTCCTCCAGGGGCCGCTCCTCCCCCTGGTAGCTGAACTGAATTCCCCGTTCCCAATCCCCTACCAGGTCGGCCAGGGCGATTCCTGTAGAGCAGGTGAGGAATTGAGCGTTGCCCAGCAGTTCTCCCTCCTGGCGCTGGACGGCCACGTACCGCCGGATGCCCTCCATGATGGAGTCGCCCACGAACAGGGCATTGTCAAAATAGTTTCCCTCCTCCGGCTCCGGGGACGGCGTTGGAGGCGGTGTGGGCAGCGCCAGCGAGGGCAGCGAAAAGGTTTCCACCGGCAGGGACGGCGGGGCAGGTTCCGGCGTGGGGGATGGTTCCTCCGCTTTTGATGTGCATCCGGTCAGGGATAGGGCAACGGCCAGCCCTAAGAACAACAGGCGTATTGATTTCATGTGGTCAATCCTCCGATCTGTTTTCTTGTAACGTCAGGTTACATATCAATAGACCGTGAACTGGCGAAAACGCAACATAAAAAAGCGCAAAAAAACGGGCCGGACTTGAGCCGCTGCCCGCCGCGTGGTAAAATGATTGAGGTCAAAAAATTTTTTGAAAATTTTATGTTGCGAATCGGCTGAAAGCCAGTCTATTGATATAGAACGGGAAAGGAGGATGCCAGATGCTTCCTACAGTAATCACAGAAATGGAAAACGTCAGCGACCGGCAGTTTATGGCGGATGTCTATGAAAACTACCACCGGCTGATGTACCACACCGCCGCCAAATGGGCCGCGGATCGGGACGAGCAGGACGAGGCCGTCCAGGACGCGCTGGTGAGGCTGATTGCCAAAGTGTCGCTGCTGCGGGGGCTGGACCGTCCCCGGCTGGCGGCCTACATCGTCCGCACGGTACGCAACACCGCCCTCACCCGGCTGGACAGCCGGAACCGGGAAAAGCAATGGACGGTGGGCACGGATATCGACACCATCATCACCGAGGCCGACGATTCCCGGCCCCCGGAGGACCTTCTGCTGGAGGGGGAGCTGCGGGAGGACTTCCGGCAGGTGTGGGCCGGTTTGCCGGAGCGGGACAAGCTGGTGCTGGAGAGCCGGTACATCTTCCACGAGAGCAGCGGTGAGCTGGCCCAGCGCCTGGGCTGTCAGCCTGACAGCGTGCGTATGGCCCTGACGCGGGCGCGGCGGACCGTCATGAAGGAATTGGAAAGGAGGCAGGGCCATGAACCGGCACGGACAGTCGAGAGAGCAGTACGAGGATGATATTCTGGCTTTTTTGATGGACGGGCTGCTGGAAGAAGAAGGCCGGGCGCTGTTGGAGGAAAACGAACGGCTCAACGCTGACCCGGCGGCGGCCATTCCTGCGGAGCTGGATGAACGGTGCCGCGCCCTGCTCCAATCCGCTTTTCCCGATGAACCGCTGAAAAAGCCGGAGCGGGTGACGTGGAAGATATTGAAGCGGGTGCTGATTGCCGCCGTGATTGCCGCAACGCTTTTCACTGCGGCCTATGCCGCTGTCCCGGAGTTCCGGGCCGGGGTGCTGAACTTCTGGACGGAAGTAAAAGAAATTGGGACGTTTTTTCATTTCTTTTCAAGTGGAGAGGACACGCCAGCGCCCACTTTGGCTTCGTCCAGCCCGCTGATCGTAAAGGACGGGATGCCCTTCGAGTTCTCCTATGTGCCGGAGGGGTATGAACTGTATAGTAGCGGGGGCTACGATAGAACGTTTGAAATCACCTATATTGATAGTATGGATGATATGAATAATTTTAGCATCACCGTTCTGCCTGTTGGCGAGAGTGCTTCTATGACTGTAGATACTGAAGATGCTATTGTACAAGATGCTACATTTTATGGCTGGAAAGGAATGAAAATACACAAAACAGATACATTCACGCAGAAAAATCAAGTACAATATGTTTGGCTCGATGGAGAAAATAAATTGTTCTATTCGTACTTCAGCTTGGGTATCACATCTGAAGAATCCCAGCGGATATTTGACGGGATTGTGATTTATGGGTATGAAACAGACACGCCAGCGCCCACCCCGGCCCCATCCAATTCGCTGGTCATAAAGGACGGGATGCCCTTCGAGTTCTCCTATGTGCCAGAGGGGTATGAAATAAGTGACCGTGGGGTTTCCTATACAGCGGTATTGGGAACAAATTACACCTGTATCTATGTAGACCCTGACAATAGCCCAAATAATTTTTCGTTTCAAATTGGGCCTGTTAATGAAAATACAAATGCTTTGATTGATACAGAAGATGCACAAGTAACTGAAATGAAAATTCGAGGATATGACGGATACTTAATTCAGAAAACTCATGTCGATTCGGGCAGAAACATTATTCATTATCTTTGGTTTGATTTGGAGAATGAATTGATGTTTCAGTATGTAAGTGTTGGCATTCCCTTCGAGGAATCCCAGCGAATATTTGACGGGATCGTGATATACGAGTGAGAACAAAGGCGGCACACTCCCGGCTGGGAATGTGCCGCCTAAAACTTCCCCTAAAATGGGGATCATCGTTTGACAGCCTCAAGAGCTGTCTCGTCAGGAAATTTTGCCCACAATGTCGTCAGGGTCAACAATGTTTTCGCCCTCATATGTGTACTTGTTTACGTCTAAATTCTCCTGAAGTGCAGGCGGGATATCGGAAACTCCATTGATATAATACCATTCATTTTCTATGCGGGCGGCAAAATTGTAAACACGCTGGTACTCGTCGCCAAAATACATGACGGAGCTTTCACTTTTTACCAGAAGGGTAACGGAATAGAGGTTATCATTGATTTTTTCTGTACTTTCCAGCTTATAATCAATCAATCTGTCCCCGGATTCGATATATGCGGACCGCACAAAATCACTTTCAAAGTGTGCGTAAGCAGCGGATTCTTCCGTGCCCTTTTTGTATGCGTCCATATAGGTTTCGACCAATTCCGCCACCTCGTCCGGGATATCCGGCTCCGATGCGGGCCTGACCCTCAGCAAGATCAGCGCGATGGCTGCAAATGCAATCAGGACGATTCCAAAAATCCATTTTTTCATGCCAAAGCCTCCCTTACTGAATGTTTGCCGCCTTGCGGTACATCTCCCACAATTCCTCAGAGGACGGGAAAGAGCGCACCGCATCCAACCCTACGCCGTCCTCGGCGGTATAGGCTTGATACAATTCGTCCAGCGGGCCAAAGACCTCCTTCATAACGCTGCCATACTGCCCGCCGCTGGGCGGCAGTAGCCCGCTTTCTACGGTGTAAGTCCCGTCCCCGTTGTCCACAAGTCCAATGCGGCAGGGCGTGGCCAGGGACCCGGCCATATCATCGAACTGTTTTGTTTCCTCGTCGTAATAGTGCAGCTTATACATAATGTCGCACACATAGTATGTGATCCCGCCGTCCGCGTAGCTGCCCAGGACATTGATATGGGGCAGTACGATCCTGGGGAAGTCCGCAAACGAGGTGATCCACTCCTGGTCGAAGTATACGCGGTAGGCCCCGTCAAAAAGGGCGGCGTCCAGGCCCTCAAAATCAAACATATCTGCGGCTGGTTCCGGGGGAAGCGCCGGGGCGCTCTCAACCGGCGCGGGCGGAAGGCTCTCCGTGCTGGCAGGCTCGGACGGAAGGATGATCTCAAGGGATGGCGAGGGGGTGGGCTGTGCGGCCTGGGACGGCTCCGTGAGAGCTGTCCCACAACCTGTCAGGGCCAGGGTGAGCGTCAGGCCCAGGGTAAGCAAGCATATTCGTTTCATGATGCTTAGTCCTCCATGTTTAGTATTTGAGCTGGACGTGCCGGATGCAGGTGGGCAGCACTTCACAGCTCCACTACATAAAGACTGTGACTGGGCGGTTTTGCAACATAATAAACGAGCATCACGATAAGATTTTTTCTGGCATTTTTATCAAGGCTATCTTCATCGCTCGCTTCCTTGTTTTGGCATACTTGCCCTCAGCCTTACAGATGGATAAACTAAAGCCGAAAATACACGCAATGAACCCCCAAAAAAATTTTCTCAAAAGAGTTCATCCTTTCTGCGTTCCTGACACGTTATACTAAATAGACGGGTGGTGAGGCAATGGAGTACAGCGACTATGATCTGATCCGGGGGATCAAAAGCGGCGACGGAGACGCGCTGGAGCTTTTGGTTCGGCGATGGTATCCCCGAATTTTTGGCTATGTTCAAAAAACGCTTGGGAATGAGCAGGATGCCTATGACATTACCCAAGAAATCTTCCTGTCTGTCGTACAAAATATCAAGGCCATTTATCCGTGGAGCAGATTCAAGAGCTGGATATTTACCATAGCTCACAACAAATGTCTGGATTTTCTCAGGCTTCGACGGCCTTTAGACGCAACAGATATTTGCGATGTGGACATACCAGATCCATCCCCTTTGCCCGATGATCTGATTGAAAGCTCCTTGACTGTTGAAAGTGCATTGAATATGCTTTCCACACCCCAGCGGGAAACCGTTGTACTGCATTATATGTATCAGTTCACCGCCAAAGAAATTGCCCACATGACACACACACCATTGCCAACGGTGAAATCCAGGATCACATCGGCTAAACGGCTTTTATCAAAGTTTCTTCGGGAGGATTCCTCATGAATGAACGAATGGAGCAGGAAATGAATCGGACCATCCAAATGCTTCGGGCGTCCATGCCCAGGAAAAACAGCAGGGCAACCATCCAGGTGCTGTTACGCCTGTCGGCTGAAGAAATGAACGGGGTGTTGTTGCTGGTGCTGTTTGGGCTTACCGTCCTGCTGGGGACTACAGCGGCCCGCCTGCTTTCACAGCCCATGCTCACGGCGTTCTATACTGCGCCTTTGCCGGGGCTGCTGCTGTTCTGCCGCTATGTTCTCTATGGGAATGAACGGATGCGGGAGCTGGAGGAAACCTTCCGCTATTCCTATACGGAAATGCTCGTGGGGCGGACAACGGTGATCTCTCTATATATGCTGCTGGTACAGGTGGGTCTCGCGCTCGCCCTGCACGGCACAAATGGAGCTGATTTTCTCCGTCTGGCCCTGTGCGGCGCTGTCCCCAGCATCTACCTGTGCGCCCTGCTCCTGCTTCTGGCCAGCATGATCCGCCGACAGAAAACGGTATCCGCCATCGCTGTTGCGCTGTGGATGGCGCTGGCATTTTTGGCCGTGTGCTTCCCGGTGGAGCAGTTCCTGTGCCGTCTCCAAACGGTTGTCTATGGGATTGCCGCAGGGATTGGGCTGATCTTCTATGGGGCAAGCGTATGGAAAACAATGACAGAGAGGGATTTGTATGTGGTCAGTCAGGGATGAAGTGAGAAAACACCGGGCCTTTCGGGAGGCTTGGGTGGGCTACCTGCTTGGTGCGGCCTATCTCCTGTTCAATCTTCGTCAGTATTGGCGGTACGGGTCTCCAAGTTCGTGGTTTGAGATTCAGCAGGATATTTACTGCTACGGAAACCTTCTGACCGCTTTTCTCGTTGTGATGGGCCTGCCCCGGCTGATATGCTGTGAGCAGGAATACGGAACCGTCAACACGATCCGTGTTTCGGAGCGGGGTATATTCCTGGTCTGGCGGTCAAAGGCGCTGTTTGCGATAGGCTATTGCGCCGCTGTGGTGGCGGTCATTGGAGTAGTAAGCCTTTTGTTCCATGGCGGGTTCATTGGCTTTCGGGATGCTTTGGGTCCTGTAGTGGAAACCGTAGCGTTCGGCAGCGGGCCGCTCCCTCTTTCCAACCTTGCCTACTGCGCCTTGCAATACGTGTTTCTATTCCTGGGTGCGGTGTATTTCGCGGGTTTTGTCCTGCTGGTGGCACAGATCACCCAGCGCACCACCTTCACCATTTTTTTGTGCGGCGGGGTTTATCTTGCCCTTCTCGGCTGCGCTGTGGTGGGCCGCTTCTCCATGCAGGAAATTTCGCAGGCGCTTACTTGGATCGGCCTGCCCTTCCTGCTGCTACAAAGCGTCAACTTCGCGGGGTTCATGGCCCAGCAGAATTTTTCGCATCTGTTTATCCGCCAGTGGGATGACATCTGGAAGCCGGTGGTGCTGGTCATTTTGTTGATTGCTGCGGAGTTTGGCGTGTCATGGCTGCTGTGGAAACGAAGGGCGCGAACGTGAAACGAGAAAGGAGCGCAGGGGACGATGACGCTTGTGCTTGAAAATGTCAGCAAATTGTACGGAGACACCGTAGCCCTGGACCGCACCAGCTTTACGCTGAACTGCGGGATATACGGTCTGCTGGGGCCAAACGGCGCGGGTAAAACCACGCTGATGCGGATCATGACTGATCTGCTGGCGCCATCCACCGGGCGGGTACTGCTGGATGGGCAGGACATCTCCGCCCTTGGCGGAGAATTTCGGAAACGGCTGGGCTATTTGCCCCAGGATTTTGGAGTATACCCCAATTTTACCGCAGAACAGTTTCTGCTGTATATCGGGAGGCTCAAAGGCTTATCAAAATTTGAGGCAAAACGGCAGACGGATGAATTGCTTCACTTGATGGGGCTGGAGGAAAAACACAAGAAAAAGCTGGAGAGCTTTTCCGGGGGAGAGCGGCAAAGGATGGGGATCGCCCAGGCGCTGCTGGGCAGCCCTGATATTCTGATTTTGGATGAACCGACGGCCGGTCTTGACCCGGAGGAACGCATCCGCTTTCGCGGCATTCTCAGCGGCCTGTCCCGGCAAAGGCTGGTACTGCTCTCCACCCACATCGTATCGGACTTGGAAGCTGCGGCCAGCGAGGTAATCCTGCTCAAAAAGGGCGTGGTACTGGATATCAAAACGCCCACTGAACTGTTGGAACAGCTCAATGGCAAGGTTTGGAGCGTTACTGTCCCCGACTTTGAAGAAACAGAATGGACAAGAGCATACCCTTGCAGCAATGTGATGTGCCAGAGGGGAAATAGTATTCTCCGCCTGATCTCTGACGGAAAACCCCATCCAAGCGCCATATCCGTACCGCCTAATATGGAAGATATGTACCTCAAATATTTAGGAAAATAAAAGGTGACTATCTATGTATCGAAAGCTGTTAAAACTGAATTTCAGACTGATTTTCACGTCCCTGATCTTTTTCCTCTTTGCCGCCTTTGCATTGGGGTCCTTCCTGGTGTTTATCGGCTATATCTCCTGGTCGCCCTACATTCATCCCATCAATTATTTCGCTGTGATAAACACGCTGGAATATTTGGAGATCGGCCTGTTTGTCATGGCTTTCTGCCACGCCATGTATTGGTCCCATCAGTCTGCGTTGCTGGAAGAAATTTGCTTTGTACCACGGATTTCCGTAGTGATGTGCAGACTGGCCGCGTCCATCCTCGCCACCAGCACGGCTTGCCTGATTCCCTGCGGGTTCATCCTGATTTCTGCGGTACGGCAGGGAACTGGCCCCCTCTTTACGCTGAATACTCTGGGCTTTACGCTGATTCGTTGGCTGACACTCCTGCTGACCGCCAACACCCTGGGTTTTTTCCTGGGATATCTGATAAAAAGCACCTACGCCTACGTTCTTGCAGCCCCGGCCACGGTGCTGTCTTGCTACTTCAATCAAGCGTTTGTGGAGATATTCTTTGGCTTTCGCACCTCTGCCTCCCGAATTGTAGCGCAGTTGCTTTCCACCAGTGATAGTTCTCCGGCCGCTCTGGAAATGGATTATCCCGGTCCCAGGCTGGATCTGTATTATCTTTTAGACGGACTGTTCCTTGTATTGTCCTGTCTGCTTCTGATTTGGGTTTTGAATCTTATCGTGTCCAAGCAACTCACCATAAAAAAGGGGGCGGCAGGGGGCGGCCTGATGGCTGCCACCGTGTTAACTGTGTGGGCCTTTGTAATGTTGTCTCCCCTGGAATATCGGTATGAGGAAAAACTCTACCCCGTGGAGTACGAAGCCCAGCCCTATGAGATCACGGACTATGAAGGGGATTTCAAACTGTCTGAGTTCAGCCGGTTCAGCGGCAGCTTTACCGTCCGGCCCACAAGCACACAAAGGACGGAGACCTTCACCATCCGGCTGGACGGCTGCTTTACGGTGGACGAATTGACCTGTGGGGACGATCCTGTACCGTACACGCGCAGCGGCGACTATCTGACGTTGGAAGCGCCGTCCAGGCCAGTTACGTTTCAAATCAGATATCACGGGAGGCCATATTATTTAAGTGATATCGGCTGTGTGAATCTGTTTACGTCTTGGCTGTCCTCCGCCCTACTGCCCAACTTTGCCTTTGTACCGTTGATCGACGGAGATTTCAGCGCCAAGCATTATGACATCCGTGTCACCAGCGGGAACACCGTCATTTCCAACCTGGATGCGACGCAGGAGGGGAACCTGTACCACCTGAGCGGGGAAGCGTCCTCTATCTGCATTTTCAGTGGGTATCTGACGGAATACCAGCGGGACGGCATCACCATTTATCGAACAAAGTATAACGTCTCTACAGACTATGATGCCGTGCTGAACCGGGCGCTGTCTGGGGGATATTATATGGATTCCCACACGATGGAAATAAAACAGGACGGCTTTGATAAGCCTGACAAAGCGTTCCTCATTTACGATCTTTATGGGGTTTTGGATTTCCCCGTTGTCTATGACGGCTATATTTTACAGAATTATGGCAGCACATATTCCTGAGCGATGGGCCAAATTTGAGCCGGGAGGTAAGCATTATGCTGGAAATCAAACATGTATCCTATTCCTACCATCGAAAATCGCCGGTACTCCGCGAGATCAATCTGTCCCTTGACACGGGATTCAATCTGCTCATTGGGGAAAACGGGAGCGGTAAAACCACGCTCATCAAAAACATGACCGGCATCCTGCCTTTGCAGCAGGGCGAGATCACCCTGGGTGGTGTACCTGTTCCCAACCGGGAATATCAAACAAAAATCTCTTATCTGCCCCAATCCTTTGACGTCTATCCCAAGCTGACGGTCCGGGAGATCCTGCGCTTTGTGGCCTCGGTGAAAAGCGGGCTGGACAGGCAGGCGGCGGAGCAGCAGCTCACGGACATCATGGAATTGACCCATATCGCCGATTTTGCCGGGAAAAAGCTGAAGGACTGCTCCGAAGGGATGCGGCGGCGAGTGGGCATCGCCACAGCCCTGGTTGGCGACCCGGAGGTAGTGATCCTGGACGAGCCTACGGCGGGGGTTGACCCGAAGGAGCGGTTCCAGTTTTACAAAACCATCCAAGCCTGTTTTCCCAATAAGATCGTCCTGATTTCCACCCATATTCTGGACGATGTTGACTTCCTGGCCACGAATGTCATCATGCTCTCCGGCGGCAGGATTCGTTACACCGGCAGCTATGCCGAGTTCAAAAATACGCTGAAGGACAAAGAAGGGGCAACGGTAGAAGATATTTGGCTGTACTATGAAAACGGCGGTGAGCAGGATGTATAAGTGGCCGCTGCGCACCGATGCGTTGTCCTGCTGGAAACCATATGTATTTTTTGTGGCGTATTTAGCACTCCTGATGTTGTATCCGGGCTTTGCCTATACAACGGTTGGAGGGAGCAGCGAGCTGTTTGCGAATAACAGGTGTTACCTCTATCTTCAATTCATTGCCTGCTTTTTTGTGGTGGGTATGACCGCAAATATGTTTGAGGAAACCTTCCGAAAGGATTCCAAGCAGTATATTCACACCTTTCCCCTGGGAACAGGAAGCATTATCTTTGCGCGATACACAAAACTGCTCTTTTTCATACTCATTCCCTATGTTCCCACCGTGCTGGTCATGTTCACTCAGGCAAATGCAAGTCTGCAAGACTATCTTTTACTTTTCCCGGACACCGGGGATTGCCCGCCAATCCCCCTGCTGTTCCCGCTGGTTCATTGCGTGATCGCGGTCAATTTTTATATTATTGGAACCATGTTTTTGATGTTTATGCTCCAAAGCAAAGTGATTGCGCTAATCATTATCATGATATACTGCGCGATGGAAGCGGCCATGCTGCATTTCATATTTCCTCGGTTTGTTGTTTTCCGTGGTGCGTTTAATATTCCAGACTTCTACCATATATTGCCGACGAACATTCAGATTTTAGCGGTGGTCTCTGTTGTCATGCTTGCGTTTATCCTGCTCTTTTATAAGACTTGGCATCCGTGGGTCAGGAAATCTTGAAAGAATTGGGAGGTGCTTCGAAATGAGTGGAAGGGAACGATTGGACAAAAAATTGAAACAGGCTTTGAAAGAAGTTTACTGCGCCCCGGAGCCGGTGCGAAAAACAGCCTTTCTAAAGCAGCATCGCCAGGAACTGGCATCTATCCAGGCCAAGTGTGTCTGTCGGCGGAACGCGGCAGACAGGGGGTAATTAAGGTCAAATGGTAAGGAGGCGGGGCAATGTTCAGCTTAGATTACCGATACCGCCGCCCCATTTACGAACAGGTGCAGGATGGCCTGCGCCGCCTCATCATTACAGGGAGCATACCAGCAGGGAGCAAACTGCCCCCAATCCGGGCAATGGCCAGACAACTGGAAATTAACCCGAACACTATTCAGCGGGCTTATGGATATCTGGAACGGGAGGGCTACATCTACTCGGTGCCGGGTAAGGGCAATTTTGCCGCCTTGCCCCAGGATGTGACCGACAAGCGCCGAGAGGAACTACTGACAAAACTGGACGCTATTGTCCAGGAATTGGTGTACCTGGGACTTAATCCATCAGATATTGTTGAAACAATAGGGATCAGCGGAAATGTTCCCATGGGATGTTTAGCAGGCACATCCCATGGCGGTGATTCTACGAAAATGACACATTAAACAAGACCGCGATTCCAAGTTTATACATTTTTAATTAGGAGAATGAGGTAGATAAATATGAATGTGACAAACTTCGCAAATCTTTTTCACCAAAACAGCATCTTCCAGCAAAATAAACCGCTGGGGCAGAAACTTGTTCAGCCACCAATCAATGACACACTGAATCGACTGTCGGAAAATCTGCTCAACACTCAGGTGCAGAGCACGGATCTAAAACGACGGTTTGATACTTTGGAACTGTCGGATGCGGCGCTTGAGCAAAAATCCTCACTCAGTGATGTGCCGGAGGGCTTCCTGCATTACTATTTGCATATGTGCAAGTTCGGTGCAAGCATAAGCCAGGGGCAGGAGTATGCTTTGATGGAGTACCGGGATCAGCTCTCTGCCTTTGACCAGACCATTCAAGAATACCAAGATATGCTGAGCGGCAAAACTGCGCTGCCCGAACAGATGAAACAGGAAGATGTTGCCCTCCTGCTGGAAACCACCAAAGTAGCGCGGGAGCAATTTCTACAGCAAGGAGCGGAGAAACTGAACCAATTTTCAAAAGAAGGTCCCACACCGAAGGGCTTCTTAGGGAGTGCGTATTCAATGATTACTGGCGAGACAGCGAACGCCCAGGATAATCCCCGTTGGCAGATTGATCCCTCTGCCCAAGACATCTATGGCGAGATTGACCGCGCACTCGCTTCTGCCCACAAGGTAACGTCCACGTTCCAAGATGGTGCCTCTGGTATCCTGGCTGAACTGAAACGCCGCGGCTGTGTGCAGGCGGGTGAGGAATTTTCTCTTGACGATCAGGAGGCTGCGGATAGTGGAGCCGCTACGCGGGCATCGCTGTTCCAGGATATTTATGATGGGATTTGGGAAACCTTTAAGCAAAGTATCAGCAATAAGACAGAGATGCAAAGGTGAAGCCTTTGGACAAAGAAAATTGGGTATTATGTTCCTGCCTGTAATAGTAAAACGCGGATAAAGATACGGGATGATACTGTACTTGAAAATTTTCCGCTCTACTGGTACATTGGCAGAAATTTGACGGCGGTATCTGCGGCCAACGCCAAAACGGGGGATTTTGCGCTCTATCCCGATTCGTCCCATATGCGCCAAGTGGGGAGGCACAACGGACCGCAAAAGAAACCGAAAAAACTCCCTTGGACCGCACATCTTATCATTTCTTTATAACATAGAGCAAATCAGGCATAAATCGTTTAGTGCTAAAATCGGGAAGTCGGTTCCTGGTTCTTCCACGGCGTCTCCCAACCCGGCAACCACAAATCCGCCCATTTTTGCAGCCTGTATGCCCGCAGGAGCGTCCTCTACCACCAGGGTTTTGCTGGGCTGGACGCCCAGCAGAGAAGCCGCCAGAAGGAACACCTCCGGGTCGGGCTTGGAATGCTTGATCTGGGTGCCATCGGCCACCGCGTCAAAAAATCCATCTAATCCCAGCCGGTGTAAAATCAGCGCGGTATTCCGGCTGGATGAACCGATAGCCAGTTTCAAGTTCATCTCCCGCAGGGTATTCAAAGCGCGGAAGGTTTCCCGTTCTAAGTCTGCCGGGGTCATTTTGCGCAGGAAGGATTGATAGATCCGATTCTTTTCCTCCGCCAGCCGTTCTTTCTCCTCCTGAGAAAAGTTTTTTCCGCTCTGTTCCAAAAGGATTTCCAAGCTCTCCAGCCTGCTGACGCCTCGCATTCTGGCATTGATACGCTCATCAAAGGGAATGCTCAGCCGATCTGCAATCGTTTTCCACGCCTGATAATGATATTGGTCGGTGTGGCAGATTACACCGTCCAAATCGAAAATTACCGCCTCTATCGACATAACCCCTCCGGCAAAACCTGCCAAGTGACCGGGCCGACAGCTTCTCCCATTACACCCACTTGTCCAGCGTCCCAAACGATGGTGAAGTTGTTTCCCCGGCTATCATGGAAAGACTGTTTTCCGCAGGAACCTGCCAGCAGAAAATGGAGGCTTCCATACCGCTCCGCCCCGCGCTGGCAGACGGAACCAAGGGCCAGTTCGGAACCCAGATTCAGTGGAAGCCCAAAACCGCATCGCAGAAACACCGGCAGCCGGGAATTGCCCCCTGCTGTAACCTTTTGCCCGCCCTCATACCAAATTTGATCAAACAGTCCGATCCATTGGCCCTGGGGAAGATAGACTGTCCGGCTCTCCGCATTTTCCTCCAGCAGCGGGGCCACCAAAAGACTGTCTCCCAACAGAAATTCGTCGTCCATCGCAACGGCCAGCGAATCATTTGGCCAGTCGTAGACCAGCGGACGCATCATGGGGCGGCTGTGCGCGGCACAGTCTTGAGCGGTTTTCCACAAATAGGGCTGCAAATTGACCCGCAGCCGGTGCCAGAAGCGCATTTCCTCCAAAAACTTCGGGGCCTGATACGCCTGCGCCATATTCCACGGGCTGCGCTCGTTGTTCCCCTCCGCCCCTGGCATCAGCTCTCGGAACTGCCCGCCGTCCGGCTCGGAGTGCCATTGCATAATTGGGCAGAAGCAGGCCAACTGTGTGGCGCGGCGGTACAGATCCAGGGTGGGCAGGGGCCCGGCGAAGCCGCCGATGTCGAATCCCCAGAACGGGATGCCGGTGAGGGCCGCGGACAGGCCCGCGGTGAGCGCGCTTTTCAGCTCGCAGTTCTGAGACTGTTGATCCCCCGCCCAGTGGATGGGGGTAGTGTGCTGGCCCGCGTAACCCGCACGGCTAAACAACACCCGCCCCTCCCCCAAAAAATCGGCGTAAGCCTGGGTATAATCCCGTGGATAGCGGTTTTTCCCTTGCCGCCCGGTGGAGCCGTCATGAAATCGTGCGCCGTCGCTGTAAATAAATTCCCCGCCGTCGGTTTTGAACCCGTCCACCCCCATGTCCAGCAGGTAGCGGCGCTTGGCAAACCAGCTGTCCACCGTATCGGGGTTGGTGAAGTCCGGCACCATGGAGCCGGAAAACCAATGCCCCTCCGGGATGACATAGGGGGCGCCGTCCCCGTTTCGGACGCACAACCCTCGGACACGAGCATCCGCTCGGTCCAGGTCGTTCTGGCGGTTGGGCGCTTCCTCCGCACCCTGCTTCTTATAGACCGGCACCTGCCACAGCAGCAGGCGCAGTCCCGCATCGTGGAGGGAGTGGATCATCCCTTCCGGGTCAGGCCAAGGTGATCCAGTAAAATCAAAGTCCTCCCGCTCCAGTGCCCGGCCGTCGGGGACAGGGGTGTATTTGGCCCCATTCCAAATGTAAAAGGTGGCCTCGTCGCTCCACGCCTCCAGCACCAGCACACTGGCCGGAAAACCGTATTCCTTCAGCTTTTGGAGCTGTTCTTCCGTATGCGCCTGGGTATTCCAGCGGTTGGCGGAAATCCACGGCCCGAAGGCCCATTCCGGGGGCAGCTTGGCGGATCCGAACAGCCCCATATAGTCCCGAATGATCTCCGCGGGCGTTCCAGCAAAGAGGATCACATCACAGTTCCGAGGCAGGTCCACGGCAATGCCGTCCTCCTCAAAGCGGAATATGGTGGTCTCGTTAGTTTCCGCATACAGGCCGAAGCCGGTGTCCGTCCAGAAAAAGGGGGCTGGGCAGTAGGTCTTGTCCCCCTGGAAGCAGAACTTCTCCTCCACCTGGTTGACCACAGTGCGTCCCTTTTGGTTGAGGGCGTCATACCGCTCCCCCATGCCGTAGGCGCCCCGATAGGGCAGCGCAATCGTCAAATGGCCGCGTCCCTCCCGCTGCACCCAGGTCAAAGAAGCGGTACCTCCGGGGCAGGGCCACTCCAATTCTGTAAATGCATCAGAAAATTTCACTCGTCTCATAAGCCGCCCCTATCCCTTGATGCCACCGGCCATCATACCGTTTTTAAAGTTCCGCTGTGCCATGATGTAAATGATGATGATGGGCACCATAGACACCAGGCTGCCCGCCATCAGCACATTATACTGGGGGTTGTAGGTGCCCTGAAGGGTGGCCAGCGCGATGGGCAGGGTCATCTGCTCCCGCTGGGTCAGCATCAGCAGCGGCCAGAGATAGTCGTTCCAGGACTCCATGAAGGTGGTCACCGCCAGGGTGGACAAGGTGGGCACACACATGGGCAGGGCGATTTTGCGAAACACCTGGAAAATACCTGCCCCGTCGATCCGGGCGGCCTCCAGATAATCCTCCGGGATGGCCCGCATCTGCTGCACCAGCATAAACACCGCAAAGGGCTTGAAGATAGAGGGCAGGATCACACTGCCAAAGCTGTTGATAAGGCCCAGCTTGTTCATAATGACAAACAGGGGGATCATTGTCACCTGGGTTGGGATCATCATGGTGGCAAGGTATAGCTTGAGCAGCAGGTCATTCCCGCGAAAGCGTACTTTGGCGAAGGCGAAAGCCGCCATGGCGGAGGAGAGCAGCGTGATCACCGTGTAGGATACAGAGATAAACAGGCTGTTGCCCACCGTGCGCAGAAAATTGAACTTGGTGAATACCTCCACGTAGGCATCCCCTGACGGTTCTTGGGGAATCCACTGGATGGGGATGGACATGATGGCCCCCTGGCTTTTCAGGGAAGTGGAAATCATCCACAAAAACGGGAACATGGACACCACCGCAATAACAGTGGAGACGACGTAATAGCCCGTTGTGCCCAGCCGTTTTTTAAGCGTCATAGTTCACCCACCTCTTTTGCGCTTTCATTTGAATTGCCGTACACGCCATGATAATGACAAATAAGATCCAGGAAAACGCCGCGGCGTAACCCATGCGGAAATAGCGGAAGCCGTAGCGGTAGATCCGCTCCACCATCACCTGGGTGGCCCCGTTAGGCCCGCCGTCCGTCATGATCATCACCTGGGGGAACAGCTGGAAGGCGTTGATAAGCGCCACGATCAGCACGTAAAAGATCGCGGGACTCATCAGCGGCACCGTGATGCGCCAGAATTTTTTCCAAGCGCCCGCCCCGTCCAGGGAGGCCGCCTCATAATAGCTTTTGTTGATTCCCACCATGCCGGACAGGAGGATCAAGCCAAAAAAGCCAGCGTCCTTCCACACCGATACCAGCACGATGGCGGCCATGGCCCACTTCTCATCCAGCAGCCAACCCGGCCCCTGGATGCCGAACAGGGCAAGCAGGTTGTTCATCGCGCCATATTGGGGGGATAGTACCGAGGTCCAAATCAGGGATGCCGCCACCCAGGAGGTGAGGACGGGGAGATAGTAGACCACCCGGAAGGCAGACACGCCCCGCCGGGTGCTGCTGAGCAAGTATGCCTCCAGCAGAGATGCGGCCAGCATCAGCGGGATATACATGATGATATAGGCCCCGGTGTTGCCCAGAACCTTCCACAGCTCCGCACCCAACAAAATGTTTTTGTAGTTTTCCAGCCCGATAAAATGATCCTGGAGGAAACCCGGAGCCAGCAGCTGATCCAGGCCGTTCCAGTCGGTGAAGCTGATGAGCGCCGACACCAGCAGGGGAAGCAGGGAAAAAACCAGCAGCCCCAGCAGGCTCGGCAGCAGGAAAGGCACCGCGGTGAACAGCCCGTCCTTTTTCGGACCGCCGCGCCGGTTTGCTTTTTGCGGCATTGACGTGAGCACCTCCTTATGACATAAAAACGGGGGGAGGAGCCATGCTCCTCCCCCCTGCGCATCGTTATTTCAGGGAGATCTGCGCCTGGCACTCGCTCTGCGCTTGATCCAGGGCCTCTTGTACGGTGAGGGTGCCCGCAGCGGCAGCGGACAGCTTCTGGCCGATGATGTCGCTCATCAGGCTGTAGTCCTCAATCACGGGGGGGACCACCAGGTAATTCAAGGAATCGAACACGGCCTGCCGGTTGGCCGGCGGGGTGATGTCCAGATAGGCGGACAGGGTGGACTGATCCTTGATTGCGGGAAGATCCCAGCCCGCTTCAATACGGATGGCGGCGGCCTTGTCGCTGGAGGTCAACCAGGTGATCCAAGTGGCAGCGGCCTCCTTCTTATCGCTGGCGTTGTTGATGACACAGGCATCGGAGAAGAAGTGGGTAGCCTTCTGCTCCTTGCCGGGCTCCACGGTGATGTCCCAGTCGAACTTGCAGCCCTCGGCAAAGGTGTTGAAGGCCCAGATGCCGGTGGGCATCATGCCCAGGCGGCCGCTCATGAACAGGTCCCAGTCGCCGATGCCGCCCATCTGCACCTCGTTGGGCTGAACATTGCTTACCAAGATACGGTCAGCCATCATCTGAGCGGCGGCCACATTCTCCGGGGCGTTGATGGTAAACTCGGTTTTGTCCGCATTGAGCAGGCTGCCGCCAAACTGTGCCACAACCTTGTAGAACTCGTTGTAAGTAAGGGGCTGGTAATAGCCGTAAATGTCGTCGCCCAGGGCCCGGATGGCCTCAGCGGCCTTCTGGAGGTCATCCTGAGTCCAGTCAGCAGTGGGGTAGTCGATCTTGGCCTGGTCAAACAGATCCTTATTGTAGAACAGCACTACGTTGGAGAACTTGCCGGGCAGGCCGTACTGCTTGCCGTCCACGTTGAACGCGTTCAGGGATGTCTCATCCAAGCCGCTGAAATCCACGCCGGTGATCTCGGCCAAGGCACCCTTGTTGGCATAGGCCGCGAAGTTTTCAATGTTCAACTCGTAGCAGTCGGGAGCGGTACCACCGGACACCCGTGTCTGGAGCTGGGTGAAGTAGTCGTTATAGGCAATGGTCTCGATCTCTACCGTGATGTTGGGGTACTCCTCGTGGAACGCCTCATACATCTTCTGGAGGGTCTCCTCATTGCCGCCGGATGCGTTATAGTTGGAATAGGTGATGGTGACGGGCTGATCTGTGGGCGGGGTATCCTGCTGCTGGCTGGGTTTGGGATCGGGATTGCCGGGGGTGTTGGTGGGGTTGGACGCGGCCGGGCCGCAGGCGCTCATCAGGAGAACCAGGGCCAGGGCCGACGCGAGGACGGCGGACAGATGCTTTTTCATGCTTTTTCCTCCTTAAAATAATTTTGCGGTTGATTTTTCGGCCCGGTTCGCTTACACTATAAATTGGCGAGAGGGCCTTTGCGGAAAGGGTCTTTTGCTGCGGTTCGCACCGGCTTTGACGGGTAGGTGCGGGCCGCTTTTTATATACCTACCCGCCAATGCACTTCACAGAGCCCCGTTCCACCAGCTGAACGGGAAGGATCTGCTCTTGCTTGGTGAGGTTAGGTTCCTTGATATTGTTGATCAGCAGTTCCACGGCTTTCTCTCCCTTCTGGGAGATCTCTTGGCGGATCGTACTCAGGCCGGGGGTCAGGTATTGGGAAATCTCCAGATCGTCAAATCCCATCACGGAGATGTCCTCCGGCACCCGGATGTCCCGCTCATAGAACCCCTTCATGGCACCGATGGCCAGGATGTCTGCGGCGGCCACCACCGCCGTGGCCGGAACCCCGGAGGTCAGCAGCCGCTCCGCGGCATCGATGCCGCTGGCGTAGTCAATCTTCCCCTCAAATACATAACGCTGGTCAAACACGACGTCGTATTCTGCCAAAGCATCCCGGTAGCCGGTAAGCCGCTTTTTCATCACACCGTTTTCCTTGATTTGCCCGGAAAAAAAGGCAATGTTTCGGTGGCCCTTGGACAACACATAATGGGTGGCCAAATAGCTCCCATAGGCATCATCAATGCGGATATTGTGGTAATAGTGGTCATTGCAATAGCTGTCCACCAGGACGATAGGGATGCGGGACTCCTTCATCTGCCGGTAAAACTCGTCCGGGTACATCCCGATGACGATGATACCGTCCAGATTGCGCTCCCGGGCCAGGCGCAGGTAGCTCTCGTTGGCGTCGGTGGCGGAGATGATTATGTGGTAGCCGTTCTGCCGGGCATGGAACTCGATGCTGCCCAGAATTTCCGAATAGAAGTTGTTCTGGAACATAAGACGGCTGCCCTCCGTCTGGGGCACAACGATGCCAATGAGCTTGGAGCTGCGCTGGGTCAAGGTGCGGGCGGAGAGGTTTGGGATATAGCCCAGCTCTGCAATCGCCGCCATTACCCGCTGCTTTGTTTCATCCGGGAAGTTTTTTTTGTCATTGAGGATATAAGAGACGGTGGCTGTTGTAACGCCCGCTTTTTCCGCAACGTCCCGGAGGGTCGCGCGCCGTTCCATCTCAATTCCTCCTCTCAACATAATTTAACCGGTTAACTTCTCTTTGCCTACATATTACCTAATGCTGGTTGTGTTTGTCAAGCCTTTTTATAAAATATTGCAAAAAAATTCTTGACGAAACTTCAAGTTATGGTATACTCAGCATAAGTGCATTGGTTAATCGCTTAATTTATAAGGGAGTGATCTTGATGGGCATAAGATATTTCCCCACCGGGAATGAGATGATCAGCATCCCCAAACTGAACGAGGCCACCGGGGGCATCGAGGATGTCACCTTCCTGCATATGGGATACAAGGGCCTTGTCGAGTTGCGGGGAGGGGTGGATATATCCCTGATGGAACCCTTTGTGGAACAGGACGGCCAGCCGGCTCCCCTTTCCAGTCTGGAATGGGATCGCCTCCAGTTTTGGGTACCCCACTTTTCTGGGCAGGCCGGACACATCCGGGTAGAGGGAACCGTCCTGACCCCGATTGAGGAGCGGGGTTTTCTCTATCGCATGGAGTTGACCAACATGGACAGCGCCCCCCACGCCATTGTGTGCGGTTTGCAGGGTTGCTGGAATTCCGCGTGGCATTGTGTGAATGAGGACAAACAGATCGAGGGAACCATGCACTGCTTTGAAAGTGGCTGGAACGGCAGCCTCATTTTTGATATGCGGTGCGGCATCCCCCTGTTCTGCTTTGCGCCCATGCCGGAGGACAGCTCCTGCGTCTCCACTTGGGAACAGTCGGACGCCGGGGTCTGCTACCGGCTGGCCCACAGCTATACCCTGGGACCGCGGCAGCGGCGGACGGTGACAGTTTATTGGGGGTTCGGCATGGAGGAGGTGTCCGCCGCCACCAGCGCCAAGGAGATGCTGCGGCGGGGGTATCCATATGAGGAGGCTCAAACCCTGCTTTGGCTACGGGAGCGCACCCTCTGGCTGGAGGATGACGCGTTGCGGCGATTTTACAATACCAACCTGTTTTTCTGCCTCTTTTTCTCCACCGGCATTACGCTGGACACGGAGGAATTGGTGCTGGTGACCAGCCGGAGCCCCCGCTATTATGTGAGCGCCGCCTACTGGGATCGGGACAGCCTGTTATGGAGCTTCCCCGCCATCCTGGACGCGGATCGCGGGCTGGCCAGACGTATGCTGGAGTACGTCTTTGGCCGCCAGCGGCGGAACATCGGCACCCACTCCCGGTTTATCGACGGCATCGTGCTGGAGCCCGGCTTTGAACTGGACGAGCTGATGGCCCCAGTGCTGGCCCTTGGGCGGTATGTGGAGGTCACAGGGGATCGCTCCCTGCTGGACGAGCGGGAGGTGCGCCGGGGGCTGGACGAGATCCTGCAAAAGCTGGAAAAGCGGCGGCATCCCCATACCGCCCTCTACGCCACCTTCCTCCAGCCCACCGACGACGAGATTGTCTATCCCTATCTCACCTATGACAATGTGCTGGTGTGGAAGGGTCTCACCATCCTGGCAAAACTGTTGGGCCGGGAGGAACTGACTCAGCAGGCGCAACAGGTGAAACAGGCGATTTGGGATAACTGCGTCATGGAGCAAAACGAGAAACGGTATTTCGCGTGGTCTATCGACCTGGATGGACGCCATGACGTCTATGACGAGCCCCCCGGCAGCCTTCAGCTTCTGCCCTATTGGGGGTTCTGCGATGCCGGGGATTCGGTATACCGCAACACGGTGGACATGATCCGTTCGCCGGGATACCGGTACAGCTTCGCGGGCTTCCTCTTTGGGGAGATCGGCTGTCCCCACGCCCCTCACCCCTGGCTGCTCAGCGTTGCCAACAGTCTTTTGTGCGGACGGTTGGAACATTCCACGGACATCTTGAAAAACGCCGCCATGGACAACGGGATCGCCTGCGAGAGCATCGACGAAACCACCGGCGCGTGTACCACCGGCGAAGCCTTTGCCACTTGTGCCGGGTTTGTCTGCCATGCCCTGCGCACGGCGATGGGAGGGACTGCCCATGCGGAATGACATTCAGCTGAACGGCTGGCACATCAGCGCCAGTGGGGCCATTGGTGACCCTTTTTTGGAGAGCGTCTTTTTCACCGGGAACGGGCGCATGGGCCTGCGTGGCTACCCTGCCCTCCGCCCGGAGCCGAGGCCGGTGGATACCGGGCTGTTCCTCGCGGGATTTTTCGATGTGTACAAAGCGGGGCTGACCGATTTTGTCAACCTCCCCACCCCGGTCTGGGAGATCGTCGCGCTCAACGGACAGGCCGCCCGCCCCGCCGGGATCGCCCTGGATCTGGATCTGTCCTGCGGCAAGCTGGCCACATCCTATTCGCTGTCCATGGGGGATGCCGAAGTTTCCGTTGTGGAAGAACGGCTGTTCCCGCTGGGAAATCCGGCGCTGGTTCTCCAACGCAGCCGCTTTGCCTGCACCGGCGGGGCGGGGGCCTTGACGGTGGACAGCGGTGTAGAACTGTCCTGTCGCAACCAGCCGGTGCCCGACGACCAGGTAAAGCAGAACGACGAACAGCTATGCTATATTCAAGCCGGTGAACCCCAGTTTTTTGCGGAGGGCTTTGCCGTTGAATTGGAAACTAAGGCCACCGGGCTCACCGCCCATTATCATACGGCGTTCCATGCCGCGGGCTTTGACATTCAGGGCCCCATCCCATCGGAGAACGGGGCAGGGCTGCGCATCGAAGCTCGGATCAAGGCCGGGGACACTTTCACGATAGAAAAGCTCACCGCTATCACCACCAGCAGGGATCATGACCCGATGCTGGCCCCCCTCCCCTTGAATTGGACGTTTGATGAATTAGAGCGGGAGAACAAAGAATTGTGGGCGAAGAAATGGGAAATGGCCGGGATCACCATTGAAGGGGATGCCGACGCGCAGACCGCCATAAGATATATCATTTATCAGCTCATTGTGAACTGCTCTGCCCGGGACGATACCGTCAGCATCGGCGCCCGTGGACTGACCCACACCCGGTACAAGGGCTGCTATTTCTGGGACACCGACCTGTTTATGCTCCCGTTTTACCTATACACAGATCCCCAAGCTGCCCGGAGCCTGTCCCAGTTCCGGATCAATACGCTGCCCCAAGCAAAAGCACACGCCCAAAAGATGAACGGCACAGGGGCGCGTTATCCTTGGATGGTGGCCTTTGACGGAACAGAACAGTGTGAAACCTGGGACATTGGCTGCAGCGAAATCCATGTGACCGCTGATGTGGCCTTTGCCCTGGGGCAATATATGGAGGTCACCCGGGACAAAGATCTTTTCCTGAACGGCGGGGCTGAAGTGCTGGTGGAAACCGCCCGCTTCTGGATAAGCCGCTATACCCCCGAGTCCGGGACAGGGCTTGTCAACCTGCTGTTCTGCAAGGGGCCGGACGAATACTGCGGCATTACCAGCAATAACCTGTTTACCAACATGATGGTACAGCACAATTTGGATCTGGCCATCCGCGCGGCGGATGCCTTGGCGCGGTTGGATCGGGAACAATACCACCGCCTGGGCCTCACGCCTGGGGAGCAGGAAGATTGGGCCAGATTGTGCCGTTCCATTAAGCTGCCAAAAGATTCTGCTTCGGGTCATTGGCGGACAGATGATACCTTCCATCTGCTGGAGCCAGTAGACCCGAAATCGTTAAAGGCGGGTGACGAGGCCAGCTACCATCAGGTCTGCTTTGACCGTCTCCAACGATATAAGGTAGTGAAACAAGCGGACGTCCTTCTCCTTATGACCCGATTGCCGGAACGCTTTTCCACCGCCGAGCGGCTGGCTGCCTGGGAGGATTTTGAGCCTCTGTGCCTCCACGATTCCACGCTGAGCTTTGCGTCCCATGCGCTGTTCGCCGCCCAGAACGGACTCATGGAGCGGGCAGAGGGCTACTTCCGAAAGGCGCTCTTTTTGGATCTGCGGGATATCATGGGCAACACTGGGAAAGAGGGCCTGCACATGGCCGGATTTGGCGAAACCTGGCAAACTGTAGTGTTTGGCTTCGCTGGATTACATTTTGTGGATGGGGAACCACGGCTAAAGCCTTGCCTGCCTGTCGGATGGGAGCGGTTAGCTTTTACATTCCAATACCAAAATAGAGCGTTTTTTGTAGACATAGAGGCAAATGGTATCACCCATATCACCCGTAAAGAATAAGTCCTAATTCGGCTTCGTGTTCCTGCCCGAATACAGCTAATGAATATTCTTCTTACAGCATTTTGTGCCTTACGGTAAAATGATATCGAATTCAAAGTATGTGGGGCAACTTGACATGAAAGAGCCAAACGGATTACTTTGATACTTTACGAATTATGTGCGGCTATTTGGACACTCAGAGTGATATTTGGTGTTATATGTAAGGACAGCAATTAGGCATTGGAAGTCCTACGCTGAGCCAGAGAGGAGTTTTGAACGGAAAAGACAGCGGCATCTGAGCCCAGAGGGGAAGCCACTCATGCCAAGACAGCGGAGATGCTTAAAAACTTTATGAAAAAGCAGTTAAGCTCATGAAAGCGGGGCGAAATCGCCCCGCTTTCTTCATGACCAAATGTGCAAATTTTGTAAAAATTTTCCGACGAAGTGTTTCAATTGGGCTAAAGTCTATAATTATAATAAAGAAAGGCGGCGTTTATGCGGTATCAAATCCTGATGCTGAATGTCCCACATAACTTTTGCAATGCCCTCAAATGTCGACTTCAATGGATGGATATCAATTACATGACGGCGCTCACACCTCAGAACGTTGAGGATATCTGCAAAAATCAACAGATCCACCTTGCCATACTCAAATTTACTGAGCCTGCGATGTGCAGCGAATTCCTCGTCGCCCTGCGTAGAATCTGCTTCGCACCGATAGTCGTTATATTAGAAAAGTATGATGTCAAAATTGCCCATGTAGCACTACAATCTGGCGCTGATTTGTGTGCTGGAACGCAATGCTCTGTGGATTTGACCGTTGACCATATTATGGCGCAGTTTCGCCGCTACACGGGTTATGACCAGCACATTGATCAGAAAAAGCAGGGTTTTCAAATCGGTGACATATATATTGATCCGGCACGATGCGTTGTGCGGGTAAAGGAACGGATTGTCAAACTGCGTCCCAGGGAATTTTCACTTCTGCATTTCTTTATGGAACATCCAGATGAAGTCCTTTCTGCGGAGCGGATATGTGAAAAAGCCTGGCATATGGACGCTGGCTATGACCGCGGCATCTCGCAGCCCATCTATTTATTACGTCAGGCGATAGAGCCAGATCCGGAAAACCCCCGCTATATACATACCGTGCATCGCGTAGGCTACCGCTTCACCCCAAATTTTGTCGAAACTTGCGATGAGTGTGATGGTATTGTGAGGGAATTGTGAGGACTTTGTGAGAATTACGTGGTAGAATGTAGTTACCGGTAAAAAATGGATGAAAAAGAAACAAACAGCCTGTCAGACGGCATAAAAAAAACCGTCGTTTGAACAGGCGCATATTGGCGTACCCAAAAGTGATAAACAAATCTACGGCGGTTTTGAAATGACATTTCAAGACCGCTGTTTTTTGTGCAGTGGTCACGTGGGGGGGCCAATCCATGTATTTGCTGCTAATTTACTGGGGTAATTTTTCAAAAAAATCACCGCTTTTTTTGGCAGCCTCCAACCCTGCAATGTCGTAATCTGTCAAACCTTACACTTACGCGCCGGACGCTTATCAAAGGCATCCGGCGCGCCGCTTTACCCTCGAACATCGGTAGACGCTCAATCCTGGTTCCCCCGCTGCCGGGGGCCTCCGGCTTCTGAAATCACCAATTTCAGAAGAACAGGAGGTCAAACGCATGGGATTTAACTATGCGAAAGAGAAACGGCAGTTTGATTTAGAGTGGAAACAACTCCAGAAGGAATATACAGATGCCGGGATGTCCCCCGCTGCCATTGAGGCTATGCACAGCTATGACTGGGAAATGTTCCTCTCCCGACGAACCTACGAAAACCACACGCAAGCCCTGCCGGATACATATTTGAGCGGCGAAATAGATGGGGAGCAAAGCACACTGTTTATGAGGTTTTCGTCACTCTCCGTCACTTTTGATGAGGAGAATTTTTCAGAACAGTATGCGTGGATTGACGCCATTGAGGATGCGTCCCTCTCTGCCAAGCTGTCAAAACTCTCGGAACAAGATCTGGAATTGCTTACTTTGTACGCCATTGAAGGGTATACACAGACGGAAATTGCCCTACTGCTGAAAAGGAACCAATCGGTCATTTCAAGAAAAATCAACCGCTTAAAAATTTTTTTGAAAAAATAGCATAAAAAAGGCCCTCTCGCTGCCTACACAGTGAGGGGGTCTTTTCCTTTTCCTCTCTGCACTTTGAAAAACACCGGGCCAGCCCGGTCACATCCGGCGACTGAAATACGTTCCCTGACGAGCAAGCGACCCTGGAGGGTGCGCCAAGACCCGCCTGTGGGGGTTCCCCCCATCAAAGACGGCCAAATAAGGCGGCGAGCGATACCCACCCGTCCAGAAACGGCGGACAAGCTGTTTTGCAACGACCTCGTCAGCACATAATGATACTCCTGCCTGCGGGCAGCTCGGAGCGATCCTCGGAGGGGTGAGATTCCCGTGACGCGCACAGCGCGGTTTCAGTCTACCGCCCACGCCTGGGGAAGTAGTGTCGAATACAGGCAAGCGAAGGACAGGAATACAACGTCCTTCAGGTATTCTCATGTTTTTGATTTCAGATGCCACGGGGGTCGCTCGGTGGGCGGCCCCCGTTTTTCTGGAATCAAGCGCCAAACTGTACAATAGCAGAGGAGGTGTAGAAATGAGGTGCCCCTATGCCAAAGCAACAGACGAATTTCATGGATGGAAGTGCGGGATTACCGGGGGAGAATGTGAGCTTATCTTTCCAAATGAAAAATACTGTACCGCGTTGGATGATGACCCGGAAGAAGATGTTCCAGGGTAAAAAGTGAGCCGGGGCGGCAACGCCCCGGCTCTTGAGGATGGAGGATAGAATGAAAAAGAAAGAGCATCTCTTGCAAGTTTTATGATAGAGGTACTTCGTTACAAAAGTTTACGCAGAAGTGTTACAAAAGCATTAAACTTCATTCCGTCCCTTTTCCGCCGCCAGCTCATCCAGCGCAAGCTGCACCGCGCATTTCTTTGCGCTGGCTGAACTGAAATAGCGCACAGGGATGCCGTTCTTCCGGGCGGCGTCAATGATGCGATCATAATATTTGTGGGACATGGCATTGACCTGGAGCCACACCACGTCCGCGCCCCGGACGATGTTGAGATCGGGCAAGTCCTCCCGGTCATAGAACCGGGCACCGGGCAGCAGAGGCTTCACCGCCTTGCGCCAGCTGTCGTGGCCGCCGAACACCGCAATCCGCCGCTTTACCTGCCACGGCAGCTCCACCAGCGGGCCGCTGTCCTCCTCCGCACCATCCTCTCCAGCCCTCAGATTGTAGAGGGTTTCCCGGAGCTGGGCCAGTTCCGCGCGGTCAATCTCGCCCTTCTGCTCCACAGCCCGGAGCTGTTCCTTCAGCCGACCCGCCGCACGCTCCGCGTCATGAAGCGCACCCCGCAGTTCCTTCACCTTCCGAGCCAGTGATTCGATTTGCGCGGCGTGATCCTCGGCGGGAAGCGGAGCGGATGGGGGTTCCTCTGTTTCCTCTGAAGGGGCATCCGCATCCCCGCCGTCGTCAAAGGGCCAGTCGAACGCTTTCCATCCATGCTCCCCGGCGTCGGTATAATAGGCGAACATAGCCCCAAAGGCCAGCTCACGGGCCCGCTGTTCCGCAATCCCATGGGACATGAACCAACGGATCAGTTTATCGGACGGCTGCTGATCCCGGGGCGGTATCACGCCGGTGGCGATGTAAAACAGCTGTGCCTCGGAGGCCAGCCAGTCCGGGGCGTCATCGCCCTCCGTATCATCTTCGGAAACCATCCGGTACTCGTACCGCAGCCTGTAGTCCGGCCCGCCCGGCTCGGACAGATCGGCCCTGGCGTCAAAGTCGTCCTGCGTCCAGGGCAGGTGCCGCTCGGCGCAGATCATCACAATGGCGGTGAGGCTGTTCAGATTAGCCAGCGCGTCCTTCTCCCGCTCCAGCAGCAGGTAGGCGGCGCACAGCGCGTAGGGATCGTCCGTGCCGTAGCCGGACAGCAGCTCCGCCGCCTTCCGGGAACCAAGCTGATCCTGGATCTCCGCCACTGGGCGGCAGATCAGCTCCGGAGCCATGAATAACGCAATCGTATCAGGACGCTCTGAGGGCAAAAGATCGTCCGGCGGCATGAAATCCGGGCCGGGCAGGCTTGCCCCCAAAAAGGGGGGCGGTTCCGATGTTACAGGCTGAAGCCGGTCATAGACCTCCAGGATCCGATCCATATAATCCAGAAAAGCGGCTTTGAACCGCTGGCGGAGCTCCGCAGCGGTTTCACCATCGACCAGGGCCAGCAGAGCCCGGAACTCCTTGCGATATGCCCCGTCCCGGTCACGCAGAAGGGTCAATGTGCGAACCAGCACATCCCGGGAGTGATCCAGATCCTCCGAAAAAGGGATATCGTATTCCAGCCGCTCGTCCGACTCCAGGGGCAGCAGGGAAAGATAGTCGTCATCGCTGCCGCAGTGCATCTCCCAGTAATCCAGCAGCCACAGCGCCGCGCCCAGCAGAAAATCCGTGCGCCGGGCCATCCGCGCCGACAGGGGCGCGGGAATCGCCGCCGTCGCGGAAACCACTTTGACCACGGCCTTCCGTCCATATGTCCCGGCATACCGCTCGCACAGCGATGCCGCCACCGCCATGGCGGCGCTCTGATGGAGCCGCGCGGCGGCTGGGGTCACCCAGTCCAACCCGTTCTCCGTGCCGCTGCGGAACTGCCGGTAGATGGAAAATTCCTCGGAGAACGCCTCCTGTTCCGCCGCGCTGAGCAGCTGGGAACGCACGGGCTCACCGGCAATCCTCCACATCTTGCTGGGGACGGCTTTTTTCTTTGCACACATGGCTGTCACCGCCTTGCTTTCTCTGGGGTCAGTATATCATAGCTCTCCCAACGGTACAAACTATTTCCACCATTCGAGGAGGCATTACAAGAGATGAATGCAGAACAAATATCAATGCCAAACGCCAATATCGACTGCTGCGGCATCCGCAACCTGCTCCGGCTGCTGTCCGGGCACGGTTTTACCGAGCAGGAGCTGAAAAAGATCACCGCCCGAATCGTCGAAACCACGGGCGCGGACATCGTTTTTTGTTAGGTTTCACCGCTCGAATTCCATAGCTATTCGGGCCGGGTTGTGGTACTGTTTGTTGCTGACAGAAGGAGGTGCAGACCATGGGCAGACAGCCGCAGACCAGCGGGAACCTCGCGCTGGAACAGAAGAATGTCATTGTAATCGAGGCCGCGCCAAGACAGGAGCCGGAGAAGCTCCGTGTGGCGGCCTACTGCCGGGTCAGCTCGGATTCCACCGACCAGCTCAACTCCTTCATGGCCCAGCTCAACTACTACATCACCCTGATTGGTGCCAAGGAGAACTGGACGCTGGCTGATCTCTATGCCGACGAGGGCATCACAGGCACCTCGGCGGAGAAGCGCCCGGATTTCCAGCGCCTCCTGGCGGACTGCCGCCGCGGGCGGGTGGACAAGGTGCTGGTCAAGTCCGTCTCCCGGTTCGCCCGCAACGCCAGGGACTGCCTGAGCACCATCCGGGAGCTGAAGTCCATTGGCGTGGGGGTGTGCTTCGAGGAGCAGCATATCGACACGTCCAATATGAGCGGCGAACTGCTCACCGCCGTATTCGCCGCCATGGCGCAGCGGGAGAGCCAAAACATCTCGGAAAATATGCGCTGGAGCTACCAGCGCCGGATGCAGAGCGGCCAGTTTATCACCTGTAGCGCCCCCTTCGGATATCGTCTAAAAGAGGACGGGAAACTTGCTGTCAATGAGCCGGAGGCAGGCGTTGTCCGCATGATCTTTGAACGATATCTCGCAGGGCAAAGTAAAGATGACATTGCGGAATATGTCTCTACGCTTGGCATTCCAACACGGGAAGGAAATCTCCAGTGGAAGCACAAAGCCATCTCCTATATTCTGAGCAATGAACGGTACGTTGGGGACGCGCTGCTTCAAAAAAAGTTTACCACCGATACCCTGCCATTCAAGCAGAAGATCAACCGCGGGGAAAAGGAACAGTATTTTGTACCCCAAAGCCATCCGGCCATCATTGACCGAGAGACCTTTGACGCTGTCGCGGCGCTGTTGAGCAAGCGAACGTTTACGATGCCCCATAGGGAGAGCAGCCCATTGGCGTTGAAGATTTTCTGCGGAACCTGCGGGAACTCGTTCCGGCGCACTGTCTGCGGCCAAAAGGCATATTGGGTCTGCCGCCAGCACTATAGGGGCAAAGACGTCTGCCCCTCCGGGCGGATCCCCGAGGAGGAGATCCACGCCGCCTTCCTCCGGGCATACCACAAGCTCCGGCTCCACGGGGAGCCCATCCTCAAGCAGATGATCTCAGACCTCCAGTCCGTCCGGGAACGGCGGATGCTCTGGAGTCAGGACATCGTGACTCTGAACCAAACAATCGCTGATCTCTCCGATCAGGGTCGAATGCTGGCCGACATGAACAAGTGCGGCCTGGTCGACCCTGATATTTTTATATCCCAGAGCAATGAGCTGGCCCGCCAGCTCCGAGCCGCAAAGCAGCAAAAGGAGCGGCTTCTGGCCGATGGGGATGACAACATCATCCCCAGGACGCGGGAACTGCTGGAAACGCTGGAAACCCTGCCGGAATTTCTCCCCGCCTTCGACGGCGAGATCTTCACCGACCTGGTGGAGCGGATCACGGCGGAGGGCGATGGCCGCCTGCGGTTTCGGTTGAAGAACGGGCTGGAACTGGCCGAGGCCACTGAGAGGAGTGTGCGCTGATGGCAAACCGAAAGCTGCCTTTTGGCTACTGCCTGCATAACGGGCAGGTGCGGGAGGGAGCAACGGAAGCGGAGATGGTGCGGCTGATCTTCCGCCGCTACGGGGAGGGCGCGTCCTATGGGACGCTGGCCGATGAGTTGAGCGCCCTGGGCTGCCCCTACGCCCCCGGCAGGCCCTGGAACAAAAACATGGTGGCGCGGATCCTCCAGGATGGGCGCTACCTGGGTAGCGCCGAGTATCCCCGGCTCCTCTCGCCGGAGCTGTTCCACCACGCCCAAAGCGCCAGACCGGATGTGTCCGGCAGGCTGGAGCGCCCGGAGATCAAAGATATCCGCATCCTGGCCCGGTGCGCCCAGTGCGGCGAACCCATGCGGCGGATGCGCAAAAACTACTGGTACTGCGCCAACTGCATGGCGTCCCCCAGCAAAATCAAGGACGAAGCCCTGATCCTGTGCGTGGAGCGGCTCCTCCGCAGCCTCCGGGAGCATCCCGAGACCATCTCCCCCGCCCCTATTGCCGGGGGCGAAAGCGAAGCCGTCCAAGCGGCCCAAGAGCGCCTTGCCTGCGAGTTGGAGCAGACCGAGTTTGACGAGGCCGCCGCCAAAACCCAGGCCATCGCTCTGGCCTCCGCCCGATTCGATGCTCTGGGCTCCGGGGACTATGAGACCATGCGGCTTCGCCATCTGCTGGACGGTGCAGAACCGGGCGGCAGTTTGGATGCGGCCCTGCTCCGGCAGGTCGCCGCCGCCGTGCTGATCCACCCCTCCGGGGCGGTCAGCCTGAAGCTCAAGAACGGGCAGACGTTAGGAGGATAAGCCGCCTCCCTTGTTGGTTTCGCTTGGTTTTGGCGGGCTGTCTTTGGTGGATATCGTGATAGATTTACACTTCAAATCCTGGTATTGTTGTGGCCAGAACCCAGCGAAAACATGGAAGGAGGAACTCAAATGACCGCCACCGCCCCCAGGGTGATTACCATTCCCGCCAACCCCGCGCTGTCCCAGGCCAGGGCCATTCGGCGGCAGCTCCGGGTGGCCGCCTACTGCCGGGTGTCCACCGACAGCGAGGAGCAGCTCACCAGCTACGAGTCCCAGAAAAAGTATTACACCGACAAAATCATGACCAACCCGGCTTGGACTATGGCTGGGATCTTCGCTGACGAGGGCATCACAGGCACCTCGGCCGCCAAACGGCCCCAGTTTCTGCGGATGATCCGCCAGTGCAGGCAGAAGAAGATCGACCTGGTGCTGGTGAAGTCCATCTCCCGGTTCGCCCGGAACACGGTGGATTGTCTCAACTATGTGCGGGCCCTGCGGGAGCTGGGCATTGCCATCATCTTCGAGGAGCAGAATATCAACACCTTGGAAAGCGATGGGGAACTGCTGCTCACCCTGCTGGGGGCCGTGGCCCAGGGGGAGAGCGAGTCCATCAGCGAAAACGTGAAGTGGGGCAAGCGTCAGGCCATGCGGGAGGGCAAGGCAAATATCCAGTACAAGCGGCTGTATGCCTTTGAGAAGGGCGAGGACGGCAAGCCCCGGATTATCCCGGAGCAGGCGGAGGTGGTGCGGCAGATCTATGACAGCTTCCTGGGCGGCCACAGCCTTCGAATGATTAAGGATGCCTTGGAAGCAAAGGCCATCCCCACCGTCACTGGCGGCTCGGAGTGGTCCATCGCCGTAATCCGGGGCATTTTGCAGAACGAGAAATACTGCGGCGACGTCCTCCAGCAAAAGAGCTTCGTGGCCGACTGCATCAGCCACAAGCACGTGCGCAACGTGGGCCAGCTCCCCATGTACCTGACCCAGGATCACCACGAGGGGATCGTCAGCCGGGATACCTTCCATGCGGCCAAGGCGGAGTTCGCCCGCCGCAACGCCGGACGGGCCCCCAGTCAGAAGCAGGCCCCCACCGGGCGCTCCTGCTACAGCGCCAAGTACGCCCTCACCGGGCGGCTGGTGTGCGGCGAGTGCGGCACCCTGTACCGCAGGTGCGTGTGGAGCAAGCGGGGACAGAAAAAGGCCGTGTGGCGGTGCGCCAGCCGGGTGGACTATGGTTCAAAATACTGCCACAAATCCCCTACCCTCCATGAAGGGCCTTTGCAGGCCGCCATCCTCACCACTATCAACTTGGTCATGAGCAGGAAAGAGGTGCTGGTGGAGCGGATCGAAAACGCCATGCGCATGGAGCTGGCACCCATCCCTGGCGAAACCATGAGCCTCTCCGATATCGACCGGCGCCTGGGAGAGCTGGAGCGGGAGTTCAAGGCATTGTTCCAAACCTCCAAGGAGGACGGTGGGTATCTGGGCCACGCCGACGCCTTCCAGCGGATCACGGAGGAGATAGGGGCGCTAAAGGAGAAAAAAGCCTTTATCCTGGCCCAGCAGGAGGGCAACTCCGCCGCCAACCGGCGCATCCGGGATGCGGTGGATATTCTGAACGGGGGCGATCCCCGGTTCACGGAGTGGAACGAGAGCGATATCCGCCAGCTGGTAGACACGGTGGTAGTGCTGTCGGCGGACAGGCTCCAGATCTGCCTTCGGGGCGGGATGGAGATTGAGCAAACGATAGGAGGAAACGAAATATGATCTTTGCCACAGGCGACTGCCACGGCGATTTCCAGCGGTTCGGTTCCAAGCACTTTCCTCAGCAGAAAAGTATGGATCGGGATGACTATATGATCATTCTGGGCGACTTCGGCGGGGTGTGGAACGGCTCCTCAGAGGAGCGGAAGCGGCTGGACTGGCTGAGTGAAAAGCCCTTTACCACCCTGTTCGTCAGCGGGAACCACGAAAACTACTGGATGCTCCGGGAACTCCCCGTGGAGGACTGGCACGGCGGCAAGGTGCAGCGCGTCCGGCCTAACATTCTGCATCTCATGCGGGGCCAGCTCTATGACATTGGAGGGCGCACCTTCTTCTCCATGGGCGGGGCTACCTCCCACGATGTGGAGGACGGCATCCTCGATCAGAACGCCCCGGACTTCCGGACGCGGTACCTCCACCTGCTCCTTGAGGGGCGGCGCAGATTCCGAATCATCGGCAAGTCCTGGTGGCCGGAGGAGCTGCCCTCCGACGAGGAGTACGCCGCCGCGCTGGATGCCTTGGAACGGGCGGGCTGGAAGGCGGACTACGTACTGACGCACTGCGCACCCACCAGCATCGCCCAGCGGATGAACCGGCACTACCAGCCCGACGCGCTCACAGATTTTCTGGAGATCGTGGAGCAGCGGCTGGAATTCGGATGCTGGCTGTTTGGGCACTACCACGCCAACCGGGCAATCGACAAGAAGCACATTCTGCTGTACGAGGATATTATTCAGCTAACTGAATAGGCCGGCAGGGAAAAGCGCGGGATTGGGTTCCCGCGTTTTTCTTTGCCGGTCTCAAAAACAGGCGCGCAGCGCCGGAAGGAGGAGCCTATGAACGTCAGGAAACCCACCGACTACAGCGCCCTGTTCGCGGCGTTGGACACGCTGGTGAGAGCAAAACTGCCCCAGATGGAGCTGTACCGCGAGATTGGCCGCCTGATCTGCGGCAGACCGGAGAAGGGCGCGGCGGTGGCGGCTGCGGAATACCTACACAGCGCCTATCCTGATAGTTCCGGCTTCTCTCCCCGGAATCTGCGACGGATGCGGGACTTTTACCGCGTCTACGCCACGGCCCCGGAGGTGCTGCACGAGGCCATGTCCATCGGCTGGACACAGAACGTGGTCATCCTGGAGGCGGAGCTGACGCTTCAGGACAAACTGTGGTACATCCGGGCGGTACGCAGGTTCGGGTGGAGCAAAGTAACGCTGGCGGAGGAGATCGCGTCCGCCGCCCATCTGGAGATAGTTCTCGACTTCGAGCTGAATATGTGCTATACTGGGGAAAACAGTACCTCGGAGTGTGTAAATGATGACAAGGATCCTCTTTGTGTGCCACGGCAATATCTGCCGCAGCCCCATGGCCGAGTTCGTGATGAAGGACTTGGTTCGGCAGGCCGGACTGGAATCCCAATTCCACATCGAGTCCGCCGCCACCAGTACGGAGGAGATCGGCAACCCGGTCTATCCCCCGGCCCGGCGCAAGCTGGCCGAGCATGGCATCGACTGCGAGGGCAAGAGGGCGCGGCAGCTCACCAATGCGGATTACGATCAGTTTGACCTGCTGATCGGGATGGATCGGGCCAACCTGCGGAATATGCACCGTATTTGCGGCGGCGACTTCGCCGGGAAGCTGCATCTGCTGATGGACTATACCGACCACCCCGGCGATGTGGCCGACCCGTGGTACACCGATGACTTCGAAACCACCTGGCGGGATGTATTGGCTGGATGTCATGGGTTGCTGGATGCCTGCAGAGAAAGCTGAGCCATGGGTTGAGGTGCATTATGAATGTTTGCAGACGGAGAAAGCCAGCAGTGGTTCAGCGCTCATATGCCGCTCAGAAGATGCTCAGGTGCAGTTCTCCGCTTAACCGCTCCAACAGCTTGATCCCTGCAACGCTGTTGCCCTTGCGGTCTAAGGCGGGGCCGAATATGCCGATCCCCATGCGTGTGGGAACCACTGCCATGATACCGCCGCCCACACCGCTTTTGGCTGGAACTCCGACCCGCAGGGCAAACTCCCCAGAGCCATCGTACATTCCGCAGGTCATCAAGATCGCATTGACATACCGAGACATGGCGCCAGGGAAGATCCGTTCGTTGGATACTGGCAGCCGTCCCCGGTTGGACAGCACTGCCCCGATATGGGCCAGGGCGCGGCAGTCCACCTGAATGGAGCAAGCCCGAAAATAGCAGTCCAGCACCTCCTCCACATCATCGTCCAGCAGGCCGTGGGATTTCAGCAGATAGGCCAGGGCCCGGTTTTTGCTGCCGTGGCTCTTTTCCGAGCGGTAGACAGCCTCGTCCACATCAATTTCCTGATCTCCGGCCAACCGGCGGGTCAGCCCCAGCAGACGCTGGAACCGCTCGTCATAGCTGCGGCCATGGATTAGGCTACACATGACAATGGCCCCCATATTGACCATGGGGTTGATGTTCCCGCTGTCCAGGGACTGGTCGCCAGAATTGATGGCGTCAAACGGCTTTCCCGTAGCCTCCACCCCCACCCGGCGCATCACAAACTCGGCTCCGTTGTCCAGCAGTGCCTGAAGCAGCAGGATGGGCTTGGCAATGCTCTGGATAGTAAAGGTCTGCCGGCAGTCCCCTGCCCAGCTCCGCTTCCCCTCGCTCCCGATGATGTAGAGCCCAAGGGCTTTCGGATCTCCCTTTGCCAGCTCTGGGATATAGTCCGCAACTCGTCCCTCTTTGGTGGCGGGGCGGCATTCCTCCAACAAGCGCTCTAAAAGTTCTTCCATGGCTTTTCTCACCTTCCGCACAAGCGGTACTCACTACACATAATACAAAATAACAGGTTGGTTCAATTCTGTCAAATGAATACAGGATGAGTTGGTTGTAGAAAAGCAGGATTCCTTAAAACGGAAAATCATTTGCATAGGTCAGTCAGATGAGCAAGGGATTTTTAATGGGCATCTAAAGTGTTCGCCCCTGCCAAAGGAAATCCCCGTATCCGTGATGGATATGGGGATTTTTGTTTCTTATATGCCGTATTTTGAGCATAATAGTTCTTTGCTTTCCTCCGCTCTATCGGCTTGACCCTTTAATTTACCCTTTACAGCTATTTTTACCCTTTCACGGCCAGCCCGTCATAGTAGTTCTGCATCCGCGTTGCCGTGTCTTTCATCATCTGCTCGCTGGTGTGGGCGTAGACGTTCAGCGTAAAGCTGGCCGTTGAATGGCCCAACAGGTCCTGCACGGATTTTATATCGGCTCCGCTTGCTATGGCTACCGTGTCAGCGCCGACGCGGTTTTGTAGTTTTTTGGCGAATAGAAAATGTCGAAAAATGACGGGTAAAGATGTACAGCCTTTGAATAATTATACTTGCCGTTTTCGCCCGTCAAGCCTGAAACAAGCTGATAAATCA
>ERZ808041.297-NODE-297-length-44926-cov-15.149346_pt1 | contig 44926 bp, 45 predicted proteins | sample MGYA00380192_ERZ808041 | MGnify/ENA primary metagenome ERZ808041 (study PRJEB31490, sample SAMN06133412) | mouse gut metagenome | isolation source: Z1_1 | host: mice | place: China: Chengdu | collected 2015-05 ...
CAGTGGGAAACTTATATGCCACGAAAGGGAAATAACAAAGGTTTTGCAAACTATGCCAGACAATACACAAATTTGAAAGACGGATATATAGTGCGTTATGCAGATGACTTTAAAATAATGTGCAGAACATATCCAGAAGCACAGAGGTATTACCACGCTGTAGTGGATTTTCTGAATAACAGACTAGGATTGGAAATCAGTCCAGAGAAGTCTAAGGTAACAAATCTGAAAAAGAATTCATCTGATTTTCTTGGATTCAAAATCAAAGCAGTGCCACAGGGAAAATCAAAGTATGGTTATGTTGCAAAAACAGATATGTGTGAAAAAGCCTTGAAAAAATCAAAAGCTAATTTGAGACAGAAGATTCTTGAAATACAGAATCATACAAATGCAGAGGAAGTAAAGAAGTATAACAGTGCAGTCACTGGAATACAGAATTACTATCGGATTGCAACGAATGTTTATAACAATCTCACAGAGGTTGATTATGCTTTATTACGAACCCGTAACAACAGGTTAAGGAAGAAAGCAAAGATAGTCAGATTTTGTGAAACTCCAAGTGATTTCAAAAAGAAAACAACAGGAATCAGAGACTGTAAGAAGATTTACAGGATTATGGATATTCATATGTTGCCGATTACAGGTGTGCATCATAAATCTCCAATGAATTTTTCACAGGAGATATGCAATTATACTGAAAAGGGCAGAAAGAAAATTCATAATAATCAGAGAGCAGTGGAAAGTAGTAAACTGAAAGCATTTCAGATGTTTCTAAATGATGAAGATACTATTGAATTTAGAAATAATATGGTTTCAAAGTTCGTGGCACAGTATGGGAAATGTTACATTACTGGAAATGAATTAGAGCCAGAAAATGCAGTCGGTATCAGAATAAAACCAAGAGAAAGAAATGGTACTGACGATTATAGCAATATCGTTATTGTTAGTAAAGCTGTTATTCCACTTATTGAAGATACAAATGCTGATTACTGTAGTAGCCTTTCGGAAAAGCAGAAAGTGAAGCTGAATCGACTAAGACGAGCTAGAAAACTTAAACCTGTCAAAGGAACTTGTAAACTTGCTTGAACACGAGGGAACGCCGTATGCGGTGAAAGTCGCACGTACGGTGTGAGTCGGGGGAAAAGTTGGAGATAATTTCAAAGGCTTACCTATCGACATAATATTTTGATATTGCATACACCTATGGGGGAACAGTGGTAAATATGTCCACCTATACGGATAATTATGTAAATCCGCTGGATATGGACGTCTGGAGTCTGGATTTGAACGACAGCAAGGGCATGATAAGGGAAAAGGGCGAATTTATGCTTGGTCTTTGCGAGCAATGTATGGGAGAGAGCCTTAATTCCCGTCAGAAGTCCATTATTGACCGCTGTGTGAGAAAGCTGTATATCGACATTGCCAGAAGCCGGGAGAAATTTATTCCGGTCATGTCTGATTTTTATGAGATTTTGATGAATCAGCCAGAGGAGGAAGCAAAGGACATTGCCCTTTCCTTAGAGCTGTTTGTCAACGGTTCCTTAAACATCTTTAATCATCAAACGAATGTAGATGTGGATAACCGTTTTACCGTCTATGGTATCCGTGATCTGGGTACGGAGCTTAGCCCGATTACCATGCTGGTTATGATGGAGAGTATCCAGAACCGTATCATTGCAAACGGAAAGCGTGGCGTGGCAACATGGCTTTATATTGACGAGTTCCATGTACTTCTCAATTCGGAATACTCGGCGAAGTATTTGCAGCAGCTTTGGAAAAAGGTCAGAAAGCAGGGCGGTCTTTGCACAGGCATCACGCAAAATGTCGTGGATCTGCTGCAGAACTATACCGCTACCACCATGCTTGCCAACTCCGAGTTTGTGGCACTGTTAAAGCAGGCGAACACAGACAGCTCAAAAATGGCGGAGGTCATCGGGGTTTCGGAGGCACAGCTCCGTTTTGTCACCAACACGCAGAGCGGTATGGGACTTATGAAATGTGGAAATGTGGTAATTCCTTTTGACAACCAGATTGAAAAGGGAACAGACCTTTATAACCTCTATAACACGAATATCCATGAGAAAATTGCCTTAGAAAAAAGTAAAAATGCCAGTTGACAAAGCGTGATTTTCCTGCTAGATTATAAGTAATGAAAAGCTTAAGTGCTTTTGCGGCGACAGAGAGGAGCTACCCGTCCCGACTTTGCGGGCAATAGAAATACAAAGAAGCTCTCTGCCTATGGAGTAACATAGGACCTGCTCCCAGAATTGCAATTCATTATAAGAAAAGATTAGCCTGGGCTTAATTGCTCAGGCGTTTTTCTTTCATACGGAAACAGGAAGCATAAAGAACCGGAGAGGAAATGGCGGATGGCAAATCAAAAACTGTTGGAAGTCTTTTTAGATACAAAACGGATATTGTGCAGCAATGATTATTATATTCATATACCCAAAAAGATTATCCATGTGACAAATTCAGAAAATATGATACCGCACCTGATGGGGATGCAGTATATTGGGAAACCGGATATGTTTACCGGAGACAGGGGTGCCTATATGATTAAGAAAGGGCGTCTGAAATATGATTCCCTTGAAAAACTGGTAAGGAAATACTATCGGGGCGCAGATAAACAGGCTTCTATGCTTGCAATGGTAAATGGCAAGATTGACAATCTGCATAGGATTGAAGATATGCTGTCCACTTATTCGGTTTTGTATTTATACGATGTTGCTGCAAATCCTGATTCGGAATTAAAAACAGATTATCTTCTTGTAAATCATTTAGAAGAGATGGTTTTACAATTAGGCGTGGTCAAGGCAGAGCATAAAAAATTACAGGTGTATCATTGTAATTCTTTTATGGTTGCTTATAAGAAAAATGAGGAATATGATCTGCATTACAGAAACCTTACACAACGCTATGAAATCAGTAAAATTGTCCGTGAGGATAAGATAACGAAGCGGTCAGAGGTAATTTATCAGAGCATGGAAGCAGAGAAAAGGGAGCTTACGGGTATTGAAAAAATGCTTGTTTCTGCGTCTGCTCCAGTAAATGAAAAACTTATAAAAGCGATTTTCCGTTTGAATCAGAAATTTGGCGAATATCACACGCTGGATATGCTTTCAGACGGTGAGCAGCTCTTAAAAAAATGCCGTAATAAGCGTGACGAAGCATTAGTAAAGGATTTTATCAGCTTGTGGAGGGAGCGGACAGATGGCATATAAACAGGAGCTTTGGGACGAGGCAAAAAAGAAGTGCCGACTGGGAGAGGAAGAAATCCGTATGGCAAAAGAAATGGGGCTGAATCCGAAAAGCCTGATAAAGAATATCCCAAACAAAAAGGAAATGTGGAAAGCTCCGGTAAAAGACTGGATTCGTGATATGTACGAGGACAGGAAAAGAAAATCAGAGCAAAAAGCAAAGCGTAAAAATCAGAATAATTAAGTAATCACAGCATCTAAGCCATTTGGTTTAGGTGCTATTTTTTGTGCGAATAACGAGGAGAATGTCATGCTTGCATGAATATTCGACGAGTATCGTGTCAGCCGTAGGAGCCTGCTCTTACGGCTGCTTATTTTTAAGGCAGGTGAGAAAATTGAACATTAAAAAGGTGGATGACAAGCCGATGGTGATCCATACAAAAGAGAAAACAAAGCTCCATGTAAAAGCTGTCCCGGAGACAAAGATTAAGGGGCGGGGCATTCTTACGGTAGACAGAAGCCCGAAGATTGCCGGAGCGGATAAGGAGAGCAGCATATCCCAGACGGATAAAAGAAAGTCGGCGATGAAAATCCGGACAAAAGGGGAAACGGTCAGGACAAAAGAAAATGGCAGAAAGCTCTCTGGAGAGGATATGCGTGGAAAGAGGGGGACGGCGGAAGAAGGACAGTCTGCTGTTGAGAATGTCAGAGGGACGGCGAAGCAGGCTGTCAATCAGTCCATGCAGAAAGAAAGCGGCAGATATGCACAATTCCGGAAATCAAAGCAGGACAGGGAAAAAGCTGTCGGAAAGAAAAGTGATACGGTAAGTTCCCTTGTTTCTGTCGGCGCAAAGACCGCTTTAGACCAGATGGAGGGCGGCAATGAGGTCTATGAGTCTTATCTTGCCGCAAGAAATCTGTCCCGCCCGGTGGAGAGTGCCACAGACGCAGGAAGGCGTCTGTACCGGACACAGGAGGCAAAGGCGAAAGAAAAGCGAATAAAAAAGGTTCAGGCAGGAAAGCGGATCGGCAAAAAGACGGTAAAGGACAGTGCCGAAAAAGCGGCAAAGGAAACTTTCAAAGCAGCGGCAAAGAAAGCGGCAAAAGAAACCGCAAAGACAGCCGCAAAAGCGGCGGCAGCCACAGCGGGAACGGCGGCAGGAACCGCTACCACAGGACCGGGAGGCGTCTTGATCGGTGTGGCAGCCGGAGAAGCTGTCGGTATTGTCATAGATAAAAGAGATATGCAGAAGTCTACCCGAAACCGCATGATACAGCTCTTTGTGGCAAAGCTCAGGCAGGAGGAAAATCAGGATACTGTCGGCAAAGCCTTAAAGGACATTGCGTTGATGCGGTTTTCCATGCTGGCAAAGTATATTGTCCGGTATGTGGGGCTGTTCCTGCTTGTCCTGTTCGCTCTGGTGGCGCTTATGGCACTACCGATTATTGCGGTAATAGCGGTGATTTATAATTCCCCGCTTGCAATCTTTTTTCCTTCCATTTCATCAGGAGATACCACGCAGGAGGTTCTTTCTGCTTATGTGGCGGAGTTTAACAGGGAAGTCAATGACGAGCTGACGAATTATTCCGGCTATGATGCCAGCGAGAAAATCTATGTGGACTTTGAGGGAGCAGGCACACCGGACAACTATTATGACATTCTTGCGGTCTACATGGTGAAGTATGGAAATGGCGATACCGCTACGGATATGACGGATAAGGCAAAGCAGAACTTAAAATCTGTCTTTGATGATATGTGCAGCTATTTCATAACAAGCAGAACCGACACGGATACAGACAATGAAGGGAATACCACAACCACCACGGTAAAAGAAGTCAATGTGGAACTGAAAACCTACCGTGACATGATTTCTGTGTATGGCTTTGACAGCGAAGAACAGGAAATGCTGGAGGAACTGATGAAACCGGAGTATTTAGCCATGCTGGGTTATATAGGCGGTGGCGGAGATCCCGGAGAGACAATAAGCCCGGAACAGTATCAGGCGATTGTAGATTCCATATCAGATGCAAACGGGAAAAAGGTTGTGGAGTTTGCCTTATCAAAGGTGGGTTATCCGTACAGTCAGGAACTAAGGGACAGTGGGGATTACTTCGATTGCAGTTCCCTTGCCTATTACGCATGGCAGAATGCTGGCGTGAACATCATGTATGAGGGAGCCAACACCGCAGCGGCGGAGGGGAAATTCTGTTACGACAATAATTATCTGGTAAATTACGATGAGATGCAGCCGGGGGATCTGATTTTCTACAGCTACAGCAAAAACGGAAGATTTTTCAACATTACGCATGTGGCAATCTATGTGGGAAACGGTAAGGTGGTGGAAGCTGCCAACGAGAGAATCGGCGTTGTCTACCGCTCTGTGCAAAGCAAATCTTCCATTGTGTTTATCGGCAGACCGAGATAGGCGGTGGTTGGAATGGGAAAGAAAAGAGAGGAACCGGATTATGAGGCGGAGCTTGCGAGGGAATATGCACGTTGGGAACATTTAAAGGAATATGGCGGCAGTGATCCTTTTTGGGATGATGCCGTCAACATGAACCTGACACGCAACCACATCATCTACTGGAAGAATAAGATAGAAGAAAAATACGGTGGAGACAGGAATGAATACCCTGAAATTTACTTCCGTGAGCTGCCGCCGGAGGCTGAGCCGGGATATATGGCAAATGCGGCAGAGATAAGGGATAAAGCTGTGGAAGTCCTTGACAGGTATCTTTCCGATGTGAACTTTCAGTATCTTTTATGCAATCGGGAACTGTTGGAGAAGAAAGAGGCGGAAAAAATCTGCATTGATAATGTACTTGGATATGTGAGCGGACTTGCATATGCCTTGAAAAAGGATGACCTGCTTACCATGAGAAGGCATGTAAGGAGTCCGGGAGGGTATCAGGAATCATTTGCAGAGTGCGCCGAAAAGGTAAAGCAGCTTATCAGAAAAAAGCAGATGAAACCATTGAAACAGGAAAAGAATGTCCAGATGACATTGTTTCAGATGGGACTTGAAACGGGGCGGTGCCGATAGGTACTGCTCTTTTTGTAAAATAGGAAGGAGCATTATGAGATTAGATGAAATCATACTTGTAACGGAGAACTGGAAGGGAACTGAAACAAATTATCTTTCTACTTTTGAGGATTATATGAAAGTGTTGACAGAAGTCTATAAGGATAATTTGCAGGACTTATCCTATGCCATAGACAATCTCTATCAGACAAAACAGGAAAGAACTTTTTCGGAAACCTATGCGGCGTCAAATAAGTCGTTCTACGCAAAATTCTGTTCCGGAGAGGGGGAATTGCGGGGATTCATGCTGGGACTTTTAGATGAAAAGAAGGCTCTTTTTGATGAAAGCAGATGCAGTGAGGAATGTTTTGAGGTCCTAAAGGCATATGGAATGGGGCGGGACGGACACGGCATATATAATTCCCTGCATTATGAACCGCTGGAATACACTTTTAGGAGCGGCGAAGTTCTTCACAATATGAATGGAAATGACTATCTTGTGCTAGCGGTGTTAAAGGAAAAGAACCTGCTTGTCATGTCGCAAACTGACGGACAGTATATTCTGGCAGTGAATGCGGTTATGTATGAGAGGACGCCCAAAGAAGGATATGTGTCAAAGGACAGTGAGATCAGAGGGATTGAATGGGGGCATGGACTGTATCTGGGGCATGATTTGACAAGTATCAATCTGCCGGGAATCATACAGGAATATGGGAATCCCCGTGAACTGCGGACAACAGAGAATTATAGAAATGAGGCAAGACGGCAGTTTAATGTGTATCAGTGGTTAGCCAAAGAAGAAGGGCTGGCTCATGCAATCCAGTGGGCGGCAGAGGAAAGCATGAGGAATGAATTTGGAACCACCAGCCACAGTGAGTTCGAGGAACGGCTCCAGCAGGGTTCCTATGACTCACGGATGAAGGCAAAGCATGAAGAGATCAGACAGCAGAAATTGAGATAGAAAAGGAGAGGGATTGGCAATGGAGGAACAGATTAACGGAAAAGAAATCGTAAGAAATATGGAATATCTGGTAAAGTTGCTGCATCAGGAATGGGAGCGTTCCGGCAGGACAAGGGCAGAGGTAAGGATTGCGCTTGCAGATGCAGAAGAAATCAAAAAGAGATTTGGAACAGTCATTCAGGAGAGACAGAAACAGCTTGAGATGGAGGAGCTTACCTTTCAGCAGTGCATGGAGCTTTCCAAAAGAAATTTTGCTCTTTTTCGGGTGGTCAGGAAAATCAGGAATGCACAGGATAAGACGAACCGGAAAGGAATTGATCTGGAATTTACCGTTGAGCTTGACAAAGAGGAGTACAAGCTCTTTACGGAGATTGTAAAGGTACAGGAGGGATAGAGTATTTGGGGAAAAAATATAAAGTGATTTATGCCGATCCGCCCTGGCAGTATAAAGTATATTCCAAAAAGGGAGAGGGCAGAAGTGCGGAAAGCCATTATCATACGATGGACATTGAAGAAATACGGTCATTACCGGTGGAGTCTATTGCCGATGACGACTGTATTCTTTTTTTGTGGGTGACATTTCCCTGCCTTATGGAAGGAATCTCGGTTATGAAAAGTTGGGGATTTACCTATAAGACCTGCGGTTTCAACTGGGTAAAGCGGAACAAAAAGGCGGATACTTTCTTTATGGGGCTTGGTTTTTGGACACGCTCAAATTCAGAATTATGTCTGCTTGGAACAAAGGGCAGACCGAAACGGGTATCAAGGGCAGTCTCACAAATCTGTGACGCAAGGATTATGCAACACAGCAAGAAGCCGGACGAAATCAGGGACAGGATAGTGGAACTTTGCGGTGATGTCCCCCGGATAGAATTGTTTGCGAGACAGCGGTATGAGGGCTGGGACTGTCTCGGTGATGAGATAGACGGGAAGGACATTAGGGAGGCAATACTGGAGGTGTAAAAAATGAGTGTGGATTATAAGGTAAGCCAGTTATATGATGATGCGATCCGGGATGTGACAAAGGGGCAGGCAGAATGGAAAAGCATCTGCCGGCTGACCGGACAGTTGTACCGCTATGAGTTTAACAATATCCTTATGGTATATGTGCAGCGTCCCCGTGCAACGCTGGTGGCGGATTTCGACACATGGAAAAAGGTCGGAAGATATGTAAAGAGGGGGAGCCGGGGAATCGCAATCTTCCCTTCAAGGGCATTGAAACCGGAAATGCGGTATGTCTTTGACATCAGCGATACGGGCGGAAGAAACAGTAAGCTCACATGGGAACTCAATCGGGATAATAGTAAGCCTTATGCCGATTATCTTATGGAAAATGAGGATAAGGAGCTGGTGGCGGCTGCAAAAAATATGCAGGAAAAAGAATCTGCAATAAGTTTCATAAAATCCTTTACAGAACAGCGGATCGGAGTCATAATGGACTCAGAGTTCGGAGACAGAATTACCGAACTTACAAATTTAGCAGGAACGAAAAGAATAAAGGTAGATGATGAAACGCAAGAGGTTACGGCAGAGGAAGCGGTAAAAAAGAGCATTGTGTATGCGGTATTTACACGCTGCGGCTTTGAGCTTTCCCCTGAAAAACAAGATTTCTCTTTCATTACCGCATTTCGAGAGGAAGAAGAAGTCTACCGTTTAGGATCACTTGTAAGCGATATATCCTGTGAAGTATTAAGAAACATTGCAAAAGACTTGAAACGGATGGAAGAAAGGAGTATTGCTTATGAAAGAGGCAGCATTGACGTATCACGAGGCAGCGGACGGAATGATGTATCCGAATCTGACATTACCGGAGGAGACGGTAGAAATGACGAATCTGGGCAGGTTCGCAGTCAGGGCGATGGAATACCTGAAGGAGAATCACAAAGAGCGGTATCAGACGTTAGTGATGTTCGGGAAATTAGCGGAGAAAATGCAGGAGGTGGAGGAAGAGGCTTACCGGATGATGGAGAGTCTGGAGAGCGATTACCTGAAAAAGAATCCGCCGAAAAACCCGCAGTCCACGATGGAAATGTGGCAGATCAGAGAACAGGCGAGGATGCAGGCAGAGGAAATCGTGATGGAGGAAGTCGTGATGAAGTTCCACTAGGAGAACAGGAGCGGCAGGAACAGTTAAATAAAGAAATCAGCCGGGAGCTTGAGGAGTTAGATGCTCTCGGCGGTACGGAAAAAGGAAGCTTTGAACAGGCTTCCTTTTCTTTTGCCCCAAACGGGGAGATTGTGATTCCGGAAAAGTACACTTATACAGAGCCTAAGACGGAGTTGGTTGTGCCGCATGAGTATGTACGGGAGTTACTATTAAATGGCGACGGCTTTTCCTATACGAAACGCCGGATATATGAAATTTTTCAGACGGTGCTTGATCCGAAAGAACGTGCAAAACGGATAAAGAAGGAATACGGACAGGGCGGTGCAGGCTGGCCCACGTCAGGGGACGGGCTGCACGGCTACGACACGTATCACGGGAAAGGTATCCGTTTTAAGTGGAGAGACGGGGAAGGGGAAAAAGACGGTTATTTAAACTGGAATGCGGTTGAGCGGGAAATAGGCGCTTTAATTATGACCGGAGAATATTACCAGCCGCCGACAGAATATGACCGGGATAAGGTTTCCGCTGTTCTGTGGCAGGAGCCTTTGGATAAATTTTTTAACAAGGGCATCTGGGAGGAGCTTGCGAATGTAGGGGTAAAGGAGGTATTCAGCCGGGATTATCCGGAAAGCAGCAAAATACAGTTTGCAGTGAGGGTGTATCAGCCGGGGATGTTTTCGTTCAGCGCACAGAGCTATTACCGGAATCAGTATGGGAAATGTGAAATAAAATGCCATGAATGGGGAATATCGGTAGAGTTTTATGATGAAACCGGAATAAAATGGCGGACAGAGCTGGACTGGCAGGACTGTGCAGCATATATCGAAAGTATGATTGCGGACGGCGTGTTTGAGACAAGGGGCGAATACGCTCAGTTTGCGGAACTTGCTGAAAAAAGAAAGAGAATTACAGGGGTATTGATATTTCAGGAAGATGCCGTGAAGTTTCTTGCCGAGACGCCGGAGGAACATCAGGCATACCGTGTAGAACTGTTAGAGCGTATTTTAAAGGCAGTGGGCAGGGAAGAGATTGAGGTCGCATGGGATGATACCTATGATGCGGTGGTTGCCGGGGACGGGGAAAATCTGTGGAATGGCAGACAGTTCTATGACTATATTAAGGAAAACTGCCTGCAGCTTGACCAGTATGGGCGAGATGAACGCATCCATTGGGAAGATATGGCGCAGTTCCGCCTTGATGCCGCCGCAAGCATTGACCTGAAAAAAGAGAAATATATCCATCGCACTACCATTGAGAAGGCAGAGGTAACAGCAGAGCCGCAGGAGACTGGACTGTGGCAGGAGGCATTAAAGAGATATTTCAATGAGGAAATCCAGTTTATCTCCGTGAAAACGCTGTTGTATGACATCTTCACCACCAACCTTTCCCCTGATACCAAAGCGGAATTTCTTGCCGAGGTCTATGGACAGGAAAGAGACACCTTTACCATGTCGGATACCATAAGCGGTCCCTACGGAGATACCATTATCAAAAGGGATTCAGAGGGAATTACCGTATCTTATGCAAGACCGGATGGCACAAGGGGAGAACACAGGGAGGACTATCGTTACTGTGCGTCTCTGATTCTTCATATGATAGAGAAAAATGATTATCTGTCAGAGGAGGTTTTTGAACAGTTCCGGATCAGTCCGCAGTCCTTTCAGGCAGAGCCGGCATTTATGGAGATTTATCATGAATACAAGGAGCGGATGAGGCAGGAGCCGGATTTTGAGGCGATAGAGATTGCGAAGCCGGAGCGTGGCGGAACGGAAGGGCAGGAAGAACCGGAAACTGTGCAGCCGGAACCGCCGATGGAGCGGGTGGAGGGAGAAATCATTAACCAAAACGGAAACGTGGTAAAACCCGTTTCTAATGCGTCTTTTCCCAAAGCCTTAGAGCAGGTGGAGGCAATGGAGGAGGAGCTGCGGGAGGCATTGGAAATCTATCTGCAGGGCTGCTCTTCCATGAAACCGTTTCAGCCTTTTTTGCAGATGGTGCATGAAAGCGGACTGCCAAAGTCGGATAAGCTGTACTTTCTGAATCGTGTCATCAACCATTATGCGGCAGAAGGGGAGAACAGGTCAGCCTATCATAACAACGCCTACGGGTTAATTGAGTATTTCTCCAACGCTGATACTTTTATGACGGATTATAAGAATCGGAGCGGAGAGCGGAAACGTGCCTCTGTCACCTACGAACAGATCTACAGCGTGATGGAGTACCTTATCCGGGCGGGACTGTTTACGGACAAAGCACGTATGGCAGCCTATACAAAGGACTTTGCCGAAAAGCCTTATGAAAAGAAAAGCTCTTTGGAAAAGCAGTTTGCCGATAAGCTGGAAAATTTCAATGCCCGGAAAGAGCAGGGCAATTTCCGCTTTGAGACAATGGAATTACCGAAGGCTGGGCAGAAAACAAGGTATCAGTGGAATATAGAGGCAATCCGCCTGATGAAGCAGATTGAATATGAGAACCGGGCAGCTACCGCAGAGGAGCAGAAGGTGCTTGCCCGTTATGTAGGCTGGGGCGGAATCCCGCAGGCGTTTGATGAGAAGAATGAGAACTGGAAGAAAGAGTATGAGGAATTAAAAAGCCTTTTGTCAGACAGCGAGTATGCTGACGCAAGGGAATCTGTTACCACAGCCTTTTACACTTCACCGGAGATTATTGAGGCGGTCTATCAGGGACTTGCACAGTTTGGTTTTACAAAGGGAACGCTTTTGGAGCCTTCGGTGGGCGTCGGTCATTTTTTCGGCGCCATGCCGGAATCCATGCGTGGGAGTAAACTCTATGGCGTGGAGAAGGACGATATTTCGGGAAGAATTGCAAAACTGCTGTATCCCAAAGCAAAAATCAGGATAGGCGGTTTCGAGGAAACGGCATTTTCGGATAACTTTTTTGATGTAGCGGTGGGTAACATTCCCTTTGGGGATTTTAAACTGTACGATCCGAAGTATGCGAAACACAATTTTCGTATCCATGACTATTTTGTGGCAAAGGCATTAGATAAGGTAAGACCGGGCGGTATTGTTGCCTTTGTGACAAGTAAGTTTATGTTGGACAAGAGCAACTCTAAAATGAGGAAGTATATTGCAGAGCGGGCGGAGCTGCTGGGTGCGGTGAGAATGCCGGATACTGCCTTTCTTGATTCCGCAGGTACGATTGCCACCAGCGATATAATCTTTCTGAAGAAAAGAGAACGGAAGATTGTTGCAGAGCCGGATTGGGTTCACACCGGAAAGACAGAAGAAGGAATTACGGTCAATTCCTACTTCGTGGAACATCCGGAAATGATGCTGGGGAAAATGGAATACGATAAAAGAAGATTCGGCTATCAGAGTGATTACACAAGCTGCATTAACCATGAGGAAGGCTTTGAATTGGGAAAAGCGTTAAAGGCGGCGGTTTCCCGTATTCAGGGAGAAATCACAAATATAGAAGAACTGCTTGATGAAGATGAGCCTGTAAAGGATATGATTGATGCCGATCCGGACGTAAAAAATTATACCTTTACCTTTGTGGACGGAAAGCTCTATTACCGGGAGAATTCCAAAATGTACTTAAAGGAGGTGTCGGCGACTGTGGAGGAGCGTATCCGGCTGATGGACGAAATCCGTACCGTTACGAGGCAGATCATTTTTATTCAGACGGAAGGGTGCAGCGATGAGGAACTGAAATTCCAGCAGAAGCTCTTAAACGAAAAATACGATGCCTATGTAAAGAAATTCGGGCATATCACAGGAAGGGGAAGCCGGCAGGCGTTTCAGGACGATGCGGACTATCCCCTTTTGTGTTCTCTGGAGGTCGTTGATGAGGACGGGAATGTAAAAAAGGCGGACATGTTCTACAAGCAGACTATCCGGGCGAAAAATCAGGTGGAGCGTGTGGAAACGGCAACGGAAGCCTTAAACGTGTCGGTGGCGGAGTTTGGCGGGGTAAATATTCCTTTTATATTAAGTATCTATGAGCCGGACATAAACAAGGCAATGGAACAGCTACCGGAGGGCAGTATGCTGTCAGAAGATGCCGAGGCGGAGGTAAAAAGAGGACTTCTGCTTGAGGAGCTTTCCGGTCTTATTTATCTTGATCCTACGGAGTACAACGAAAATAATCTCAATGCAGGGTGGAAAACAGCGGACGAATACCTCTCCGGCAATGTCCGGGACAAGCTGTGTATCGCAAAAGCCTACGCAGAGGAGAACGGCGAGCTGTTTGCCGCCAACGTGCAGGCGCTCACGCAGGTGCAGCCGAAGGATCTGGACGCATCGGAGATTGAGGTGCGGATTGGCACCACATGGATTGAACCGGAGGACTACGAGCAGTTTATCTATGAACTGCTTGGCACACCCCGGAATGCGAAAGCGGTCAGAAGCCAGTATTACAGTTCCGGTATTCAGGTCAAGTACAACACCTATGGTCAGAACTGGTTTATTGAAAATAAATCGCTGGATAAGAGGTCGGTTGCGGCAACAAACACTTACGGCACGAAACGGATAGACGCCTATTCCATTATGGAAGAAACGCTGAATCTTCGTACTGTTACCGTAAGGGACCGGATTGATGACGAGGGCGGGAAATATCATTATGAAGTGAATAAGAAGGAAACCATGCTGGCGAGGGAAAAGCAAAATCAAATGAAAGAGGCGTTTAAGGCATGGATATATAAGGATCAGGAACGCAGACAGAAGTATGTGGATTATTACAACAATACCTTCAACTGTATCCGCCTTAGAAGCTATGACGGCTCCTTTTTAAAATTTCCCGGCATGAATCCGGAGATTAAACTGCGTGATCATCAGAAAAATGCAGTGGCACGCATCCTTCTTGGGGGAAATACCCTGCTTGCTCATGTGGTAGGCGCAGGAAAGACCTACACAATGATGGCTGCCTGCATGGAACAGAAAAGGCTTGGACTTGCTAATAAAAATGTAATTGTCGTTCCGAAATCTTTAATCGGGCAGACTGCCGGGGAATTTATGAGGCTGTATCCGTCCGCAAATATCCTTGTGGCGACGGAGCGTGATTTTGAAAAGAGCAGGCGAAAGCAGTTTGTATCAAGGATTGCAACGGGGGATTACGACTGCATTATCATGTCCCACTCGCAGTTTGAGAAAATCCCTATTTCCAGAGAGCGGAAGGAGAGGATGCTGAACGAACAGATCACAGAGCTTTCCTATGCCATAGAGGAGATTAAGGCAGAAAAGGGAGAGAGGTGGACGGTTAAGCAGATAGAAAGCCAGAAAAAGAGACTGGAAGAGCAGCTAAAGGCATTATCCAGTGAGGTAAGAAAGGATGACCTGATCTGCTTTGAAGAGCTTGGGATTGATTCCATTATGGTAGACGAGGCGCATCATTTTAAGAACCTTGCCATTTTCTCCAAAATGAACAACGTGTCCGGTATTTCCAGCTCCGGTTCGCAAAAGGCAATGGATATGCAGTTAAAATGCCAGTATTTAATGGAAATGAATGAAGGCAGGGGGATTGTATTTGCAACGGGAACTCCCGTCAGCAATACCATGTGCGAGCTGTATGTCATGCAGCTTTATTTACAGAAGCAGGCGTTGGAGCGGATGGGGATACACCACTTTGATGCGTGGGCGACTAATTTCGGGGAAGTGACGACTGCGTTGGAGCTTACGGTGGAAGGCAGCGGGTTCCGGTTTAAGAGCCGCTTTAACAAATTTACGAATCTCCCGGAGCTGATGACCTTATTTAAGGAAGTGGCGGATATACAGACCGCCGATATGCTGGATTTGCCTGTGCCGGGACTCAGGACGGGGAATTATATCATCGTGGACAGCGAGCCGGATTGGTATATCAAGCAGGTCATGGAGAGCTTTGTGCAGCGGGCAGAGGCAATCCGGTCAGGCGGCGTTGATCCGTCTGTAGATAATTTCCTGAAAATCACGAATGAGGCAAGGTTATTGGGAACCGATGCGAGGCTGCTTGAGCCGGATGCACCGAACAATCCCAACAGCAAATTAAATAAGGTAGTCGAGAATGTGGCAGCCGAATATTTCCAGAATAATCAAAATGGAAAAATTGGCTGCCAGCTTGTTTTTTCGGACATTGGCACGCCCAAAGCTGTATGGAGCAAGGATTGGGAGGAACTTTTTAAGCAGGGAAAACGGACATTTGACGTGTATAACTATATCAAGACCGAGCTGGTAAAGAAGGGGATTCTGGAAGAGGAGATCGCTTTTATCCATGATGCAAAGACGGATGCCCAGAGAGATGCTCTCTTTAAAGAAATGCGTACCGGAAAGAAAAAGGTACTCATCGGCTCGACAGATCAGTGCGGAACCGGCGTAAATGTCCAGAGATATTTGGTGGCAATGCACCACATTGACTGCCCGTGGAAACCGTCCTGTATTGAACAGCGGGAGGGGCGTGGTATCCGTCAGGGAAATGAAAATGATGAGATTGCAGTATACCGTTATGTTACGAAAGGTACATTTGATGCCTATTCATGGAGTCTGGTTGAAAATAAACAGCGTTTCATCAGTCAGGTCATGACAAGCAAATCCGTGTCTCGTACCTGCGAGGATATTGACGAGGCAACCCTTTCCTATGCAGAAATCAAGGCGGTTGCCACCGGAAATCCGCTGATTAAGGAAAAAATGCAGCTTGAAAATGATGTGCAGAGACTGAGACTTCTGAAGAATACTTATGACAGTCAGCGATACAGTCTGGAGGATAACATCACAATCCGTTTCCCGAAGCTGATTGCGGCGGCGAAGGAAAAGGCAGAGTGCGTCCGTCAGGATATGAAGCAGGCGGAGGCGGGACTTCTGGCAGAGCCGGACTTTGCGGTTACGGTGGGAAAGGCAAAATATGCAGAGCGTGTGGACGGCGGAACCGCTGTGCTGGAGGCGGTCAGCAGGTGTAAAAACGGAGAGACAACCCGCTTGGGAACATTTAAGGGATTTGAGCTTTTGGTGGAGAAGAACTTTATCGGAGTGGATTACCTTGTACTCCGGGGCAAGACCGACTATAAGACAGAGCTTTCCACAAGTCCTGTAGGAAATATGGTAAAGCTGGAAAATCTGTACGGAGGAATGACGGAAAATCTGGATTTCCTGACAAAGAAGGTGGAGCAGTACGAAAGGGATTTACAGCAGTCAAAGGTGGAATACGAAAAGCCGTTCCCGCAGGAGGCGGAGCTTGCCGAAAAGACCGCCCGGCTGAACGAGCTGAATGTGCAGCTTGATTTGGAAAATGGCAAGGCGGAGGATGTTGATTTAGATGCACAGGCGAAAAATGGACACAGCATGGTAGCAGAGGAAAGATATTATCAGGCTGGTTTGTCCGGAAAAGAGGGAAGATGAAAAGAAAAGTATTTGCAGGAATATTGATTATGCTGGGACTGATTTTTATATCGGTCCCTCTTTATTTCCGGTTTGCCGGAAATCAGCGGAACGAGCAGATGATTCAGGAGTTTCAGAAAATCGTGGAGGAGAAGGAGCATGAGGAAGAACAGGAAGAGGATGGGCAGGAGGCACCCGAAGCCGCCCTTAGTGAAGAGGATGCTGCCACACTTGCAAAAGCGGAGGTAATCGGTCTGATCGAGATTGAAAAGCTGGACATTAAGTATGCAGTGCTGGAGGGAGCGGACAGCTACGATCTTTCCTGCGGCATTGGACATATCCCGGACACCGCAGGGATTGGCGAGAGTGGAAACTGCGTGCTTGCAGGTCACAGGGGGAGCCGCTACGGAACCTATTTTAAATATCTGAATCAGCTTGAGGAAGGAGACGTAATTAAACTGACGGATAAAGAAGGGGAGCAGTTTTTCTATGAAGTGGAGAGCATGGAGGTGGTCGGTCCTTATGATAATTCTGTCAAGGATCAGGGAGAAGATACTATCCTGACACTTCTGACCTGTGAGAACAACGGAACCATGCGGCTGATTGTAAAGTGCAGTGTGTTGGAAAATCTGTCCGCATATGAATAATGCCATGTTTAGGAGAGGAGGCGGTTGAATGGAGATACCATGCAGACTGAATGAGGCGGAGGAAATCGTAAGTGAAATGGACCTGTTTTATGTGGATGATGACATCATGGAGAGCGATGAGAACTATCAGATCGTAATAAGCGGCTGGTGGGTAAGGATACCGGAACTTGGCTTAATATTGCATGAAGGAGTGTTCTGCTGTTATGACGAGGAAGAACAGGCATTTTTGCCCGATTTCTCCATTACTGTTGTCAGGGAATCGGCAGAAGAGGTAAAGGAAGGGGACTGGCTCTATTATGAGCAGGACGGATTTACAATCACACTGGCGAATTACCTGCACGGGGAGATGGAGCTTGGCAGGATCGAACAATTATCCTGTGTTATCTGTATCCCTGATACAGAGTAGGAAAATCAAAAGAATGAATATGCCTATGGAGCTTTTCCATAGCATTTCAGATATGTAACTAAAAATATGCAACAGTCTGTAGAACAGACGGAAAGAGAGGAATTTATGGAGTATTCAATTAAGTTAAACGCAGTCAACAACCCTGATAAAAGTGTGCGTGCATTTGCCACCGTAACATTTGGGGATTGTTTTAAAATCACCAACATTGCTGTGGTGGAGGGAAGGGAAAATCAGCCTTTCGTGTCCATGCCGTCTTTTAAGTCAAAGGAGAGAACAGAGCATAACGAGCCGGTCTATAAGGACGTATGCAATCCGATCACAAAGGAGTTCCGTGAAGAATTGTATGGAGACATTCTCGATCTTTATGCAGAGATGGAGCAGACGGGAAAAGCGGAGGTTGTAAGAGAGCCGGAGACGCCGCAGGAACCGGAGTTTACGGTAAAGGTAAAGCCGTATGAGCGGGAGGGCAGCAATATTCTCGGACTTGCCCGTATTTATTTCGACGACAGCTTTGTCGTGGGGAATGTCAGTGTCTTAAAAGGAAAGGAAGAGGGGAAGGAATTTGTTGCAATGCCTTCCTATAAGGCAAGACAGAGCGGAAGAAACGAAGAACCCAGATACCATGACGTATGTTTCCCTGTCACAAAGGAATTTCGTGAAAAACTGTATGATGCCATTTTGGAGTCATACAAGCAGGAAAAGGAGCTTGCAACGGATCAGAGCAGAGCGCAGGCGGTAGCGCAGAGCCAGTCGATGGCACAGAGCAGGCAGTATGAATCTGAGTTGCCGTTCCGCTAAAGGAAATAAAGCTGCGGGGTATTGGAAAATGCCCCGCAGGGAAAGGAGAGGGAAATGGAGCAGACATCAAGGGAAGAAATGACAAAGGACCAGATCATAAAGGAACTCATAGAACTTTTGAATCAGAATCAGCAAAAGGGAGCTGCGAATGATGTATTTGAAATGGCGGCATATATTGACGCTATGGAAGAAAAAATGGACGCAGTTCTTCAGGGGCTTGCGGATGTCAGAAAGCAGCTTGCAGAAATGGAAAAGCGGAAGGAAAGAAAGGCTGTCGTAAAGGTAATATCCGAGACGGTAGATAAGCTGGAAGCACAGTGCCAAAAGATGATACAGCAGTTATTTGAGGTCAAGACGGAAGTAAAGGATAAGGCGGCGGAGATTGTGGCAGAGGTAAAACAGAACGGGAAGAAAGCCTTGAATAAGGTATCCGAATTTCTGGGAATCAGAGAAAAGCTGCAAAAGATCCGCCAGAATGTGCAGGAATCAATCGCAGATGTGGATAAAAGTATTGCAAAGGTTGATGCGCTGGGAACAGGAATGAGGGAAGCCATGCAAAAGGCGGCTAATACGATTCGCTCCTTTACGGATAAGCCGGAAAAAGAATATGGAGAGAAGAAATTTTCAAAGACTGAACTGTTAAAGAAACCTTTGCAGACAAAGAGAAAGCTGCTGAGCGGAATCCTAAGTTGTGCAGATGCGGCAATCGGAAAAGTAGAAAAACTTTCTGATGATGTAAAGAAGTACCAGAGCGACAGGGCAGATCAGGAAGTAAACCGTGTTGCAGGAGAGATATTTGCAGCTCCGGCACGGTTTTCCAGTGTGGCAGAACCGGAGTATCAGTATGGTGCGGAGGCTTTCGAGGCACAACAGGAAGAAGTTGCAAAAGCAATGAGTGAAAGTGTGGTGATAAAGAATGCACCTGTAATAGAGAGTAAGAAACGATAAGTAAGCTGTTCCCTTGAATTGGACTTAGGTTTGATTTAAGGGAACTTGAATTCCTGAATTGCCTGAATTGAAAAATGGTAAAATCGTATTTGGTGCGGTAAAATCTTACTTCGTGCAGGGGATATTGAAGGTATAAGAAAAATATATTATACATATGTAAGGGAACTATGTGAGATGTGCCTTGCAAACATTGTTTTCCTGCAATTATAGGATAATGTGATAAAACTGAAAGGTGAAAGGATGATGAGTGAAAGGTGAAAGGATGATGAGTATGTTTAAGAAAATAAGAAGAGTACTTGCATTAACATTTGCATTTGTAATGATGTTTTCGATGACTGCATTTGCGGCAGAAAGTGACACAAGTAATGGATTAAAGATTACATTAGAGAATGTTGAATATAGCTATGATGGACCAGTAACCAGAGCACCTGCAGCAGCGGTTTCGAGTGTTACTATTGTATCATCAGAAGCATATATTGACAGTAACGGAGATGTTATTATTCCGGTTTATATTGTTGGATATGGACATAATGAAGTTGCAAAATGGGATGGAACCAGTGCTACATATGTAAGCCAGACGCTTTATTCAGGAACAGATCGTGTGGTTTATGCATTTAAACAGTATTGGAATTGTGGAACAGCAGTAGCTGGAACACATACCTTTACATTTTCAACTACATCAATTAATTCTCCGTGGAATACAGTCAGTGCAACTGCACAATTTAAAATAAGTGAATAAGTATTTTTGGCTACCAAGAAAGTAATAACAACATTATCCTATAATTTTACAATAGAATTGGAGATGATAATATGTATGTTAATGGTTTGAGCAATAGTTCTAATATTTTAAAAAGTATACTTCAGAAGCGGGATCAAATCAAATCAGATAAAGAAACAACAAATGTCCAGATGGTTGATTCGGTAAATAATTCTTATAATGGTCCATATCTTTTAAAGATGGGAGGATTAGTATCAAGAGCATTGGATGATGGAGCAAATGTTACAGTATATAAAACAGATTCATATACTGAGGAAAATCCAATACTACGATTGGTAACTACATCGGCAGATGGAAATGAAATTGAGCAGTTAATCGATCCACGAACAGTAGACATATCAAACGCAACAGACAATGAAATGCTTGCGTTAAATGCCTATTTGGTTGAAAAAGGAAAGTTAGATAATAGTGTTTATACATCAAGTGTTTTGTCAGGAACAAGTATATCAAAAGTAGATTTATTAAGTGCATCAAATTTAAAAAAAAATTTTTTGGATAATGTAAAACAGGTGATGGAAATGCAATATAATGCTCACAATATTGCTGGCTATACACAATGTAGTAAAATTTTAGGAGTATATAATTCGTTTATGGGTATAGTGTAGATAGATATTAGAAATTATTATGGAATTAGAAAAAGACTGAGATAATGGTATTCTGTACGTTGATATTTTAAATTTGTAATAAAATTATATAAAAAATTGTAATTGCAAATAATATTGAGAACTAAGAGTTTCTTTGAAGCATAGTCGTTGATGCAAAGAGATTCTTAGTTCTTATATTATAGATTAGTTGAAGTAAATAATGTTAAAAATCAAATCATACTTCGTGAAAATGCTCTTGAGTGATGAAGAATGTATGACGATAATGAAAATGCAGGACTTTGGGATGAATATATTGGAGTATTTCTAGTCCAGATATTTTAGTGTCGTTCTTGGGAGCGGTATTTATGGTTATGGAGAAATAACGGTATAGCATATATTTCTTGTATTTTGTTTGGCATTGTTGAAATATGTGGCTTAAAATGTTTACATAGAAGATAGATGTAGTAAAATAGATATAAAATCATATATGAGAGAGGGTGAGTAATATGTTAGAAATTGTTGTTTGTGATGACGATATAGCCGATCTTGATTATGCAGTAAATATTTTGCATGAGATTTTTATAAGTCAAAAGATAGGTTATAATATAAGGACTTTTGTATCCGCAAATGAAATGCTAGATAATATAAGGAAAATTGATATTGGAGTTTTGGATATTTCAATGGAAGAATTTAATGGAATAAAATTGGGCAGAAAGTTAAAGGAAAAATTCCCTAATGTTAAACTTATATACATAACCAACTATGAAGAATATTGTATGCAGGCAATCAACGAGGCTCATGCATTTTCTTTTTTGTGTAAACCACTGGATAATCAAAAAATGGAAAAACAGATTATGGAAGTGCTAAGTCATATGCCCTATGATTCCCTAGAAAAAGAGTTTTATAAGGTGACAGACAGTGAAGGGAAAGAGTATATATCCATTAAATTAAAATTGTATGATATAATATATTTTGAATATATAAAAAGATCAAGAAAAGTATCCATAGTGTTAGCAGATGAAACATATGAGTACGAATGTATATTTGAAAAATTAGTGGAAGAACTAAAACAATATGATTTTGCTATAAATTGCAGAGGAAATTTGGTAAATCTGCGTCATATTAAAAAGATAAAAGGATTTAGTATTTACTTAGATAATGGAAAAGAACTTCAAATAGCTCAAAAGCGAAGTATTGATTTTAAAGAGAAAATGAATGCCTTTTTACAAAAAAAACTCATAGGAGAATAAAAATGGATAAAATTTTACTTATATTATGTAACGGTCTTTCCTGCTTTATCATAAGTACAATATTGTTCCAGTTTATGAATGAAAAGTATAAAAGAAGTTTCTATAAAAAGTACATTTATGTAATAGCTGAAGTTGTTATGATAGTAAGTACACTGTGTACAAACTTAATAAACAATGCCATGCTAAACCTGTTGGTGTGGTGTGCCTTGACTGGTGTTGTTGCATATTTTTGGTATTATGAGGATATAGATAAACCATTTAGACGAATACTTGAATGCGAAGCATTGATTTTGTGCATGTCTGTTTGTGAGTCTTTGGGGGTTATCCTATTACAGTGGATCTTGCAACTGGTAAATATAAAAAATATTGATGATATTATGTTATGCTGTCTGGAAGTGGCATTTTCAAAAATAATATTGATTTTTTTGTATTATACATTCATAAATCGATTTATGAGAAAGAGTAATGTATCGTATTCAAAAACTCGCTATATTATTTATGGCATTATGCTGGTATATAGTCTTATTAATATGATTGTGATTGTTAAAAGTTTTAGTGATGGTCAGAAAAGTTATTTATGTACAGTAAATATGGGCTGTATTGTTCTGGCTGACTTATATCTACTGTATTTTGTAAAAATAGCAGATGAGAAGAATGATTACGAAAATCAAGTAAGAGCACTAGAGCAGCAGGCAAAGATACAGTATGAGTATTATCTGTCACAGACTAAGAAGTACGATCAAACAGTTCGGATACTTCACGATGTAAATAAACACATTAAGGCGATTGAGGGACTATGTATAACAGATCATGAGGATATAGCAGGTGAGTATGCAAAGGAGATTGGAGATATATTAAAGCCATTGATACCTGTTCAATATACGGAAAATCAAATATTGAATATTCTTCTTACAGACAAAGCGACCATTATGAAAGAAAAAGAAATTTCGGTAGAGATAAAGATTGATAATGTAAATTTGGATTTTATTGCACCGATAGACGTTACTACTATTTTCGGAAATTTGTTAGATAATGCTATTGAAGCAGCAGAACAGATAAACGGCGACCGGCACATTTATATTAAGATTGGTTCTTATCACCAGATGGTCGTTGTCAGTATTGAAAATAGTTGCAATGATATAAAATGGAAAAATGGTTTTCCAGTATCAGACAAGGGAAAGGGGAGAGGAATAGGTCTTTTGAATGTGCGGAGTAGTATTGAAAAGTATGATGGAAATCTAACATTGAAACAAAAAGAACACAAGTTTATTGTTGAACTATTTCTCAATTCATAAAAAAGAGCGAAATGCTCTTTTTTTTGTGAAAAAATCTTACTTCGTGCAAAAAAATCGTATCTCGTGTAAATATTATAAATGGAAAACATACATTTGACGATAGTAAAAACAAAAAGTAAATTTAGGAGGTAACACAATGAAGACAATGAAGAAGTTAACAAAATTTTTTGCATTTGCACTAGCAATATGTATGTTATTTTCAACAACGACAACTACTGCATTTGCGGAAGAAACAATTACCAACATGACATATGAGGAGTGGTTGGTGGAACAGGAAAACAGTAATTCCGATATAGCTGTAAAAGAGTTGGATTTAGAACCGGTCAAGGTGGTAACAGAGGAAAATCAAGTACAAGCATACAGTATGGAATATACTGAACGTGTTGGATTTAGATCATTGGATTCTATTTTTGAAAATGTAGAAAAAATGGAGTTGGATGATACGGTGTTAATGGATAATTCGGCTGAAAAGCTTACTGACAGCATTTCTGTTGATAATGGGAAGGAAAGAACTGCACCGACAGCTACTTTTACACCGAGTTATAGTGTTACATATTACTATGAATACGGAGATTGATTTGTGTAATTTATGACATGCGAAACAGTTGTGTAATTTAACTCAAAGAAAATACGCAGCGACACAAGTTGTTGCTGCGTATTATTTAGAGGAGATGAAAAATATGAATGATAGTACACTTTACATAGGAACACTTGCATCAAATAATGTTGTAAATGATATTAACAAATATGCTGAACAGAAAGAGCATCTTAAAGATCTGGCAAAAGAAATCTCTTCGCAGAAGGATTCGTATGAAACAGTAACAGAACCATTGGAGTATGTATGTGAATGTTACAAAAACTATAGTATTGTTACGGGGATGCCCAAAAGCACATTTGGAGATGCCTTTGGCTATGAGCTGCAGAAAAATATTTCTAATTATATGAAGGATTTTTATGCCGGGAAGGTCAGTGAGGAGGAGTTAGATTCGTATTTTGAGGAATGCTGTACTTCCATGCGGATTTACAGAACACAGCAGCGCCAGACATCGGGAACGAATGAGGAGGATAATGCGCAGATTGTAAGTGAGATGTATGAAATTTTTGCAAAGGAAAATGCAAGGGCGGCAAGATCAGCTAATTATCAGGAAGGGAAAGCAATAAACGCCTCATCTTATCCGAACACCAGAGATGATGATTGGACGTACTATAATGCTGATTACTACTATAAATGCAGTGAAACGAAAGAAGCGTTGCGGCAATCTGCGTTGAAGATGACCGAAAAGTGGAGTCTGGATGCAATTGATTGTGATGAAATAGAAAAGAACTCTGAACTGACATTGGATGGTGGATTTGATTTTAACAGCGGTTGGAACTGGACTTTTAGGAATCAGGTAGGAAGAAGCAGTATGACAGCAGAAGGGGAAGTGCCGCTAAAAGATTTTAAGATGTTTTTTAAGCAAAGCGTAACTCCGGATGCAAAGGATGTAGATGAGGCATTTAAGGGCAATTTAGAAATAACAATCGGAGAATGTAAATACAATGCGGACATTCCATTTAAGATGTTGCGCACAGGACCGGAAGGCGGAATATTTAATGCGTGGGATTTGATGAAAGATTATTTTTCAGAGTCAGAAGATCGTTCGGAAATAAAGGATTTCCTGAGTAATATTTCCGTATTTACACGATGGTATTCGTATGAAACAAAGATCAATGACAGATTTGGCGACTATGCAGTGTAAGGTGCGTTGATGTTTTTGGTGACAATGACGGTTTGGTATGTGGTAACTATTGGAGGAAAAGAGTATGAGAATTACAACTCAGATGTTAAATGAATCAGCAAAAAAATCAGGATTGCCAATAAATAATACATCACTTTTAAATTATATCAATGGTGATGAAACAAATAATTCTCTGCTTGAGGCATTGAATAAAAATAGAATGTGAGACGGCATTTTAACTCTCCTTGCGGCGGCGCAGTCGCCGCAAATTAAAATCTCCATTATAAAGTGGGAACTCCTACAGCGTGCACGGTAAAACGGCACGCTTTTATCTTGCTTTTAGCAGAAAGTGCGGTATGATGGTAACTGTAACCAAAGAAAAAGAAGAGGGAACCCTCGCCAAAGTGTCACCCTCTTCTCATGACCAGATCCGGCTCTTTCGACCCAGATTTATGATACACTGCTATGATACGACCATTTACCATCTTTTGCAAGCTGAATCAGATCACTTTTTCCGATTTCCAGTGGTTCCTGCAGGAAAGCCATGCCCTGAACCGGACGGATGGCATCTGTCCGGTCTGCCATGCCAAAGCATCCATGGATTTTTTGGCTTCTTATAAACGCTATCTGGTGGAATTCAAGGATGGGGAGCCGGCAGTCCGCATCGTAACGGCACAGCGCTTTCGATGCAGTTCCTGCGGGCATACCCATGCCCTTCTTCCCTCCACGCTTGTTCCGCATTCTTCTTATTCCCTGCGCTTTATCCTGACAGTGCTGCGCACTTACTTCCTTAAAACGGACACGGTAGCCGGGATCTGCGAAACTGCCGGGATCGCTGTCTCCACCCTTTACCGATGGAAGAAATGGTTCTTTACACATATGCAGCTGTTACTCGGCGTGGTGGAGGCAGCCTGTACAAGCGGTCTGCGTTTCCTTGACGAGCTCGACGGAGATATCCTGCAGGACTTTTACCATTCTTTCCGTATTTCCTTCCTCCAGCAGCTCAGGCGCACAGACAGGGAGCTGCCGTTCCCGGATGTCACAGACTCTCCCTCCTCCACATAAGACAGGAATGGATATCCGGTCGGGCTCCTGTTATGCTTCCGATATCAGACCAATATCAGGAGGATTTCATTATGGAAACAGAAAACACACAAAAAGAACAGATGGAGATCGCCAGGATGCGCTTTGGGATCATCGCACCGCTGGTACAGGGGACTTATTCGGATGGATCCATAGCCGCCTATTGCCGCCGCGTCGCCCAGCCGCCTATGCAGCTGCCGGACGGCAGGATATTCCAGTACAAACCCAAGACGGTGGGGAAATGGTACAACCTTTATAACCGGGGAGGGATGGACGCACTGATGCCGCGCACCCGGTGCGATAAGGGAGGCACCCGTGTGATTACGGAAGACGCAGAGTTGGAAATCCGGCGGATTCGGAAGGAGTATCCGAGACTGAACGCGACACAGATCCGGGAGAAACTGATCGCAGACGGGACGCTTGCCGCCACGGTGTCTGTGTCAACGGTGCAGCGCTACATCAAACACAACGGGCTGAAAGGGAACAGCGAAACACAGATCCGAGACCGGAAAGCCTATGAGGAAGCTTATTTCGGAGGGATGTGGCAGGCAGATACCTGTTACCTGCCTTATATCCGGGAAGACGGGAAATCACGCCGTGTATATCTGATCATGATTCTTGACGACTATTCCCGGATGATTGTCGGCGGAAAGCTGTATTATCAGGAGAATGCTGCAAACTTCCAGAAAACCCTGCGGGAGGCGGTCGCTGCATATGGGATCCCAAACAAGCTTTATGTCGATAACGGCTCTCCCTACAGCAACGATCAGCTTTCCTTCATCTGCGGCTCTGTTGGAACCGTCCTTCTGCATACGCCTGTCCGTGACGGGGCCAGCAAGGGTTAAGTAAAGAAATCCGTTATGTAAAGAAATGCCCGCCGAGGCCTGAAATGCAGCAGCTCCGGCATGGATTTCTTTACATAATAATCAATGCTTATTAAATGATTTAAGCCAGGATTTCAAGTCATCATCGCTGTCCCACTTAGCATCTTCGTGAGGAACAATCTCTCTGCTTGCTGCTTCGATGGCTTCACGCTTGAGTTTTGCATCCGTTTTGGCATAAATCTCTGTGGTTTTGACGCTTACATGGCCGAGCAGATCCCTTATGTAGATCAGATCGACACCAGAATCCACAAGTTCCATGGCTGCAGTATGCCGCATTTTGTGTGGGCTGAGGTTGTCCGGGATCAGGTCCGGCGAACTCTCACGGGCCATGGCGCCATATTTTTTGATGATGTAATTCACACCCTGGCGGGTGAACTGCCTGCCCATGTGGCTTATAAAAAGCCATTCGTCCAGCTTTTCCGGTGACTGGTAGCCCATCACTTTCAAATAGTCCTGTATGATGGGGATGGAATCCTTCATTAGGGGAACGTAACGGCTCTTTTTCCCTTTGCCATGTACCAGGAGCGTATGCGGTTCATGGAGTGATAAATCCTTTACCCGGATGTCGGTCAGTTCACTGACGCGGATACCGGTGGAATACAGGAGCATCAGCATGACATAGTCACGCAGGCCGTCTGCTTTTCGTGTATCCACCTGCTCCATTAATGCAGAAACGCCATCTGTTTTCAGATATGATATTTCTTTCTGCGGCGCCTTTTTTACAGGAATTCCGAGGATTTTCTGGTATTCACTTAGGAATTCCGGCTTTTCATACATCAGGAAACGGATAAAACTGTTTATTGCTGCCTGCCTCTGGTTCCGCGTTGCAATGCCGCTCTTTCTTTCAGACTGCAGCCAGTCAAGAAAACCGAGAAGGCGTTCGTAAGTCAGGCTTTTTATCGTCATCTGATCTGCAGGGATGCCGAAGATTTCATTATAGTAATCCAGAAGGTAAATAAACGCATACCGGTAGGAATCGATGGTTTTGGGTGAGCATCCTTTTTTATTTACAAGGAAATCCGTCAGGAAGCGGTTAAGGCAGATGGCAAAATCAGTCTGTTTCATGAAGATCAGCCGCCTTTCCGAACACGCGCTGGAACTTTGCGCTGCACTTTTCCCCGATGTACGGATAGAGTTCCATTGTCAGCCGCACATACCGCTCTGTAGCGTAAATCGTCTTATGGCCCAGATATGTTGAAAGCACGGGGAGCGCCACATACATGTCCATCCCCTGATCGACCATCTGTTTGAATGCCCTGACAGCAAATGTGTGCCTCCAGTCATGTATTCTTGGCCCGTGTCCCCCTCCGATATATGGGATGCCAGCCTGTTTCAGGATCATGCGGTGGATATCGTAAAGCCTGTTTTCCTTTCTCCTTATCCCTGCCGCAGATGGAAAAATATAGTCATCATCACTGAAAAGATAAAAGCATTTATCTGAAAACTGCTCAAACAGGCTCTTTATTTCCGGACCCAGAACGATATACCGCTCACAGTCGTTTTTCGTTTCCATAAGCCTTATGATCCCGTTTTCAAGGTCAACATCTTTCTTCTTTATGCCGAGTGTCTCATTAATTCTGGTTCCACAGCAGTACAGAAGCCGGAACAGGACCGGGAACTGGACTGCATCCATCCGGCTCCGCTCAGAAGTATAAGTGTCAACGGCATGGAAATACCGGAGGATTTCATCATCTGTATAAATGTGGGGCTGGAAATCTGTTGCCCGGAAGAAGACGTCATGCATAAGGTATACGTCGTATCCTTTTAAGCCAAGATATTTCAGGAAGCACTTGACCTTGTTTACCCTTGCGTAATGGGAAGTGGGCGCCTCTGTCTCCTTTTTTTCAGACCATGCATCTGCGTCCTCCTTTGAGAAAGAGACGTCCTGGATGCCTCGCCCGGCGCAGAAACGGTCAAACTGCCTGAGGATAAACGTGAAGCTGGATTCCTTGTATCCGCTTGCAACTTTATAATCAAGGTAACGGTCGATCTCTTCCGCAAAGCCGGATATAAATTTGGGACGGTTCATTCCAGTGTCACCCCCTTATAATGGGAGGTGGCAAGCGCAGGCATAGGCAGCGGGCACAGGGCAAGTTTTCCAATGTCCACCTTGAGGTAAATCTTTGTGGTTTCCGTCCTCTGGTGCCCCAGCACAGCGCCGATCACCGGCATGGACACGTTATTCTTCAGCATGTTTGACGCAAGGCTGTGCCGCAGTGAGTGTGGGCCGTGTTTTTTCTCTTTCCAGTGGGAGATTCCTGCTTCCCTCATATACCGGCCCACAATGGAATGGATGGTCGGCGGCTTCAGCGGTGTCCCGTGTTTTCCAACCTCGGCTGAAACGATGACCTCAGGGGCATCTGACTTTGGTCTGCCATACTTAAGATAATCAATGATGGCATTGCCAACAGATGAAAGCAGCGGGTATGTGGCCGGGACATCCGTCTTGTCCTGACGGAACGATATCCGATTGCTGTCCCAGTCTATCTGGGAGAACCGGAAACTGACAATGTCTCCGCTGCGCCAGCCATACTCGGCTGCAAGGAGAAGGATCAGGTAGTCGCGTTTGCCAATGGCGGAGGAACGCTCTACCGCAGATAACACTCTGGATATTTCATCCTCCGTGTAAGTTGTCGGGATTTTACACTGGTCCCTGTACTGGTCTTTCAAAACAAACAGCGCGTAATCTGTGGGCGTATATCCATAATCATAAAGGTAATGGAACAGCAGCCTTAAATGGTTGGCACAAGTATGGCGGGCAGACAATGAATAATCCATTGCCTTAAAAAAGCCCTCAATGGCATCGATATCCAGATCCGGGAATCCAAGGCTGTGTCCAGTCAGGTACTGGTTAAAATGATATAAGGCTATCTGCCTGCATTCAATCGTTTTTTCTGACCGTCCAATCATGCGTTCGTGCTGAAAAAACTGGAGAATGAGCTGTCCGGTTTCACCATCATAAGTCCGTTCGACACGGGGTGTCCGGAACTCAAAATCGCCAGTCTGCTGATAAGAGAGCAGCATCCGGACAGCCCGGAGCCGTTTTTTCTGTCTGGAAGACATGCCCTTAACAATGATGTGGGAACCGATTTCCTCATCGCAGTACTTATAGCCAATGTCCTGTCCAAACTCGGAAACACCCCTATGGGAAAACCATTGTAAAACAGCATCCCACTCTTTTATAAGAATGTCGGCGTGGTGTGCGTGGTATTCCCTGTCATGCAGTTCCTGTTTGCAAGTGTCAATTAATGTTTTTAAATCTGTAATCATAGAACAGATCCTCCTTTCCGTTCCATGATACAGCGGATTATTATGTAAAGAAATCTCTGCTGGAGCTGCTGCATTTCAGGCTTTGTCGGGCATTTCTTTACATAACGGATTTCTTTACTTAACCCTTGTTATGTAAATTTTTACATAACAAGGGGAAGGTGGAACGGAACTTCCGTACGCTGAAGGAAAGATGGCTTTACAGTCTTGACATTTCCCAGATCCGGAGCCTGGAAGAATTCAACCGGCTCCTTGCGGATTATATCAGGAAGCACAATACAACCAGACACTCCGGGACGGGACAGACCCCTCTGGAGCGTTACCTGGCCACCAATGAAAGAATCCGCAAGCCTGTTTCGCGGGAATGGTTAGAGGAAGCGTTCCACAACCGGGTAATGCGTAACGTCAACCGGGATGCCACGGTCCATCTCTCTAACGTCTGTTATGATGCCCCGATGCAGTTCATCGGCCAGAAGGTGGAAGTGCGCTTTATCCCGGGGGATGTGGAAAGCGCATATATCCTGTATGGCGGACAGCATTATCCCCTGCGCCTGACAGACCGTGTGGCAAACGGGAAAACGAAGCGGCAGGCTGCCCTGTCCATCGATTATGCAAAGGAGGGGTCCGGAAATGTTCACTGATTACTATGGACTGTCTTACAATCCTTTTGATAAACAGAATGTAAAGGAGCGTGACGCGTTCCGCTGCCATGACCACAGCCAGATGCTGTCCCGGCTGGATTATCTGACGAAAATCAGGGGAATCGGGGTATTTACCGCCCGCCCCGGAATGGGGAAGACTTATGCGCTGCGCTGTTTCATGAAAAATCTGAACCCCAACCAGTACCAGACGGCTTATATCAGTCTGTCCACGATCAGCGTGACGGAGTTCTACCGGGAATTCTGTGAGCTGTTGGGTCTGGAACCGCAGGGGAATAAAACAGGCATGTTCCGAGCAATCCAGGAGAGGGTGTATTATCTTTACCGTGAAAAGAAACAGCCGCTGGTGTTGGCGATTGACGAAGCCCAGTACTTAAACTACAACATCCTGCGGGACTTAAAAATGCTGATGAACCACAGCTATGATTCCCTGAACTGCTTCAGCCTGGTTCTGGTCGGAGAACCATACCTGAATCACATCCTGGACAAGCAGGTGCATGAGGCGCTGCGGCAACGGATCACAGTCCATTATAATTATGAAGGTCTGTCGGATCAGGAGGTCCCGGACTATATCTATCATAAACTGGAGCTTGCAGGTGGAAGCCGGAGCATTCTGGAAGGAGGGGCGCTTAGTGCGATCCACGGATACAGCGAAGGAAATGCGCGGAAGATCGATAACCTGATGACTGATGCACTTACGATAGGGGCACAGCAGGACCAGCACAGCATCACATCGGAGATTATTCTGGCGGCAGCCAACAACCAGTCATTGACCTGATACGATAACGTGAAGAAACAGCGGTAAGAATTCGCTTTCAAGATGCGATTTTGCCGCTGTTTTTGATTTGAGGGATACGGGAAAATGCCGTTGGTGGAGATTAGAATGTGCTGTCCAACAATAGAACAACAACAGTAAATGCGGAAAGCAAGACGAACTATGAGAAGCTGGAGCAAGAGGCGGGCAAGCTGACACAATCTACACAGATTATGTTGCAGGAAGATGAAAGAAATTTGTTTAAACAGGCAAAAGAAAGCGGTAGCAATCAGAAGATATATGACAGCATTGAAAGTCTTTTCGAGAATTACAACAGTACCCTGACAGCATTGAAGAACGCATCTGGTACGATGAATGACTTTTACAGGCAGATGCTGACAGAAGCCGCAGAAGAAGTGAAAGAGAGTCTGGAAAGTATTGGAATAACCTTTGAAAAGGATGGAACGGCTAGCGTTGATATGGAAAAAGTAAAAGCGGTAGATTTGGAAACTCTGGAAAATCTATTTGGCAGTGAAAGCGATTTTATGGGCAAGATTAATTTTATTTCTACACGAATCTCAGATAATGCAGAAGCAAATATCGAGAGTTTGAGCAGTGCCTATTCATCTGCTGGTAATTTGTATACAGCCAGTGTGACCAGTAAATACGACTTTTGGGGATAGTTTGCAGAGAAGCATTATTATGGAAAAGGTATTTAGTAACAAAAAGTGTAGGAGGCAATGGTATGGAGGTAAGTTTTTTATCAACGGTAAATAACAATTACATAAATGATAAGAAAATAAATACAAAAGAAGTTTCGGAAACGGAACTTAGTGAAGCGGAGAAATTAGAGGCTTTTAAAAAAGAAATATGGAATGAAATCAATAGTATGCCGAGGTGCAGCAGTATAAATTGGTCTATACAAATTACTGATGGCGGATTTAAGCGAATGATGCAAGACCCAGAGTATAAAGAAAAAATAATGTCAGTATTAGCAGAAGATGCAGCAGTTGGACGACCGCCTATTACTTCAAGTATGTGTGTAATTGACGAAAATGGTCTCACGGGTTGTGCGTATGGCTTTGGATATGGCGAAGAGGCATTTGAAGCACATTCTAATGATAAAGATTCTTTTTACACAAAAAAAGCAGCAAAGAAAGTTGATTATGAAGAGTTGTGGGAAGAGCAGCAATTAAAAAGAGAACAGTATCAGGAAAGAGTTGATAAGGAATATTTCGATTCTTTAGTGGAAAAAAGGAGATACAACCAAAAACAGACGGTGGCAAATCTCTATGAAAAGGGTACGGTTGTATCTGAAAACAGTATATAAGGAAATCTTATATAAATTTTAAGAAGAAGGAGGTGGCAGGTATGAAAAAGGCGTTAGGAAAGAAATCTACCATGAAAGATGGTACAATGGTTGCTTTTGCTACTTGTAGCTGTGATTCTAGTTGTAAAACGCTTGGTTGCACTACATGTAGTGAAGAAACTGCACAGAACACAGTGTACTTACAGAATTATTCTAAGCTGTTGTCAAAAGCAATCAGCGGAACATGGGCACTGTAACATCGAAGATGTGACGGCAGACAAATTTGTCTGCCGTTGCATAGTATTTTTAGGAGAAGTAATTATGGATAGTGAAAAAAAACCTTTTGTAAAATTATTTCATACAGTAGATTGTTTCTACTGTTTTGATGTAAATACAAATTCCATCATTCGCATAAGTGAAAATACCTATCGAGATATTGAGAAAGTATTAGCAGGTGTAAAGGTAGAGTCTCCAGATATAGATAAATTATGGGAACGGGGATATTTGAGAGCGAACGATGAAGACATTGAAGTTAAGCACCCGGCATTGGATATGGTACAAAAGTATATGGAGGGAAATGTTAGACAATTAATTTTGCAGGTAACACAAAATTGTAACCTGCGATGTAAGTATTGCGTATATTCAGGCTCTTATGTAAATTGAACGCATACAAATAAAAGAATGAACTTTGAAACAGCAAAGAAAGCGGTTGATTTTTATTTTCAGCACAATACAAATAAAGATGCCGGAGTTGTTAGCTTTTATGGTGGCGAACCTTTACTTGAAATGGAACTGATAAAGAAAGTGGTTGATTACTGTTTAAAATTGTTTAAGGGAAAACAAATTCGATTTAACATGACTACTAATGGAACACTTTTAACAGATGAAATTGTAGATTATTTATATAAAAATAATTTTAGTCTGACCATCAGTTTGGACGGACCGCAGAATGTGCATGATCAAAGCCGTGTTTTTGCAGATAATCATACAGGAACATTTAAAAAGATAATGGAGAATCTGGAACGTATTGAAAAGATTTGCCCAGATTTTATAAAAAATATAAGTTTTAATGCTGTATTAGATACGACGAATGACTTCAAGTGCAGCAGTAATTTCTTTACATATGATTTTATGAAAGATGCAGTTGTTACAGTGACAACACTGAATGAGAATGGAAATAAACAAGATATTAAATATAGTGAAGCATTTGACATTAATTATCGGTATGAATTATTCAAGTGCTATTTAGGATGTTTAGGGCGGCTTGATAAAGAAGAAGTATCAAAAATTGTGGAGCAACAGGTAAATTCTTTAAAAACAGAAGTGCATGAAAGGATTAAGGCTCCATATAAAAGAAAAACAGCTTGTCATCCGACAGGTCCTTGTATAGCGGGGGCTGTTCGGTTTTTTGTCACAGTTGATGGTGTTTTTTATCCTTGTGAACGAGTGAATGAAAAGTGTGATGCCTATGTCATCGGAAATTTAAACGATGGATTTGATATAGATAAAATAAAAAGATTGTTGAATATTGGAGAATTGACTTCAGAAGCGTGTAAGAACTGTTGGGCGATAGAATATTGTGATAGTTGTGCATCGGGTATTGACGAAGGAGACAAATTGTGTCCAGAAAAAAAGTTGGCGAGATGCGCAGAAATTAAAAGTGGCTGTGAATTAAAGTTTATAGAGTATTGTACGCTTAGGGAAATGGGGTATCAATTTGAATAATTTAGAGAAAAAAATTAGGGCGGCTATTTTTCCATATGATCATGAATTTGAAACCGTATGCAAATATGCGGACTTGCTGAAAAATATTATGATAGAGAAGATATTATCTTTTCAAGGCTGGGGGATAGTGGGGGAGAATATTCATTTTTCAGACAATGATTTAATTGTTGAAGACTGTCTGGGAAATGTTGAATTTAATTTTTGTGACGTTTTATGGATTATAGAATCGGAACATGATGTAAGAGATGAGTATCTGATACAAATAAGTGAAAGGTTTGTCACTGAGGGTAAAGATATAGTATTATCCAAAAAAATAGAACAAAATATGTTTGAAAAATTATCTCGGATGTGCGAGAAAAAAGGTAGAAAATTATATTCCTTTGTTAATCAGAATAAGGAGAAATGTTTGCAGGATGATGTTGAAGTGCTGTATAACATAAATACTCCTATAATAGCAGTTTGTGGCATGGGAGAGAAAACGAATAAACTGGAAGTACAGTTAGAACTGTGGAAAAGACTGAAAGAAGATGGATATAATGTTTTTTGGATTTCATCTGGTTATGAGGCGGCTTTTTTTGGTGGAGAACAATTTCCGGAATTTATGTATGGTACATATTCGGAAAAACAGAAGATTTTGTTTTACAATCATTTCTTAAAATGGATAGAACAAGAACAGAAGCCAGATATATTTTTGCTTGGAGTACCAGGAGGAATTATGCCTGTAAGTAAAAAGCAGGTAGGATATTTTGGAATATCGGCATTTGAAGTGTTTAACGCCATCACGCCAGATTTTGCAATTTTTGCATTGTATTATGGAGACACAGATGAGAATTATTTACAGGAAGTTAGGAAATTGGCAGAGTATAAATTTAATGTAGAGACAGATGCCTTTTATTTGAGCAACGTTGAACAGGATATTTTTTCATTGGATAAAATAACCCCGGTGGAATATATAGTGCATGATGACTCTGAGGTAAGTGAAAGAGCAAAGAATATCAAGACAGATGAAAATTTGGTGTTTTGTAGAGAAGATCAAGCAGTTCTTTATGATTATATTATTAAGAAACTAAGTGGTTATGGAGAAATGGAAACTTTGTAATGGAGATAACTATGATTGAAAAACAATTAAAAAAATTGATAAAAGAATGTATGGATATTGATGTGAATCAATTAACCGATGAGGAAAAGGCGTATCCATTGCTTTCAGCTCGGTTAGGTGGAATGCCTTATCAAATGTTAGTGTTGTTTGTGAAAGTAGAAAATACGTTTGGAATTGAAATTGACAGTCAGAAAGTAGCAGACGGGAAATTTAATGCTTATACAGACATTTTGAGGTTAATTGAAGAGACACTATAAAAGGGCAGAGATGCTCTTTTTTAGTGGGAAAATCGTACTTGGTGCAAAAAAATCGTACTTGGTGCGAAAACTATTAAAAAGAAAAAGACATTTGGCGATAATTAAAAGAAAAACAAGTAGGAGGTTTTTATCTAATGAAAAAGTTTAATGATGCCGTATTGAAATTACTTGCAAAAACTGCGTATTCAAATGCAGAAAAGGAGGTACAGTCAGCGTGTCTGTTTATTGGTTATCAGCCCAAGATGCCACAGAAAGTAAAAGAATTGAAAAAGAGAAAATAGTATCCGCTTATGGAGAGATTATTGGAAAGTATTCTATTTCGCATGAAACTAAAAGGGGTTATAAATGAGGATGAGGAAGATGTATATCGGTTTGGGTTGGAATGCCTACTGTTAGAAATGATACATTATTCTTCATATATAGTCATTAGTTTTATTCTAAAAATGACTATTCCTATGCTTGTGAGTGCAATGGTTCTAATACCATTACGGAGAAAATCAGGTGGTTATCATGCGAGGACAAGAGGGGGATGCTATTTGTTCTCTTGTACTATAGTTATTGTGGTGTGTTTGCTGAACAAAATTATTTTTCCATTATGGCTATCTATTATAACTTTGCTTTTATCCAATGTTATTGTAATTGCCTTGGCTCCGGTAGAAAACGAAAATAGATCATTAGATCAGACAGAGTGGAAAAAGTTTAGAAAGCAAGCATTGGTTATATTGGTGATAGCAGATGTAGCGGTTATTATATCATACATAGCAGATTGGGTAATATTCCAGTGGCTATTGAATGGTGTAGTAATTGCAGCGCAGTTGACTTTACTTGGAAAGTTACAGACAAAGTGTAAATAGGAAAGGTGGAATTTACTATGACTAAGAAAAATGTATTTAAGAAACTGATAGCGACAGCTATGGCGTTTACAATGGCATTTTCATTATCAAATGGAATAATTGTTGAAGCGGCAGAGGATGATGCTAGTGAAGAATTGAATGTGGAATATGTCGATTCTTTTGACGGAATTGTGGAGGAAGCTTTACATACAGTTTCTGCGGAAGAACTTACGCATGAATATGGAATGCAGCAGAACAATATATCTGACATATTCATTTCAAATGAAGATTGTATCGGAACATTTCAATCAAGTAAAGAAAGTGGAATAAGTGCATATTCATCAGAAAATAGTATTACCCAGAGTTTTTCGGGAACTATTGAAGAAGAAGGTGGACTAAGTTACTTATCGGTAACACTTGCTCCGGGAGAAATTTTACAGGCATCACTTGCAGGTCCTAATAATGCAAATATAAATTATGATTTGCTGTTATATACATATAATGATGGGTTAGATACTTACGTTGCAGGTTCAACCTTGGCAACCTATCTTAATACTTATAGTGATGGAACAACTAAAACAGTTGAGGATGGCGTTTCATATATTAATACTGGAGAGGAAAATCAAACATATGCATTAATTGTATATGCAACAACTGGTTATAGTTCAACAGAAGCATTTACATTGACGGTAAGTATTGATGAAGAAGGATATTATGATGCGTCAGAGCCGAATGACAGTCCATTTACTGCTACGACAATTTCTACGGGAGCAAATATTACAGGTTGCAGTTTGAATGTATCTAATGATCAGGATTGGTTTGTTTGGAATGTGCCTTCAACAGTGGGAGGAGTTTCTTTGTCATTAAGTAACTCTGATTATACAGCAGAAATTTATTATGCCTCTGGAACTTCTATGGTTTTGGTAAATCCTAGTAGTGGAATATATAATTTGAGTTCTGGCTACTACTATATTAGGGTTTATAGTGTTAGTGAAAGTTTTGTAAGTTCAGATTATACATTGACATTACAGCCATATGGAAATACTGCATCAACAATAAAGGTTACATTTAATGGTGATATGGGTTCAAATAAAGTAAGTTATCCAGAAGGTTCTTATTACAGATTTGAGGACACATTGACACCGTCAGTATTGGTGTTGGATTCGTCAGGCTATCCTGTTATTTCACAGACCGTAACATTAACATGGCTAAGCGGTTCTTGGAACGAGTCAACAGGCAATTCGACACGAAGCCAGTCTTTAACAACGGATAGTAATGGTAAAGCAAGTTTTAATCTAACCGTACCAACTTCGTTAGGATATAATTCTTGTTTGTTAACGGGTGCAATTACATTCAGACATTATTATGATATTGATGGTATTGTGTTTACTTGTGGAAGTGCATCTTCGTCTCAAATCGTGTATCATTTTGCTTATTCAGTTTATGTTAGCAGCTAGGAGGTGTTAGAATGTCTAATGTAACCAATTATGTGAATACAGGGTTAATTTCACAGAATTATGATGTGATTAATACTGTAATCCGAAAGTATGCTGGCAGCAAGACAGAGGAATTACGGGAAAAATCGTCTGGTACAATGACAAAAATGTCAGAGGATGAGGTAAAAGAGGCTCGCCGGAAAGAACAGAACGAACCGAAAACATTGAGTGTAGACAGCAGTGAAATTGTAAATGATGTTTTCTGCAAGACAGGAGATAATATCACTTATGATGTGAATGGCGTTACTTTCACTAATGAAGAAATGAAAGCCTGCAAGGAGGTCGTGAAGAATGCCATAGCTGCATTGCCAGTAAAAGGTAGTGATCTGGATTATGAAGATTACGCATCTATGGGAATTGCAGTCAATATGGTAAGCAGTTACGCAAAAGAGAACCTTACAGAAGAACAGACAGCAGTTGTAAATAAAAGTATAGAGGAATATATTAACAGTCTTGTGCAGGCAGAAAAAGAGCGTCAGAGCAGTTCGGGATATTTTACGGACGATACGGAAGGGGTAGGTAATACCGGAGAACTGAATACATATTATAATGTTCGGTCTAAACTTAGTAGCGAGGCAGCAGAATCTCTTAAAAGCCAAATGTCAAATTTGCCGGAGCAGATAAGAAAAACATTGCTTGCTAATTTAGAAGGTGCTGCCAGGGCAGGGAGTGTTGTTCAGTCTGTATCGAATAAAGAACTTGCATCAACCGTAAAATCATTGTTTGAAAATGTAGATATGGAAGATGAAGATGCTGTTAATATTGTTTTAGAACAGTATCAGACGCTTATGACATCTGCATATCAGGCATATGGACTTAAAAATACTGCGAATATCAATTCTTTGGCAAATGTAATCAGACAGGATATTAGCAGATTTGTAGCACAGATTGCAAATGCGAAAGCAGTGAACAGTAATGTTGGAAATTCATTTAGTTATTCAATTTGAAGTGTTTATGTCAAATTAGTGATTAGCCTTACTTTAAGTTATTGGATATGTAAGTTTTATCAAATTAAAATTATTTAAAAGTAGGTGAACAAGAATGAAGAGGGTTAATAAGAAAGTTCTGAAAGTTGTGGAGCGGGTAATAAGAAATGAAGCGGTAAACTGCATTGATATTTTTCCACCTCCGTGTGCAGGATATTGGCATCAGCCGAAGAGACCTAATGTTCAGAAAAAATAGGAATAGCTTAAGGTCGGATTCCTATGTCTTCTGAAGATATGGGAATCCGATAACAGATGAATACTTTTCTTGTGTTCAGAATATTACAGAGATAAAACTACAAATAAAAATGATTGATGGAGGAATAAATATGAAAAAAGGTTATAAAGGTTTATTTACAGTGGCAATTATGTGTTTTTGTATGTTCGCTGGTGGAATAACTGTCCATGCTGAAAGAGTTTATGAGACAGATCCTAATGATACAAAAGAAACTGCTCAGTTAATTCAAGCGAACAGAGAAACCGCAGCAGAGGCAGTAAATGGAACTAGAACTCATCAATATGTTGTTAATGGATATACAAGTACAACAGATGATGATTGGTATAAGGTATATCTTACGGCAGGTACACAGTATGTAAACTGCAATGGTGACGCATTTGTATTTGAAGTGTATGATCCAAATGACAATTTAATTGAAAGCGGAACATATGCAAAATCAGGTTTCGGTTCAAAGGGATATCCGTTTGAGGCTACAACAGCAGGCTATTATTATGTGAAGATTACAGGTACTATATCATCTTTGCAAAATTATATTTTGGGGGTAGGTGATCCGGTTTATACGGTTGCAAAGTGTGAAGTAGAATTTGATACAGTAACAATGGCAAATAGAGCAGATCAAGCAGTAGATTTTGATTTGAGTTTGGAAAGCAGATTACCAGAGGACGCAGTGGTATATATGATTTCCATGAACGGCGTAAGAACGACGACTGTAAATAGTGTTGCTGTTACTAATGGAGATACGGACATAACAATAAATTTGACAAAATATTCTTGGGATAAGTCGGGATTAGTATCTATGAATTTGCCATTAAAGAGTGATTGGAGTATTGATTTTGGCTATTATAAGGATACAACGTTTGCCCCGTCAATCATTTTGTATTATGCTTATCCGGTAGTATCTGAATATGTAGATGACATTGTTATTACGCAATAGATAAAGTGGGGTGATATAGATGAATGTAAATTTATCAAATATAGCCAGAGCATATCAAATAAATCAACAACAGACGGCTGTCAACATCCTTATGCGTCAGAAGAAGTCTGGAAATACACAAATGGACACGTTCATAAGAAGTGGAAACACCACAAGCGATGCTGGATTGTATTCTCCGTTTACGACTCAAAAAAGTACATATATTTCAGACACACTGATGTTGCTTGTCAACGGAGATGCGTCTCAAATAAGAAAGATTGGAGATGTATATGAATGCGCCGGCGTATGTTTTACAGCAGATCAGATTCCTAAAATAGATACAAGTACATTTTCAGAAGTAAAAGCCTGCAATAACACGATTGATTTTGGGCAGAATTATTATTTCAAGTATGTATCTTCAGATGGAAAAGAGCACGCATTGTTTACAAATGACAAAGGGGTAGAAGTAGTACGTTCCGAAAAACTGCGGGGCGCAGAATATGATGCGGTAGGACGAAATTATGCAAAATTCTGGCGCTATATGATGAGTGATGATCCTGTTTACTATGGACTGACATGGTCAAGGAATGAAGTGTGGGAATTTATGAGTGAAGCAGGAATAAAGAACGGTTTCTTTACTGTAAAAATGGGAGATCGTGAAGCTACGCAATACTACACAGCAAGTGAAACTTCGGGAATGATACAATCGAAAGAAAGATATGACAGTAAATATGAGCATATCACATCAACGGGGTATCAGCTTATGAATTATGAGCCGGGAAGTGTGTTCAAGCTGAATGGTAAAGAATATGTATTGAGTGAAAATCATACATTAGACATTCCGTATGGAGAAGATTTGTGGTGTTTAGAATATCCGTCAAATTATGTATGCGGAGTGAAAATTGATTGATAATTTTAATGTTATTATTAGGAGGTAGGATTATGGCAATTACAGGTATCAATAACAGCAGTTACACATCATATTATGCTACAAGTTACAAGAATACTGTTAAAAAATCAGAACGTGAAATTCAAAAAACAAAGGAAAATTCACAGGTGAGCAAAACAGAAGTAAGTCAGGAAGATTATGTAAAAAAATTGCAAGAAAGAAACCCTCAAATAGATATTGTCGCAGGAAGTCCAGATAAAAATGTAAAAACAGCGAATCGTATAGGAAAAACAGATGTAAGGATTGCTCCTGAGGTTTTAAATAGGATGATGAGCAATCCCGAGGTTGCTGCAAAATATGAAAATATGTTATCAAAAATTCCGGCATTAGATAGATGGGCTGATTCAATGATCAAATCAATGACTGGTAGTGAAGTCAAGTATCGTCAGGTATGGATAGATAAGGATGGTAATATGGGATCAATGTGTATTACAGGACCAAGTGATGCACAAAAAAAGGCTGACGAAGATAGAAAAATAGAAGAAAAGAAAGAAAATCAAAAAAAACTTGCAGAACAGAGCAAAAGAAAGAAGGAATATGAGGAGTGGTTAAAAGGAAAAAGGGATAAGATGCCGGTGGTCAAAACAAGTATGAGCGAGAGTGAAAATTACGTGATGTTTGATAAATATATGTAATCAGACAATATTTTAATTATTATAAAATGTTGAATTTGTAGGAAGGGAGGGGAGTATATGAAGAAAAAATTAGGCAAAAATTGCTTATATCAGAAAGGAACTTTATTAGCATATGGTTGTTCTACATGTTATTGCTACTGTGGTACATGTACTAATTGCAATACAAAGAACCCAACGGAACTTGGAACATATGCAACACAGGTTTCATCCAGTACAACATCTGATATGAAAGGTCTTCCGTTTACTTTGTAGAAGAGTATCGGAAAATGATAGGGTCTCCATAAATAATGGAGACCTTATTATGATAAATGTAAAACTGTGAATTAATTGTAGGACTGGTAGATACAAGTTGGAGGTAACTGTTAATGAACAAACCTAATATACATATGTTTAGTTTGTATAATGAGTATTATTTTTATGATGTAAATACAAATGCTATTGTAAAAGTTCCACAGGAAATATATGCTTATTTACAAGAGGTGATGGATGGAAAAGAAAATTTAACTAAATCTAAAACAATAGAGACCGGTATTAGTTTTTTAAAACAAAAAGGATTGCTAACAGGACAATATACGGAAAGTACTATTCATTTTGAAACAGAGTTGTTGAATGATTTTTATAAAAATAATTTAAACACGCTTACGTTACAGGTTACTCAAAATTGTAATTTGAGATGCAAATATTGTGTGTATTCTGGAAGCTATATAAATAGAGTACATACAAATAAGAGAATGAATTGGAATACAGCAAAGAAAGCAATAGATTTTTTACAGAGTCATTCAGAATGTAGTTCGCAAGTAGCATTTGGCTTTTATGGTGGCGAGCCGCTTCTGGAATTTGAATTGATAAAGAAATGTGTAGCATATATTAATCAGATTTTTTTTGGAAAACGCAAAACATTCGTTATCACAACAAATGCAACATTATTAAATGAAGAAAAACTTCGCTTTTTTATAGAAAATAATTTCTCAATTATGATTAGTTTAGATGGTCCGGCAAGTGTACAGGATGGTAATCGGGTTTTTGCAGATAATGAAAGTGGAACATTTGAAACAATAATTGAAAAGCTTAAAATGATTGAACGTATCGCACCAGACTATTTAGAAAAAATTAGTTTTAATGCGGTAATAGATTTACAACATAATTTTAATGAAGCAAATGATTTTTATCTTACATATGATTTGGTTAAAGATTCTATGGTTAGAGGAACATTTGTGAATGATATTAACAGAAAAGAAGCAGTCAAAATAAACAAACAATATCTGATAGATTCAAAGTATGAAGAATTTAGAACTATGTTGTATTATTGTACAAATATATTTAATAAATATTCGCCTAGAATATTAAAAAGTTATATGGAAGGATTAAAGCAAAATTTTGCAGATCGAGATATTGTAAAAGCTGATTTTATACAGAAGAGTACAGCGGGTGGTCAATGTGTTCCGGGAATACAGAGATTATTTGTTACTGTAGAGGGTAAGTTGTTTCCTTGTGAGCGTGTAAATGAACAATCAGAAGACTTTTGTATTGGGAATTTGGAAACTGGATTTGATATAAAACAGGCAAAAAAATTATTGAATGTGGGACAATTAACAAAGGATGAATGCCAAAATTGTTGGTGTCAAAAAATATGTTCACAATGTATTGCAAGAGCGGACGATAACGGACAATTATCTAGAAAGAAGCGATTGGAAAATTGTAGCAATGCAAAAGCAAGTGCAGAAAAAATGATAAAGGATTATATTGTATTGAAGAAAAATAAATGTAGATTCGATAATTTGGAGGTGGAAGTGTAGAATGAAGTGGTTAATTTATCCGTACACACCTAAAAGTATTCCCATAATAAGAAACAAAAGTTTACTAAAATGTGGAGAAGTGGTTCAAATATCAGCGCCATTGGGGTTTGGATTGGAAGGAAAGAATGGATACATTTGGGGAAAAGAAAAATCAGAATATATTATTAGTAATGAGGTAGAACAAGAAATAGAAGGAATATGGATAACACCTGAGATTGTTTATATGAGCATAGATGAAATTCTAAAGGCACTAGAAAAACTGCCAATAGCCAACAAAAAAATTTATTATTCAGCTTATTTGAATATAGATGATGAAAATAAGATAATTGATTTATGCAAACATATGGGAGCAAAAGAAATAGTGAAACAAGCAACCGCAAGTGATATAGAATTATCTATTTGCGATAATATTCTTTATAAATTTGATACACCAATTATTGCGGTAGCTGGAGCTGGAAGCTTTACACAGAAGTTTGATTTACAATTATATTTGAGAAAGGAACTATTAAATTTAGGATATAAAGTTAGTCAGGTTGGAACAAGACCATATTGTGAGATGTTCGATTTTCAATCTATGCCGAAATGGATGTTTGATTCGACATATACTGATAGGGAAAAAGTCTATGCGTTTAATCATTTTTTAAAAATGGTTGAACTAAAAGAAAACCCAGAGGTAATAATAATAGGAATACCGGAAGGAATAATTCCATTTAATGAAAAACATCCACAAGGATTTGGATTGTGCGCATATGAAATTTGTTCTGCTGTACATCCAGATTATTTAATAATGTCATTATATAATGGAGAATATACGCAACAATTTTTAGATGAAATGAACAATTTGACAAAATATCGTTTGCATGTTGAAATAGATGATTTTTATGTATCAAATTATGTGCCAATGTCTACTAGCTACAAAAAGGAGCATATGGTTTTTTCGTATTCAGAGGGCTTGTCAAGTAAAGTGTGTAAGTTCTTTTTCACACCTCTTTCCGCAGCTTCGTGCGGTATAGGGTGCTGACCG
>ERZ808041.299-NODE-299-length-44204-cov-8.402520_pt1 | contig 44204 bp, 43 predicted proteins | sample MGYA00380192_ERZ808041 | MGnify/ENA primary metagenome ERZ808041 (study PRJEB31490, sample SAMN06133412) | mouse gut metagenome | isolation source: Z1_1 | host: mice | place: China: Chengdu | collected 2015-05 ...
GCTTGATGCATCTCAGCCACTACGTTATTTCACGGACTTTGCAGTAAATGCAAAGTCCTGAGGCTGAACTGTAACGAAATTTTTCCATCTCTCGGCGCACGATTTTCACTACTTTAATAGGCGAATAAATAGTAACACTAAGGGTTACAATTCACGGGTCAGGAATGCGCTGAACTGCGCATTCCTTGAGAACATAATTCAAGAATGAGGGGCGATTTTTGCAAAGCAAAATTTTAAATATCGCCCCGAATCGTTACTATGAGCGGCTCTCATGCCGTGAATAGTAACCACTAAGGCAGTCGCGCAAATGAAAATACTTTGGAATTTATTGCGCATCAATATATGATATGATATACTAAGTCGCGTAAGGAAAACACTTTATATACATAACATCATTTGTAAGCAGTTTCATCAGAATAAACTACTACAATTCCTAATGATTCCTTACATCACTATAAAAAGGATATAAAAAGATATGGAAATTGAAAAAAACAATGGATATCTTATTGTGGAATATCGTTCGGATAATCAGCCGCAAATCCTGTTTGCGGACAATGCTGCATGTGCGCTCACAAATCTCAAGTTAGAACAATTGTTGCGCACCAATCCAGAACATATTATAGAAAATCAAAACATAAAGCACATTGCGCTGGACACCTTACATGAACTTTGGATACTCGAAAGCAACAGTCAATCACAGTGTCAAACAATGGTTGCGCAACTCCAACGACAAAATGCAGAGCTCTCGGAAGCCCTGCGTGCATGTGAGGAAGAAAACCGAGCAAAGAGTAGCTTTCTATCCAATATGTCTCATGATATTCGCACTCCAATGAATGCAATTATGGGTATGACTTCTATCGGTCTGTCACACATTGATGAAAAACCGCGCGTGCTTGACTGTCTACAAAAAATTCAGACAGCATCTTCTCATCTGATGAGCTTAGTCAATGATGTACTTGATATGTCACGGATTTCCAGCGGGCGTATGACACTGAGCGAGGAAGCTTTTTCGCTGGCAGATATGGTACACGATATCACAATTATTGTTCGACCACAGGCAGCGCAGAAACATCAATCCTTTCAGATAGAAATTGGAAAAATTTATGCAGAAAATTTAATTGGGGACCCACTTCATTTGCGTCAAATTTTAATAAATGTCATTGGAAATGCTGTGAAATATACCCAAGAGGAAGGCAGTATCTATGTAAGTTTTGCACAGCACATGGACAGCACACAGCAAGAAAAACAGCAAAAAATATGGCTGGATTTTCTGTGTGAAGACAATGGTATCGGCATGAGTTCTGAATTTTTAAATCGAATATTTGTTCCCTTTGAGCGTGTCAATAACTCTGCAATCAATAAAATAGAAGGAACAGGTCTTGGTATGTCCATTGTAAAAAAACTGCTGGATCGCATGGGCGGCGAAATAACTGTCCAGAGTGCAGAAGGAAAAGGAAGCTGTTTTCGTATATCCATTCCACTGACTGTTGCCCTGACAAATCAGAGCCAACCCCTGCTTCCCTCAGGACAGACGGTACTGGTCACAGAATCCTTAGACCGTCAGGCACAACAAATTATTGACCATCTAAGAGACGGTGGAATGAACGCCGTACATCTAAAAAGTGGCATGGAAGCCGTTACATGGTTGACCGAGGCACAGTATGAAAATCGTATGCCTTGTGCACTGCTTGTCGGTCAAGAACTCACAGATATGTCTACTCTAGACATGGCATCTCATGTGCGTCAACTTGCCGGAAAAGATTTTCCAATCATTATGGTTGCAGATGCGGACTGGGTACAGATTGAATACCGCGCAACTAGGGCAGGTATTAATGGCTTTGTCCCGTGTCCATTATTTCAGAGCAAACTCTTTGCAGTTCTGTCCGAATTAACTTCCAAGGCAAAACAAGATCATAACACCTCCCCAGAGATTGATTTTGACTACAGCAAATGTCGTCTCTTGCTTGTTGAGGATAACGAGCTAAACCGAGAAATTGCCTTAGAGTTGCTATCGCTGACGGGTGTGCAAGTGGAGACAGCAGAAAATGGACTTCGCGCTGTGGAAATCTTTAAGCATTCTCCAGAGGGATATTTTGATTTGATTTTTATGGACATTCAGATGCCTATTATGAACGGATATGATGCCGCAAAAAATATTCGGCAGCTTCCTCGGAAAGATGCACAGACTGTCTGGATTGTCGCAATGACTGCAAATGCCTTTGTGGAAGATATTCGACTGTCGCAGGAAGCCGGAATGAATGAACACTGTTCTAAACCAGTCAACGCAGACCGTCTACATGAAATTCTGCGCAAACGTTTTTTACACGCCAATCCATAAGGTATTTACTATAAGTTACTTTCATATTAAAAATGATTATGATGGAGGGAATGTATCAATGCAGCCCTATCAAAAGGAATATATCGCAAACTTAAAGGATATCGCCGCTCTGTCCTCACGCAGCCAGACTCTTGTGCAATCCTTTGCTGCCTATCAAGAAAAATTACAACATAACCGCTGTCTGTTGAAAGAAAAAGTCAACCGCAATATAGAACTACTGCGCAGTGAACTGTTTCCATTATTTGACAGACTTTTTGAGGCACAGCCTGCAGAGTTAGCCGAACTAGAAGAATTTGCCAATGCTTTATTAAATGGAAAAAATGAACTGGACAGCGGATTATTTTGTCAAATTTATCAGGCACTGTTAAGTCGAGCGCGGCACACCAAAGACCGCAATGCAATTATACGCTGTCTATATTGGTTGGGAATTGGACGTTATAATATGTGTACAAAAATGGTTGGTATCGATCTGGCAGACAGTGAATACTATATGTCACAGATGCGCTTATGTTTTGCCGAAGCAGCGGCATATCTCAAATATTTTGATGAGATTGATGACACGGAAACAAAAGGATATATCTTGCGCTCCCGCGCTAACACAGCACTCGGACAATTTAAATCCGCCAGTGCTAAAATCCGTGTGATCCGGCAAACACTACAAATTTTACAAGATAAAGAATACCAAGAAAATGCACCAGAACTTTCGTGGGACAGATATATCTATATGACGCACCAACAGATGGCTTCCAGTATTTCCTATAGTCGTGATAACGATATGACCGCGCAGGATGTTGTAGCAATCATGGAATCCGCCCATATTGTCCACCAACAACGAATTGCAGAAGCACTCAGCCAGAAAGAAACACCCCCAATTCGTTCTGCTTTCTCCTGCTATGCAATTGAATATTACTGTGGGCTGTCGACGCTTGAAGAATTACTCGAAAGAATGGAAAAACTTATGAATCAAGTGGATACTTCAAGTTTTTCACTCGAAAATATGTACGCTGCTATCTCCCTTCCAGCATTCTACTGCCAATATCTACACGAATACCCAGAACAGTTGTCAAAGCGAGAAAAATATCTGCAAAACTTATACCCCAAAGTACTCTCTTACGCAGAAGCTTTTCCCAAAAACGAGGCGAACGAACAAATCTTTTTCTATCTTCGACAGCTCTCGACCACCTTTATCGAAACACCACATAGCATCTCTTACGGTGACTTTCAGCAAAACATTATGATGCACTTTGCTCCAGATGTCTATGTCCATTCGCAAGTTGTAGGCAAAGCCGCCGCAATTCTCTGCGATATTATTTTGCTTGAGGAACCCGATTTTTTTGATGATATTGAACAGATTAGAGCGGTAACAAATCCTGACGCTAAGCAGCAAGTGGTACACAATTTTGCTATGAATTGCGGCGTGTTACACGACGTTGGCAAAATCAATTTTATCAATCTGTTTTGTCGAACAGCAAGACAATGGTTTGATGAAGAATATGAAATCACACATTTGCATACAATCGTTGGCCACAAACGACTTGACACCTGCGCATCAACACATGACTACGCGGCGGCAGCGCTCGGACACCACAGTTGGTATGATGGTTCCCACGGCTATCCTGAAACTTACAAACGATTGGCATGTCCTTGCCGTCAAATAGTGGATGTCGTTGGATTGATCGACTGGATTGATAATTCTCTAAGCCGTCCTTGGCTTTATGGACATCCTGAGAAAAGCTTTGATGAAATTATTCAGGAAGCGCTTTCCTTGGAGGGAAAACGATTTTCGCCACTTCTGACAGCACGGCTTCGCGACTCCACTATTTTAGAGAAAATCAGACAAACATTTGCATCTGCCCGAGAGGAAGCGTACCGTCAATTATACGAAATAAACGCATAGCAAGCCAAAGGTAACGCACTTTGAAAATTTGACCACTTTCCAATTCTGTGTTATACTTGGATTTGGAAATTTATAACTTGCAGAACATACGTATTAATAGTTATAAATAATTTAAAGATAAAAAGGGGGACATAAAAATGGCTTGGTACGACGAAGCTATCTTTTACCACATCTATCCTTTGGGGCTGACTGGCGCACCGAAGGAAAACGCTTATGGGGAGCCGGAACATCGGTTAAATACGTTGTTGCCATGGATTGATCACATCAAAAGTATTGGCTGCAACGCCATCTATATTGGACCGCTGTTTGAGTCTGTAGGACACGGTTATGAGACAACCGATTACAAAAAACTCGACAGTCGCCTTGGGGACAATGAGGACTTAAAAAATTTTGTGGCAGAATGCCATAAAAAGGAAGTCAAAGTTATTTTTGACGGCGTTTTTAACCATACTGGACGCGACTTTTTTGCATTTAAAGACATTCAAGAAAAACGCGAAAGTTCTCCGTACAGAGATTGGTACTGCAACGTAAACTTTTACGGCAACAACGAGTACAATGATGGTTTCTGCTACGATAACTGGGGTGGATACAATCTGCTGGTAAAACTCAATCAGAGAAATCCGGCCGTAAAAGACTATATTTGTGATGTAATCCGCTTTTGGGTCAGCGAGTTTGATGTAGATGGTATCCGTCTTGACGCGGCGGATGTACTTGACTTTGATTTTATGAAGGCTTTGCGCCATGTTGCAAACGAGGTAAAACCGGACTTCTGGCTTATGGGAGAAGTGATTCACGGGGACTATTCGCGCTGGGTCAACCAAGGAACACTGCACTCAGTCACCAACTACCAGTTGCATAAAGCATTGTATTCTGGCCACAACGATCACAATTTCTTTGAGATTGCACACACTGTAAAACGTCTGTATGACATGGGCAGCAGCAATCCAAACGGCTTCAAACTCTACAATTTTGTGGACAACCATGACGTGGAGCGTATTTACACCAAACTGAACAACAAAGCACACTTTACACCAGTGCATATTTTGTTGTATACTCTGCCAGGTATTCCATCACTGTACTATGGTTCTGAGTTTGGCATTGAGGGCAGAAAAGAGAAATTCTCTGATGCCTCTCTGCGCCCTGCACTCAATCTTGAAGATTACAAGAACGCTTTGACAGACAACTCCTTCACAGCACTTATCGCTGCTTTAGGGCGCACCAAACAACAATCTAAAGCGTTGTCTTATGGCGATTACAGAGAACTAAAACTTATGAATCGTCAATATGCTTTCTCTCGAAATTTTGAAGGAGAAAGTGTTGTTGTCACTGTCAACAATGACGACAGCGACTTTACAATGACTCTTCCTGCTGGAAATGCTGCGGAGTATATCGGCGCGCTTTCTGGTCAGAAAGTACGTGTAGAAAACGGCAATATCTGTGTGAATGTAAAGGCAAATTCCGGTGATATCTGGCTACCTGTAACCAATGGCACTTCCGAAAAACAGCCCGCGGTGACGCCTGTTGAACTTCATGTGGAGGACGCAGCAAAAACCGCTTCCTCAGTAAAAGCAGATCCTCAGGACAACGCAAAAGTTCAAAACACCTCTGAAACAGCCGCGACTCCTGTTTCAGCCGAAAAAACTGCTTCTGTGAATATTGCTGACACAGACAAAAAATCCTCTGATACTTCAGAAGATTTTGAAAAGGGCAAAATTGCGGGATTACAGGAAGCAATACTTGCCATTATGGAGAAAAACGGACCTGTGACTGACCAGATGCGCAAAGATGTCACCGACAATGTATATCACGATTCTCTCATTAATTGGGTTAAAAGTTTTCGTTAGGAATTGTTAACAAATAACTTTTGAATCGCTTCTTAACAAAGCGAGTAGGGGAAGATAACGCTTCCCCTACTTTTTTACATAAATCCCATCATTGTTCCTAACCAATAAATAATTCCTAACACCCAACTTGTAACAATTCCGTACAAAATTACAGGGCCAGCAATGGTAAAAATTTTGCACCCAATACCGTACACTTGTCCTTCTGTTTTGTATTCAATCGCAGATGCCACAACGGAATTGGCAAATCCCGTAATTGGTACAAGTGCACCTGCACCACCCCATTTCACTAATTTGCCATAGAGATTAAATCCTGTTAAAACAGCGCTCAAAAGGATTAAAATCATAGAACACCATCCCGCCGCAGTCTCTTTTTCAATGCCAAACTGATTCGTTGCCGTGTTGACAATAAACTGTCCGACACAGCAAATAACGCCTCCCATAATAAATGCTTTGCCCATCTGTAATGGCAGATTTGTCTTCGGTGAATTTTGCTTCACATACTCCTGATACGCTTCTTTTTTCTGTTCTGTTGCCATCAATGATCCTCCCTAAATGCCTTCATAAAACCCGTTAATAAAATAGACAATTGCCCCCGCAACCTTTCCGATTGCCACCGCCGCAACAGCGATACTCACGCCCATCTTAAGCCGCACTCTTCTGGCAAAAATCGGCAATCCATCAAGCACCTCTGAGAGCGCTATCGACAGACACCCTACAAAGATTCCTGCAAAGATACCAATTAAAATTAGCAATCCTGTCAGCAGTATATTTGAGCCTTTTCCAATAGAGCCCTCAATTGGAAAAACACTAATTACATCCGCTAAGAGCGCTCCACCAATTAAACACTCCTCATAGAAAATCTCACACCAGGCAGTATCTGTTCGCCCTGCAAATCGCGGTACCAAACCAACCACAAAAAGTACGGTAAAAACCCCTGCAGAAACCATAAGTCCCGAACTAATACCCATCACCCACAGCAAAATCAGTTTTCCTATCATCTAATCCACATCCTCTTCCAGTTTCTGCCTGTCTGCCATCTCCACAATTGCCTGATTGACATCACGTTCATAATTGCGCATTTCAACCTCAAGCGGTGTTGGATCTGAGGTAAGACGCTTGCCGCCAATATGGTTATAAAATACAATAATCCCCACAGCAAGCCCAATGGAATATGAAATCTCAAGGGCAGTATATCCGTCAGATTCCACTCCCATCACCAGCTCATAAATCCGGCTCAGTACATCTGACAGTCCGACATCATTGTGAAATGCCATAATTGTAAATGCAGATCCAAAAAAACAAATCAGCGCCACTATGGCAATCTTTACATATGCCCATAGACTATGTTTCTGTTCTGGTTTATCGTGTTCTAAAGATGCCTTCTGTATAATAATGTCTGTCTCGCCAATACTCTCCACAGAAATCCCCGGGCAAAGCTTTGTAATCTGCTCAATAATCTTTAAGATACTGATCACTACCCGTGGCTGTCCATCCTGCCGGAATCGATGGATTTTCAATGCTTCCACCTTTGCCTTGACAGTTTCATCCTCGCAGTAGACACTTGCCACGTCACACAGTTCCACATCGGACTTTGTCAAAGCTACATTCTGTTTTGCATTTAAATACAATACAATATTTGCCACAAAAAAACCATGCCTTTCTGAAGTGCTTTTAAAACCTAAAAATCACTTCTTAATACATGGTCATTATTTGTAACTATTCAATTTTTATTCATGTCTTTCTTTTATCATGCATTCTTTTCCTGTCATGATATAATCACAACCTGTATCCAGATAGTTGGCAATACGCAAAAGGACATCTGCGGAAAATCCTTTTCTTCCAAACTCAATTTCATACAAAAATTTACCCGAAAGTTTTATGTGTGCTGCCATACTTTCTCTTGTATATCCCTTCTCTAATCTGAGCGCTTTAATCCTTGCGCCTGCCTCTTTGTACAAACTCATTCGTTCTGCTCCCATAAACTACCTCCTTGCATTGCAATATTACCTATGGTTCTTTTTTAGGTTAATCCTTTTTCAAAGAAAATACTGTTTTTGCAAATGAAGTATGTATTTCTTGAATCTAACTTCCATTTTTTGGTCAAATCTGTCCGTTTATTCCAATTTTCGACACGTTTGTTTGGAAAATATAATGTTGGTCTTTCTTTGCAATATACTATGGTTAGTTCGGAGGTTACCTTATACGTCCACACCATAAACTGATAGAACAATCAATTTTATAAGAGGAGATACCAATATTGAATTACATAAATGATTATATCCGAGAAAATATAAACTTAACCGTTCGAGAACAAAAACTTTTTGTATATTATCTGAAATGTATTTTATATGATGTCAGCAAACTTGTATTATTTTTATTTATTTTTAGTTTGCTACACCTGCTGCCGGAATTTTTACTTACCTTTGTAGTACAATTTCCACTACGCACAATTTCCGGTGGACTTCATTTTCGGCATTATTGGTCCTGTTTTGCCTTCTCTCTTATCTATCTGTTTTTGATTATTGCACTGAGCAGCAAAATCCTTATTCCTTTTGAAATTGGGATTATCTTACTTTTGCTCTGTGTCATAATTATCTATCAAATTGGGCAGGTGCGGTCCCCTTCAAGACCCAGCCTTTCTGATGCGGAACTGCTTCGTCATAAACGCGCATCACTGATTGCAACGGGCTGCGAAGCCATTATTGCAGTTCTAATCTATCAGACGACTTTTGCACCGATTATTTATTGGTCCATTATTCTGCATACATTGCAGTTAATAATAGGAAAACGAAACTTGGCTCGGCTCAATGCCACTCGATAATTTTATTCCACCTGTGCAGTTGCAATCCAATGATTTGCCTGCACACAATTTATTGCGATGCAGGCGGATCGTTGGATTAGCAACCCACTTCCAAATGAGCAAAATGCGGATGTACAAGCAGACGCAGGAGCGCGTAAGCGCAGATTTTGCGAATGTGAAAGTCAGGTTGGATGCTCCTTGGAGCCTCCAACCGCACAGGTGAATTTTATTTGAGAAGTATTGAAACGAACCTTCACAAAACTTTAACAAAAGGAGATTTTAAAAATGATTCAGAACTTCACAAGAAATGCTGTTGACAAGATTTTATTTGCTGTTCTTTCTCTGGCAGCTATCACATTGTTTGGTAGATTAGATGGTATGCCAAACTGTGGTCCAAGTATGTTTTTCTTTGGAGAACCAGAATATCCCAATTTAGACGAGGAATAGAACCTTATTGGAAATAACATACTCTATGCTATTCACAAAATATGTTATTTCCAATTTCTAATCAAACACAACGTCATTAAAGAATTAGGTGCTGTAGAAAAATAAGTTGCTGACTAACAGGGGGTGTATTTAGGATCTGTAGAAAAATAACTGACGCATCTTGACTTGTCTATTTCTCCGATTATGCATGCCAAAAAGCCTCGCTGTAGCCCGCTACAATTACGTTTTTTGACATACATTCTCGAAGAAATACCCTGCCCAACTTGCATTCATTATTTCCCTACAGCTCCTTATTATCTCAAAGTGAAGACAATCTATTTCATCGAAATATAATTCTAAAACTCAAATAATTCTCTCCATAATATTGTTGATTGGCAGCATGGAGATCTGCCTTATATTTCTGTATCAACAGCTTCACGCGCGATAATCCTACACCCCTGTTATCACCTTTGCTGCTTTTCCCTGTCACAAAAAATTCTTCAATTTCTTCATTGGTATAAATTCTACTGATATTTGCTACTTCCAGCAAAAGTTTTGTATTTTCGTAGGAAGACAGTCTTAAAATAATCTTACCAGAATTATTCTCTACTCTTTTGTCCTTCACCAATGCTTCCACTGCATTGTCAAACAAAATACCTGTCATTTCTATAAAATGATGAATTGTTATATAACGCTCAACATTAATGGGGTCAACCTCATAGATAACATGGATATCCAACGATTGAGCAAAAATTAGTTTGGAGTACAAAAATCCACATAATACTGGTGAAGATTCTAACTTTAAAAGTTTTACAATCTCTGTGTCTTTCAACACTGCATCACAATATCTGTTTTGCTCTGTAATCAGTTCCTTTGCATTTTGGGCTGTATAGGGAAGACACTTAATTGCATTAATATGATTATTGAACTCATGCTGTTTAATTCTAATTGCCGTTATCAGATCCTCAAAAGTTTTTGTATACAATTCGTACATTTTTAGTTCTTCTTGTTTTTGTTGCTTCTCCATCTCGGAACTCATCCATAAAATTAAAACTAAAACCAGGCCACAGACACTCACAATAGTCTGAAATTGAACTTGTTCCGTAATATGTCTATCCTGTTTATATAAAAAGATTAATTCAAAAAAGAATATAGCAAACAGTATTACCAGCAAAACACCGCGAAACTGCGTTGACTTTTTACCGGCCCAATAAATATACTTTTCTTTCCACAAGAAAACCAAAATACAAATAATGCAATTTACACCAATTCCATACCATCTATAATCACTTAATTCTGGAACAAAATCCATAAATATAAAATAAACCAATATCTGCAACACTGGAATTCCAATTAACATAGTACCAAAAACTCTCACTGTTGGTTTCCAGTTATGTGTAATTTTAATTTTTGCATAGAGAAATAGCAATGAATAAATCATAACCATTCCCAGCCTGTTATCAACATACTTACCGGAACTCATTACAATCCCAAATTCCATCATTGCTATTATAAAAAATGTCTTATTCCATTTAAACTTTTGATTCGCTGCCTTATACATAAATGCCATTACACTCAAATATTCGGTAAACACTTCAATAAAAGTAATTATCATAGCTCATCCAAAAAGCGCTTTCTCCAACTGCTGCCTATCTCAATCTTTCTCCCATCCTTCATTGTAAGGTAGCAGTTTGTGTTATCAATATTGTCAATGTATTTCCTGTTAACAATCATGCTCTTGCTACATTGTATAAAATAACTCTGAGGCAGTTCACACATCACTTTCTTCAAGGTCTTATATGGCATTTGCGCCGTCTGCTCTGTGGTATATGCCGTCAATCGCCTGCGAACGGATTCTATACAGATAATCTTGTCCGTTTCCAGACTGTAAATAACACCATCTTTCCTGTAATAATAAAACTTAATCTCATTCTCACCGCGCATTGGCTGTCCTAATGCTCTGGAAATCTCGCGTTTTACACGCTCGAAATCAATCGGCTTCTCAATATAACTCGAACAATATAAATTCTGATACGCAAACAATTTTTCATCAACAAGGCTTGTCACAAAAATAATTGGTGTGTACTGATACCGCTCCATACTCCTAATTTTGTCCGCAAAAACCATACCAGAGACATCACCCGATTTTGACGGCTCAAGCACTATGTCAACCACAAATAGATGAATTTCCTCTTCAATTGCGTATCGGTAAGCTTCTGCACAATTGTCAACACAAAAAACAGCACTGGCAGACTCACACTCTTGTGTTATTTCCGCCAGTGCATTCCTGCATGCCTCATTATCCTCTATAATCAACACATTTCTTTTCATTTTCCCTTATCTTTTGTAATCAAGTACTTACTTAATCTCTTGTTCCAAATCTCGGAACACCCCATTGTGGAAAAAATCTTCCAAGGAAACATTCAATCCATCACAGATCATCTTAATCGTGACAATTCCTGTATTCTTACTGTTTCCCTTCATAATATTTTTGAGTGTTGAAGGCGGCATTCCTGAGACATATGCCAACTGCGATATCTTCATATTCTTTTCGCTGCATAAGCTTTTTATCCTCGCCACCACGGCTTCCTGTGTCCTCAATACCATTCACCCCAATACAAAATTCATAAACTCTAACAATATATCATGCAACGATACTATGCTGAAAATTCTCTTTGCCTCAGCAGCGTTACTTATTATTATCTTACAAAATTTGTATTTGCTTTTTGGGCTATATATGGCCTTCTACACAATTTTTTACATTTTTTCTTCTAAATGATTTCTTTGTGTCAAAATGTGTCAGTTACTTTTCTCTTACGGTGAAGCCTCAATCAGGCTTTTTGACCGCCAGTATAAGGTGATTTAACAGTTCCTTAGTACCTTCCGCGCCGCCAGCCAAAAAGTAATTGCATGTACAGACAATGTGATTGTCCATGTAATCGGATAAGACAGATACACAGTGGTCAAACTGTGATACTCAGGTATCCGAAAAATAGTTGCAATCCACAGCAAACGCAGTCCACAGGCACCAACTAAAGACACAATCATTGGAATAATAGAGTAACCAATTCCGCGCAGTGCCCCCACCAGCACATCCATAATGCCGCAGAGCGCATAGAGAGTACAAATAATTCTGAGACGTTCCATTCCGGCTGTGATAACATCGGGACTCGGTGAATAAATGCCAAGCAGCGTCTCTCCAAAAAACACTGCCAGATTACCAAGCAGCACACCTGTCACAATCACGCAAAACTCTCCTGCAAACAATATTTTATAGACGCGCTTGTATTCTCGCGCTCCATAGTTCTGGCTAGTAAATGATATTGTCGCCTGATGAAACGCGTTCATTGCCATATAGACAAATCCTTCAATATTCGCCGCCGCAGAATTTCCTGCAACCGCAATATTTCCAAAGGAGTTGACGGCCGACTGAATCACAACATTCGACAGGGAAAATATTGTTCCCTGAAATCCTGCCGGAAGTCCTATCTGCATAATTTTCCCTAATTTTTCCTTAGAGATCGTAAGTTCCTTCAACTCAAGATGAATACTGCTCTGCTCTTTAATAAGGCAGCGCACCACAAGAAATGCGGAGATAGTCTGTGAGATTACTGTCGCCAGCGCAACACCTGCCACTCCCAAATGACAGACAATCACAAAAAACAGATTTAGCAACACGTTCACAATCCCTGCACTCAACAAATAATACAATGGTCGCTTTGTATCTCCAATCGCTCTCAGAATTGCACTTCCGAAATTATAAACCATCATGGACGCCATTCCAAGAAAATAAATTCTCAAATAGAGTACTGCGAGCCCAATAACCTCGGGCGGCGCCTGCATTAATTTTAGAAGTTCTGGTGCACCAACCAGCCCAATCACAGTGAGCAACAAACCACAGTACAGACTTAGCAGCATTGAAGTATGTACAGTCTGCTTTAAGTCGCTGTCTTTTTTCGCACCATAATACTGCGCAGTTAGTACATTTGTTCCTACTGACAATCCCACAAAAACATTGGTTATCAGATTAATCAATGCTGTGTTAGAACCAACTGCCGCCAGCGCATTATCCCCAGCAAAACGCCCCACCACAACGATATCCGCAGCGTTAAACAACAATTGTAGAATGCTTGAACACATTAGTGGCAATGCAAAAAGCAGCATTTTTCCAAGTATGGAACCACTACACATATCAATCTCATATTTCTTGTTCATGTCAAATCCTTCCTTTTATGGTTTTGTAAATTCAAAAAGCTCTTTTGTTCCTGATTTATCACTCTGGTTGTCGTTTTCTAATAACAGGATTGCGAAGCGTCATAACAATCAATGGTATCACCATCAGAAACCATATCACGGGCTCTGTCCAGATAATACCCCAATATCCAAAGAGACGCACAAACACAAAGGTGAACACCAACTTTCCCACCAACTCAATAAAGCTCGATAAAATTGGCGTCCTTGGGTCACCAAAGCCTTGCATACAATTTCTTAAAATCACAATAAACAGACATACCAGCAAAAAAGACATGTCCACTTTTAGATAAGTAGTTCCCCAATAGATAATCTCCTCATTGTCTGAGCTTGTGAGAAAACGAATCAAATAGGGTGAAATTGTATGGGCTAGAACAAACACAATCCCGTCCCAAACAGCCCCCAATATTAGCACACTCTTCATACCTTGACGAATCCTGTCATATCTGCCTGCGCCATAGTTTTGTCCGCAGTACGTCGCCATTGAAGAACCAAGCACACTCACCGGCAAGCCCCATATTTCAAACATTTTGCGCGCCGCAGTATGTGCTACAATAATATTTGTGCCAAGCTGATTAATGCCACTTTGTAATACAAGTGAACCAAAATTTACTAGGCTGGACATCAATCCCATAGACAAGCCGCTCTCATATAGCATAACGGCTTGTTTTTTGGATAAAACAAAATGTTCTCTGGCAAGATGCAATATTGGAAAGCCTTGTCGAATCCGGTTTAGACAGAGCACAACAGACAATAGTTGGGAAAGCATAGTCGCTACTGCTGCTCCTCTTACTCCCAGACCAAAGACCAGTATAAACAAATAATCCAATGCGACATTGGTCAAAGCCGCTATCACCAGAAAAATTAACGGCGTAATGGAATCCCCAATCGCGCGAAGTGTATTCGCGCAAAGATTGTACGCCAAGGTCACAAACATCCCCCACACAAGCAGCGTAATATAGGAAAGTGACATGTCCAATTGCTGTGGCGGCACATTTAGAAGTGTCAATATTGGTCGAAGAAACACTGCCACAATCGTAATAATTACAGCGGCAGTCAAATATCCAAGCAGTATAGCACCCGCCACATTCTCCTTTAATTTCCGCTCCTCACCGCTCCCGTAAAAACGCGCAGTTATCACACTAAATCCAAGACTTAACCCATTAAAAAATCCTGTCAAAAGGGTGTGCAAAATGGATACCGACCCCACCGCTGCAAGCGCTTCCTCCCCCAGAATACTACCCACAATCTTTGTGTCAACAAGGCTATAACAAATCTGAAACAGATTTCCCAAAAATACTGGAATGGCGAACCGCAAAATCAATTTAATTGGTCTGCCTTCAGTGAGATTCAATGCAGTTTTTGATGTCTTCATATAGGTCACACTTTCCTCAATCCTTTCGGGTAATGGTTTTTCATAATCTGCCCTGCAAGCTTTCCCCAGCCAATGCTATAACCATGAAAAGTTATCAGATACCAACCTTTTTCCCCACTGTAATTCAATGTCATTCCTCCCAGATAGGCTTTTGCAACTTCGACTGTCTCAAGTTCCACGGTCCGCCGCACATCACTTTTTTTCAAAGCAAGTGCCAACGCGTGCGATGGCTCAAAACGATTTTTTTTCAGTGTCCCAAGATGCAATCCCGCACGCAGCACTTTTAGCCCTTTTATAGACGGCATCTTCTGTGGCATCAAATACAATTGATCGCCAAACTTTAACAGACAATCCTGTGCTTCTTTTGTCAAATCTATCTGCAAAGTCTCCTGTTGAAACTGTAAAAACTCTTTTGCTTCTTTTATTGAAATTCCTTTCTGTAGACCAGTTGCAGGAAAATTTTGATAATCGTTTTGCACTTCGCCCTGTTTTTGCAATACAGCGATATAATGTCCTTCTCCGTTAATTAAATGCGGGTACAGCCTTATTGTATGCGCTAGCGCTTCTATATTAGAATACCCCCATAAAGGAACCCCCGCCGCCATTCCGTCATACTTGTGCACTTCCAAAATTTGATACTCTGGATGACGTTCGAGAAAGCGCACAATACTTCCCTCATTCTCGTCAGGAGCAAATGTACACGTCGAATATACCAGCCTTCCGCCAGGACAAAGCATATTATCCGCACAGTCAAGAATTTCATCTTGCCTGTCTGCACAGAGCTGTACATTCTCAAGACTCCACGCACTACATGCCTCCTCATTTTTCCGAAACATTCCTTCACCAGAGCAGGGCGCATCCACTAAAATGCGGTCAAAATAAGTGCCAAATAACTCTGCTAGACGCTGTGGCGTCTCGTTTGTGACAAGCGCATTGCAAATTCCCATGCGCTCCACATTTTCCGAAAGGATTTTTACCCGCGTCGGGTGAATCTCATTGCAGACAAGAAGCCCTTCATTTTTCATATTAGAAGCAATCTGTGTTGTCTTTCCACCAGGCGCAGCACACAAATCAAGCACAATCTCTCCTGGCTGTGCATCCAGATACACTGCCGGCGCCATCGCACTTGGCTCCTGTATATAATATACACCCGCCTCATGAAATGGGTGCTTTCCAGGTGCTATTTCACTGTCGCTATTGCTAAAATAAAATCCATTTTCTTCCCACGGAACTGCTCTTAAATCAGCAAAGGGCATTCTCTGCAAAAACACTTCTCTTGTGTCCTTTAATGTGTTCACTCGCAGCGCTTGAACTTTTTCTTTTTCATAACTACGCAGGAAAGCAGGATACGCTTCCCCGAGCATACCCTGCATTCGAATCATAAAATCCTGTGGTAATTGCATCATACGACACGAATCCTCCATCCCCCAAAAAGGATTGTCATAGTACTAATCCCTTGCTTTCCTCACACCCAAGAATAATATTCAAGCATTGTACCGCAGCGCCCGACGCGCCCTTTCCAAGATTATCAAAACGCGTGCTGACAAGCATTCTATCTGCATTTCCAGTCACATAAAGCTCAATGCCATCCCAGCCTGAACAAGCGTTTCCAGCCAAGAATCCATTGTAGTCTGCTTCTTTTCCAAACGGCATTACTTTGACAAACTGCTCACCCTCATAATACTTTGCAAACATCATATGTACCTGTTCTGGGGTTGGTCTGTCCTGCAAAAGTGCTGTGTAAAATTGCAATGTCACCACCATTCCGCTGTAATAATCACAAATTAACGGCGAGAACAACGGCGTTTTTTCCAACCCTGTAATCGCTTGCATCTCTTTTAAATGCTTATGGTTTTGATTTAGCGCATACTCCCGCGGCGCTTTGAGTTCCACATCTCGCTCTTCTGCCTCATATACCGCAATAGTTTTCTTGCCCGCGCCGCTATACCCCGACATTGCAAACGCTGCGACTGGATAATCTCTCGGCAGTATTACCTCCGCTATCATTGGATATGCAATGGTGATAAATCCCGTCGCATAACAACCTGGTACTGCAATGCGCTTCCCCGTCCGAATCGCATCGCGATGTGCTTTGGAAAGTTCTGGGTACCCATACGCCCAGCCCGATTCTGTGCGGTGAGCCGTTGATGTATCGATTAGAATTGTATTGTCATTCTCAACCATCGCCACCGCCTCCCGTGCCGCAGCATCTGGCAGACACAAAAATGTAATATCCGACGCATTAATATACTTTCTGATTTCCGTGGGGTCCTTTCTCAACTCTGACGGAATCTTTAAGATTTCAATATCGTCCCTTCCCTCAAAGCGCTCAAAGATACGCAGTCCTGTCGTACCTTCACTTCCATCAATAAATACTTTTTTCATTGGATTCTCCTCTTTTAAGCACAGGATAGCCTCCCAGAATATTGCTATAACAAATACAAAATTTTAAAAAGGCTGTCCCCAACATTAATTACAATTTAGTTTATCACCCACCGAAAAACTCGTCAATAAAAAATCTGTTTCCTTCCTTGCGTAAGCACTATTAATAATACCCCAACCGCCACCAGTACCGCTGTAAGTCCATACCAGTCCGCCAGCATACCAACAAGTGGGAACAACAGAATCATCACAATTGAAAAAAACATGCTGTTCACAGAAATCAGAGTCGCCCGCTGCTCTGATGGTATCAAACGATTAAGTTGATGTGATTGAAGCGGATAGAGTGCCGCATCAAAAAATCCCGCTGCTGAAAACGCCACAACAGACGCAAAAAGATTGCGAAATCCATATACCAGAAACGCCGCCGCAATCACAAATGCCCCTACTTGTGCGGTTCTCTTTCCAATTCTTTCAGAAATTTTTTCACTCATAGCAGCCCCAACACAAGAACTACATCCTACTACCAGCAGAATCAAACTTATCTGAATCTTATTGTATCCCATTTCATAATAGTACTGTTGACTATAGAAAAATAGGAGTGTTTCCGACGCAAAAATAACAGCATAGTACACAATTATCTTCATGATTCGACTATCTGACCGCAAAATCGCAAAACATGTCCGAAAATGAATTATCACTATTTCCCCAATAGATTGCTGATTCTTCTGTGCATTAGCATAAGGTGCTTCTGTCATCAGAGTTACCGGAATAAGCGCGAGAAGTGCAATCATCAGACATGCGGTATAGCACCAAACATAGGAAATTTCCGCAAGAATACCACCCAAAACAGTCGCAATCCCCTGTGATACTTCAATCAGCATATTCAACCTACCACTCACTCTCATGTAGCATTCTTCTTGACCAGCAAATTTCATACTGTCATACACAAGTGCCTCCTCCGATCCAGAATTAAGGTTATTTCCAAGCGCTTGAATTATAAAACTCAGTGCAAAAAGCCAGAAGCTTCTGGCAAAAAGCATTATCATACAGGAAATGGCAATACATATTTTGCTTAATACCATACTCCTTTTCCTGCCAAGCAGATCTGCAACTGCGCCGGAAGGAATTTCAAACACAATACTTGTCGCGTGGTAAATTCCTTCAACAAGACCAATCTGCGCCAGATTTAGCCCACAATATGCAAGATAGAGCACCCATATAGCGCTCTGCATATTTAGATTTGTTACTACAGTATTGATATAGTCTAATGTAATATTGCGCAGCAATCTGTTTTTTTGTTGTGTCTTTACTCCACTTATTGTTTCACTTTCTTTGTTATAAATTTTCTTTCCTTCTATCTGTGATGCCATCTGTAATTCCTCTCTTTTCTATTAATCTTCACTGTTCTCGCGCATTCGCCAAATGTCTGCTTCGCAGCCACTTGACTCATTGCTCAATGCCTGCCTTATGGCATTTTTTATGCATCATTTGTTACAATTCACACCAAATCATCATAAATCAATACAAAATCTGACATTGGGTATGAATTGTAACGATTTGCATTTTGGACAAATAAAAAACAGCTCAACCTTTCAATTCAGTCAAACTGTTGTGGAATCACTGCGGCACTACCAATTTTAAACAAATGTTTATAAATCTATCTCAAAAAAGGCGCAGTAATCCCGTAAGCACACTTTTTTGCATGTTTTTGACATGGAACTGCTGCTGCAAATCGGAACATAACCCAATCCGTTCATACTGCGCTCTCCTTTTCTTATTTTTATTTATTTTACCACTCTATCTTTCATTGTCAATCCCCTACACGAAATGTTACAGTCCAATTCCCCTCAATTAGTTCTCCAGAATCATGGAAAATACCATACATAGAATATTCCTCCATCTCTGCAATATCCTCAATATACCAAAATTCATAAAATTGATAGCTAGTATCTCCTATCTCCTCATTCCAACTTACACTATGATCTGAATAGCGCTCATTTCCATCAGAATCTCGCAAATACAATTCAACATTTCTGTCCGAACGCCAGTTATCTCCCATGCACATCTGAACGCGTAATACACCATCCATATACGCAATGCCTGTCACAGTAAAATCATCTGCTGCACAGTCCGTTACTTTTAATTCGTCCAAAACTTTAGTTCTACGAAGCGGATCTTCTGCTGTGCCGGAATCTCCTCGCAGGGAATCTGGCAACTCCTCCTCTGATAAAATCCCACCACTGCCATTCAACGTCACCCATTTTGTGTTCGCCGTATCGACAACGCCCGACAAATCGACATCTTTTGTTTGTTTGTACTTATTGCATAAAACAGAACGTACCCAAAATTGAAGCTTATCCGCCTGATACGCTTTTTCAGTCTGAACTGTCACTTGAAAATATGCTTTATCCTCCACTGCATCATAAGTTAAAAAATGACATCCTCCAATCACACTATCATTGGTGTAATCTGACAATCCATAACTGTCATACAAATCCATCACGCCATGCACCAAATCTTGTTCACTGTCCTCCGCATCGCGCAACGATATAATAATATCTGCCTGATTTCCCACTAAATTAATTGCTTCCACCTGCATTGTAATTCCTTGACTAGTACTGCTCTTTTCAATTGGAACAAGCTGGTCTGCTAACGCAGGTGAAAGAAACTCTACAATTCTGTAAAATGCTGGTATATATGCTGCGCAAACCGGAATTGCTGTCACAAAACAAACAACCGCCGCTGCTGCAACCAATGCCGCTTTCGGCACAAATCTGTTCTTTTTAACTTTTTTCCTATCACCATTTTTTTCTGCCTTTGCCCGTTTTATCATCTCCGAAACAAGCTCCTGTGATGGACAAATGGCATTGTATGCTTCCTTATATTGATTCTCAAACATTAAATCCTCTCCCTTATCCATTCTTGATTTTTATTTAACAGATTTTTCAATTGTCTTCTCGCTCTTGTCAGTCTGGTCCGCACAGTAGATGCCTTCGCTTTTGTAATCTTTGCAATTTCCTCGACAGACAATTCTTCATAATAAAATAGATGAATAACAACACGATATTTTCTAGGTAATTGTTTCACTATGTCAATCAATATAGAAGTTTCTTCACATTCTCCATACACCAGTTCTGTGTTTTTTGCTACAGTCTCATCTATATCTTCCATATCCATTGCAACTCTCCGCTGCAACCAAGGCGATTTCCAAAAATTTTTGCTACAATTAATTGTCACACGCAAAAACCACGCTTTTTCATGCTCTGCACTTTCAAATATGGGCTCTTTCTGCATGTAACGCAAAAAAACCTCCTGATAAATATCATCTGCATCAGCGCGCGTTCTAACAAGGGAGTAAGCCAATCTGTAAACCATCTCTGAATTTCTTAAAATCACTTTCTCATACAAGGAATCAAAACATTCTAATTCCAAACTTGCTTCCACTATACATTCTGATATCAAGTTTTCCTCTACAGTTTTTCTATTTATTGATTTCATTTCGTACCTCCTTCACTAGGAACACAACACAGTACCTCAAAAAGCTACACTTTTTTATATTTCTTGTAAAAATATTTTTCTACTATATTAAACAAATCCAAAAAACCTTACAAAAATTCTAATTTTACAACTCCTTACATCTGTTAACACCACAAAAATAACCGTTGCCATAAAATATATTTTCTGTTATAATCCATTTATACGTAATTCATTTCTGTAGTCGCTGTACAACACAGACTACACAAGCAAAGTAAAACATTATATTTTGGAGACGTACCGAAGAGGCCATAACGGGACTGACTCGAAATCAGTTTATCGGTATTTACTGATACGAGGGTTCGAATCCCTCCGTCTCCGTTCTAAAAAATTATTTGTTGTGCCAGACGCGGGCAGCTTTCGCTGCATAGTTCCTCTCGACGTCTGTGTACAACCGAGAAGGGATTTCGTCTTCCATTCTCGTCACACTCCGCCTTAGCAGCTTATTTCCTTTGTTCGAGGCTGTGCGCTAAAAAGAGGATTATCTTGTTCATGACAAAGATAATCCTCTTTTTTGTTCATCATCATATTTCAACGGCTATTATAATTGCACCAGCACTATATCTTGTTCAAACTTCTTTATAGATGTTGCTCTTGCCGCGGCTTTATGCCATTTTGTTAACAATTCTAAATCTGTCTGTTCCATAATATAATCCCTCAACGACTCTGAAACTTCTCCAATATCTTCAAGAAGTTCAATTACTGCCTCCGCTTTTCCTTGTGCTCTACCTTGTGCGTTTTCTTTATTAAGAAGTCTCTCAAATGAACTGCACATAACCTTTTCATCTCCTTCTCTAACCTGTTTTATAAATTCTCTACATTCTTGTTCATTAAATAATATCTTCTCATTCACAAAATTCAACTAGCTTATATAACAGGGTTTTCCAAATTCCATTTCTACTGTATCATATCCAAGTCTAATATGGAATCTACTTTGAAAAATTCAGCCTTATCTTCCATTGATGTCACTATTGATGTCAAATAACCACCCGTCAAACGGGTGGTTTGTTCTGCGGCTATAAGCCTTTGTTACCGACCAGCGCCTAAAGACGCTGGCTTTCACTTTGTTCAAGCCACTATGTCCTTGACTCGTCACCGCCCTTTAAAGGGCGTTCGTAATACCGGCTACCCCTTGAAGGGGTCTTCATATTCCTTCACACTCAATTTATCCTGCATAATGTCACTTTTTTCCTGGTCCTGAATATACTTCTTTATCGTTGCCTCGTTCAGACCTACTGTACTGACGTAATATCCTTCTGCCCAAAAATGCCGATTCCCATATTTGTACTTCAGGTTTGCGTGTTTGTCGAATATCATCAAGGCACTTTTCCCTTTCAGATATCCCATAAAGCTTGACACGCTGTACTTGGGTGGTATACTTACCAGCATGTGGATATGGTCGGACATCAGATGTCCTTCGATAATCTCCACTCCCTTATATGCACAGAGCTGTTTTATAATGTCACGTATACTTTCTTTGTATTGATTGTAGATCGCTTTTCGTCTATACTTGGGAGTAAAGACAATGTGGTACTTGCACATCCATTTCGTATGCGCCATGCTGTTTGTCTTGTTAGCCATAATAATCACCTTTCCTTTCGTTATGTAGTAGCTTGAACAACTCTATCATAACGGAAAGGTGATTTTTGTGCTATAAGCACTTGCTACACCACCCGCATAGCAGGTGGTTTTTTGTTTCGTACGCCTCCATTTTTCGGAACACGAAAAACTCCGTCGTACTCAACCGGCTAAAGCCGATAAAAAAAGCCTGAGCTTTAAAGCTCAGGCTAATCTAATCCTTATCCACGCAACTTGAAACGCCCTACAAGAGTCTTCATTACCTGTGCCTGGCTGGACAACTCCTCACTGGCAGCGGCAGACTCCTCGGCTGTTGCAGAGTTGGTCTGTACTACGCTGGAAATCTGATCAATACCCAATGTTACCTGTGCAATTGAATCAGCCTGCTGGTCGGCAGCGGAAGCAATCTTATCCACAGAGGCAACCACGCCTTTTGTACTTTCGACGACAGCAAACAGAGATTCGGCAGTTGCATTGGCAATCTCGGTGCCCTTCTCCACAGCCTGCACAGTACCTTCAATCAAAGCAGCCGTACTCTTAGATGCTTCTGAAGACTTACTTGCCAGATTACGCACCTCATCAGCAACGACGGCAAACCCTTTGCCTGCTTCACCGGCGCGCGCCGCCTCAACCGCTGCATTGAGCGCTAAAATATTGGTCTGGAATGCAATATCCTCAATGGTCTTAATAATTCTGCTAATCTGACCGGATTTATCGCTAATCTCGGTCATGGCAGCAATCATCTCCTGCATCTGCTCGTTGCTTGTAGCTACCTGGCCGCCGGTTTCATCCGTCTGACGGCGGACCTCGTTAGCATTAGCCGCAGTATCCTTAACCTGGGTGGAAATCTCATTAATCGTGGCGGCCAATTCTTCAATAGAGCTAGCCTGCTCGGTTGCACCCTGAGAAAGCGCCTGTGCGCCGGAGGATACCTGGTCGCTTCCTGACGACACCTGATCAGCAGCCTGATTAATCTGTCCTAATGTATCATTGAGGGAAAGGGAAATCTCCTCAAGAGCCTGCTTAACCTTGGCAAATTCACCTTCATAATTAAGAGTAAGCTCAAACACCAAATTACCAGCGGCAATCTGTCTCAACACACCGGAAATCTCATTAATATAATTTACATAATTACGCAGACGTCCTACCGTCTTATTGAAATTAGTCGCTAACGTACCCAATTCATCTCTGGAGGTATATGTAATGGTCTGATCCAGATCACCCTCCGCAATCTTTCTGGCCACATTGTCAAGCTCTTTGACTGGTCTGTTGATACCCCTGATAATATAGATCGCAAACGCAAAGGAAAGCGCCCCAATCACAATCAGCGCAATAATAACGATTCTTCCTGCTTCTGAGTACAGCCTGTTGCCATCCAAATTCGCCTGGTCTGCACCCTCCTTGTTATATTCCACAACCTCAAGCAACGTATTTGACACATTGTCATACAATGTAATCGTTCCCAATACAACTTCCATAGCCTCAGCGGACTTATTCTCACGGCTCAACTGAATCAGTCTTTCGTGGTTTTGCAGATACTCATTCCATGCGCTCTGGGCATCCTGTATGAGCTGACGGTCTGTTTCATCCACGACCAATGAGGATAAATATGTGTTAAAATACTCGTCAATCTGGTTATTGGCATTCTCCATCTTTGTTTCCGCACTCTGCATAGTTTCTTCGTCCTGTGCAACAATATGCTTGTATTCTTCTCTCCGGAAATCCGACGTAAGAGTGTTAAGTTCTTCCGACGCTATAACAGACGGCAGCCAGTTCTCTGAAATGTCAGTAGTTCCTTTGTTAATGCTGCTCATAAATGAAAGAGATACAACCCCCAGGGCAACCATGCCAACCAGCATAAAGCAGGCAAGCATAAATAGTTTAGACTTAATCTTAATGTTCTTCATTACTTTCTCTCCTTTAGTTACTTATGCTTTTTTTTGCATTTTCAGCGCAAAATAAGCATTTTTGTCTGTATTTATTTCACGCACAAATTAGACTATTAATAATTATACAAACTTTGGAAAGAAATGTCTACAAAAAATAGAAAGATTCTTTATCAGATTTCTCATACCTTAAAACACCCTCCCCCAATAAACTCTCTCAACAGCGAATTGGTCGGTACATTCTCACTCCCAATCCCCACAAAATAATCCAGAAACTTAAGCAGCCTCTTTGCCTCCAGATATTCCGGACAACTCCTGTCAATCCCGAAAAGCAGCGGCTCAACATAAATCTTCAGCACAGCCAGCTCATAAATCAGTGCCGAATTGAACATAACATCCGCTTCCTCCTGAAACGGGAAGATATTCTTCTCCTCCCCCCTTCTGACCGACTGCCACATCCGTATGGTACGCTGCGCGGACGACCCTCTGGTGCGGGCATCCCTCACAATCCTGCGAAGAAGCCTTCCGTCCGTAGTGGGAATCCTGTCGTGCTCGTCAACATTCAACTGGGTCAGGGCGCTGATATAGATCTTAAATTTATTCTCGTCAGGAAGATTCAACGTCATCTTTGGATTCAGACAATGTATTCCCTCAATCACAAGCACATCATTCTCTCCCAGCTTCATAGCCCGCGTCCCGTATTCCTTATGTCCGGTCACGAAATTAAACGTAGGAAGCACCACCTCCCTGCCCTCAAGCAGTTCATTCAACTGAGTGTTAAACAGAGCCACATCCACAGCCTCCAGACATTCAAAATCAAAAGCCCCTGTCTCGTCCTTCGGGTTCTCCTCACGCTCTACAAAATAATTGTCCACAGCGATGGGCCTTGGCGTCAGCCCGTTCGCCCGAAGCTGGACGGAGAGCCTGTGGGAAAATGTGGTCTTTCCGGAAGACGACGGCCCTGCAATCAAGATGAATTTCAATTCCGGACGTGCGGCAATCTGCGTCGCAATCTCCGCAATCTTCTTCTCCTGAAGCGCCTCCTGAACCAGCACCACATCATGAACCCCGTCCGTGGTAATCCTGTCATTTAAGGCTCCCACCGTCTCGATTCCCTGGATATCTCCCCAGTGAACCGACTCCTTCAGCACATGAAACAGCTTGTTCTGCGGCTCAAAGGGAGGCACCTCCTTGGGCGCGGACTTCACCGGCATCTGCACAACGAACCCCTCGTCATACAGATAGAGTTTAAAATACTTCAAGTATCCGGCGCTTGGAACCATATACCCGTAGTGGTAATCCTCGAACTCATTCATGCTGTATATATTTACCTTTGAAACCCTGCGGTAACGGAACAGCCTCTCCTTGTCATGCATCCCATGACGCCCGAACAACGCAATCGCGTCATCTGTACGGACAGAACGCTTATTAATCGGCATATCCATCTCCACCAGCTCGTGCATCCTGGCCTCCACCCTGTCAAGGAACTCCTGATTAACGGAAATATTTCCCTTCACAGTACAGTAATATCCCTTGCTTACGGAAAAATGTATCCTTACCTTCTCAATGGCGTCATGCCCCGCCACATCATAGACCGCCTTCACCATCATCAGGCTGATGCCGCGCTGGTAAGCCCTGTGGCCAATCTCCCCTGAAGTCGTCTCGAATTCCAACGTACAGTCCGCTTTCAGCTTTTTAAATAACTCCTGAAGCTTTCCGTTTACGAATACCAGCACAATATCCTCCTCATAATCCTTCTGGTACTCCTTTACAATCTCACCGTATGTAGTCCCCGCCTTATAAATCCTGGTCTCATCCCCAATCCTGACCTGATACATCTCTTTCCCCTTCTCATCATACATATCCTGATACACCTCTTTACCCATATGACCACCTCTTTCCATTTGATACTTAAATATTCATATAAGGATGCTTCAGAGACGCCGCAATGACCTCGACATCCGTCAGCTTCTCTGAAAGATACCTTCTCATATCTTCTATGAAAATATGCTCTAAACCATAATGTCCCGCGTCAATCACAGCCATGCCCTGGGCCACGGCGTCAATCCCGTCATGATGCCCGATATCTCCGGTAATCAGGACGTCCGCCCCTTTATAAAGGGCATCTCGGATGACACTCCTCCCCGATCCTGGACATACCGCAGCCTTTCGGACTGTCTTTTGCAAATCCCCGAACACGCGAACCGCCTCAAGAGAAAATGCTTTTTTTACACCCTCGCAGCAAGCCTTCAGCGAAACCGGTTCTTCCAGATATCCAATCCTGCCAATGCCTTTCGCTTCTCCTGATTCCTCACAGGTAACCTCCAAAACCTGCTGCTCTTTAAGCCGCAGTAGCTCTGCCGATAGCTGCGCCATCCGAACCACATCATAATTCGTGTGCATGGCATAATAAGCCATATCACGACGGGCCATCAAAAGCACGCGCCTCCCGATAAAGTCCTGGTTCGTAATCCGCTTCATACCTCCAAAAATCAATGGATGATGGGTCACCAGCATATCCGCCCCCCGCTTTACCGCCTCATCGAGCACCTCATCCACAGCATCCAAAGCAACATAAAGCCGCGCTACCTCTTTGTCGTCCCTTCCGACCAGAAGTCCCACATTGTCCCACTCCATGGCATATTCTCTGGCATAGCTGCCCTCAATCACAGCCATGATATCCTTACATAGCATATTAATCCACCTCACCTCTTTAAATGTTCGGGTGAATACAGTAATACCCAAGAGCCCTGCTGATAATCATCATCTCCCTGCGTATCTCCGTCATCCGCACCTTCGCCCCTTCACTCCCCACATGATGGCTCAACTCCTTAAAGATTCCCTCTCGAATCTCCAATTCTCTGTGAAGGAACTTCTCAAGCACTGGATTCTTCTTTTCCAGCAGCCGTTTCCCGAAAATATATTCGCACTCTGCATACCTGGGCGATTCACCGTGAACCACCCGCATCATAGGATAATACTTTCCATCCTCCTCCACCATATCCTCATCTATAATATTCATATGGTGGTCTAAAAGATACCTGCGGACCCGCCAAACCTCAGACTGAGGCTGAAGGATACACGCCTTAAGGCTCTCTACCACTTCTCTGCCTTCCTCCAGAATCTTAATCACCAGACCGCCGCCCATGCCGGCGGCAATCATCGTATCCACCTCCCCTGGCTGAATTGCCGAAAGCCCGTCAGAAAGCCTCGTCTCAATCTGCCCCTTTAAGTTATACCCAATAATATGCATCCTGGCACGCTCAAGAGGCCCCCCGTTGATATCCAGTGCAATCACCTTTGACGCAATATTTTGCTGCATCAGGTAAATAGGTATGTAACCGTGATCCGTTCCAACATCTGCAACAGAGGCGCCCTCTGTCACAAGACTTGCAACCGCATAAAGTCTTCTTGATAGTTCCATAGGCGCCTCTTTCTTAATCCAGATAATCTCTCAATTTTCTACTGCGGCTTGGATGGCGGAGTTTCCTCAAAGCCTTCGCCTCAATCTGGCGGATACGCTCTCTTGTTACGTCGAATTCCTTCCCGACCTCCTCTAGCGTACGCGCCCTTCCGTCATTCATGCCGAACCGTAATCTCAAAACCTTTTGCTCTCTCTCTGTCAATGTATCCAGAACCTCGTCAAGCTGCTCCTTCAAAAGAGTCTGTGCCGCCGCCTCTGCCGGAACAGGCACGTTGTCGTCCTGGATAAAATCTCCAAGATGGCTGTCCTCCTCCTCGCCAATAGGCGTCTCCAGAGAAACAGGCTCCTGGGAAATCTTCAAAATCTCGCGGACTCTCTCTACCGGCATGTCCAACTCCTCCGCAATCTCCTCCGGCGTGGGTTCTCTCCCAAGCTCTTGCAACAACTGTCTGGACACACGGATTAATTTGTTAATAGTTTCAACCATATGGACCGGAATACGGATGGTTCTCGCCTGATCCGCAATCGCACGGGTAATGGCCTGACGAATCCACCAGGTCGCATAGGTGCTGAATTTAAAGCCCTTGCGGTAGTCGAACTTTTCCACAGCCTTAATAAGACCCAGATTCCCCTCCTGGATCAGATCCAAAAACAACATACCTCGTCCTACATAGCGTTTTGCAATGCTGACCACCAGACGCAGGTTCGCCTCGGCAAGACGTTTCTTGGCATCCTCATCCCCTTCTGCCATCCTGCTTGCCAGATCCACCTCCTCGTCCGCCGTCAGAAGCGGCACCTTGCCGATCTCTTTTAAGTACATGCGTACAGGATCCTCGATGCTGATTCCGTCCGGCACAGACAAGTCCAGCTTCTCCATGTCTACCTCGTCTTCTTCGGAAATCATGAGATCTACGTCGTCAATATCATCATCGTCCCCGCTGATGCGCAGCACGTCGATATTGTGCGACTCCAAATACTCAAACACCTTCTCCATCTGATCCGGCTCCAGCTCCATATCTGAAAAGAAATCATTAATTTCCTGTACTTCCAGAATACTTTTTTTCTTTTTTCCCAGAGAGACCAGATCTTTCAATTTCTCCTCAAATTTCACTATGTTTTCTTCCATATAGTGCCCATCCTCTCATTGCTTGCTTATATTTTATCCTTAATTAACAGAAATATGCAGTTTTTGAATATCCTGCATCTTGCTTTTTACATTCATCAGCCTTTGCAGACCTGCCATGTCTGTCGGATCAAGATTCCTCGTCGCTTCCTCTATACTATGGTTCTTCACACGCAGAACCGTCTCCTTCAGCGCCTTCTCCTGCTCCTTTGCAGTCGTCAGTTCACGAATCTTCGTGTGAAACAGGCTTGCAACCTCGCGATGCTCGTCCTCGTCTGTAAAATGGTTCATAATCTTCGCCGGATTCACATCTCCCGCCTCATACTGCTCATAGAGAAGCTCTGCAACCGTTTGATACAAATCCCCTGAAAAATCTGACGGTGTAATATATGGCTCGATCTGACGAAAAATCGACGCATCCTCGATCATCCAGGTAAGCAGGAGCTTCTGAGACTTCTTGATCCCGTCTTCCTTCCCCTTAGACTGGTGCTTCGTCGGTTTGGGACGCTTCGCCAAACTTGCAAGCCCCGTTTGAACCGCCATCCTTCCCACCAGCTTCCGCAAATCTTCTATTCCTACATGATAAGCTCCCGCTACTGCTTCTATGTAGTTATTGCGCTCAATCTCCTCGTCAAATTCTGTAAGCCGCCTCGCCGCCTCCCGCATGAAATCTGTCTTGCCCTCTGGGGTATGCAGGTCATAATCCTTCTCCAGAACCTCAAGGCTAAACATAAAGCCATTCCTTGCCTTCCCGATCCTCTCCTCAAATGCCTCTGCTCCCAGATTCTTGATGAACTCATCCGGATCCTTGTACGGCTCCATACGTATGATCCTGGCTGTAATCCCCACCTCCTTGAGAATCGGCACGGCCCTAAGGGCCGCCTTCGTCCCCGCCTCGTCACTGTCATAGGTGAGATAAACCTCCTGCACATACCTCTTAATCAGCGAGGCATGTCCCGGCGTCAAGGCTGTACCAAGGGATGCCACAGCATTGGTAAATCCCGCCTGGTGAAGGGAAATTACATCCATATATCCTTCACACAGCAGAAAATATGGCTTCTTAGAGCTTCTTGCCCTATTGAGCCCGTAAAGGTTGCGGCTCTTGTCGAAAATCATCGTCTCCGGTGAATTCAGATACTTCGGTTTCCCGTCGCCCATGACTCTGCCGCCAAACCCAATCACACGGCTGTTCGCGTCCATAATCGGGAACATCACCCTGTTCCAGAACTTATCATACACGCCCTGCCGTTCGTCCATACTGACAAGCCCTGCCTTTAAAAGCATCTCCGACTGATACCCCTTGGACCTAAGATACTGATAAAGATCATTGCTGTACTTGTTCGAGTATCCAAGCCCGAAAGCCCGTATGGTATCGTCACTCAACTCCCTGTTTTTTAAATAGGACAGGGCATGGGCGCCCTGCTCGTTCTTCAGTTGGACATAATAATACTGGGCCGCCAGCTTATTGATCTCAAGAAGAACCACCTTGGTATCCGCCCTCTCCTTTGCCTCCTTTGAGAACTCTTGCTCAGGAAGCTTGACACCCGCCCTGTCTGCCAGATACTTAAGGGCCTCCACAAAGGAATAATTCTCATACTCCATCAGAAAGGTAAATACATTACCCCCCGCCCCACATCCGAAGCAATAGTACATCTGCTTCTGCCTGCTGACAGAAAAGGACGGCGACTTCTCGTTATGAAACGGACAAAGCCCAAAATAAGAGCTTCCCTTTTTCGTAAGCCTTACATAACCGGAGATCACATCTACTATGTCATTTTTTGATCTTACTTCTTCAATTACTTCATCGGAATAATACATCATTTACACCCTCATATATAATATTCGACAAAAGTATTGGATTTCCTTTATTTTACTTCTTATTTTTTTCCATATCTTTCTCAAGACGCTTTTCAATGGCGTCTACCACTGTCTCCAGCACCTTGATTCTAGCAAAATATTTACAATTCCCCTCAACCACAATCCAGGGCGCATAGGGGGTGGAGGTCCGAATCAGCATCTCATCCACGGCCTCCTCGTACTGCTCCCATTTCTCTCGGTTGCGCCAGTCCTCATCCGTAATCTTCCACTGTTTCTCCGGATTCTCCTGCCTTGCTTTAAACCGTCTGGCCTGCTCATCCTTGTCAATCTGCATCCAGAATTTCAGCACGATTGCGCCTGCCTCCGCCAGATCCTTCTCCATGTCGTTAATCTCTTTATATGCCCTCTGCCACTCTTGCCTGGTACAGAAGCCTTCAATCCGTTCAACCATGACTCTGCCGTACCATGTCCTGTCGAATATGGTGACGTGTCCGGCCTTTGGCATATCCACCCAGAATCTCCACAGATAATGATGGGCCTTCTCGATATCGTTGGGCGAAGCTGTGGGATGAACCACAAAACCTCTTGGATCCATCTTCTCCGTCAGGCGCTTAATGGCGCCGCCCTTACCTCCTGCGTCCCATCCCTCGAAGCCAAGGACTACCGGTATCCTCCTGCGGTAAAGCTCTCCGTGCAGCTTCTCCATCTTCTTCTGCAATTTCACAAGACGCGCCTTATATTCTTCTTTTGTATATGTAAGGCTCAAATCTGCTTTCCCAAGGATAGACTCCTTCATCTTCTTGTCCTGCCTTAAACGGTTCTCCTCTGTTCCATTATCCTGACTGATACAATTCTCCCTGATGTCTCCGGCTTCCCTGCTTTCCCCATCTTTTTCCTTCTGTTTCCTGGCGGCCTCCTTCTTCGCCTCCTCAACCTTCTCGGCCAAAGTCTGTGCAACTATTGCATAGATTTTCGCCGTCGCAAACCGGCGGTCAACTGCCTCCACAATATTCCACGGCGCATACTCTGTGTCCGTGCGCGTCAGCATCTCCTCATTGACCTCCTGGTATTTAGCAAATTCCTTATTGCGCTTTATATCTCCTTCGCTTACCCTCCAGGCCGTCTCCTTAGAGTCCGTCAACTTATCAAAACGCTTTTTCTGCTCTTTCTTGTCAATTGCCAGAAAGAGCTTGATAATCGCCATTCCATCTGCTGTCAACTGTTCCTCAAACGAGCAGATGGAACGGTATGCGTCTGCAAGCTCTCGTTTCTTTGTCTTCTTGTCAAAACGGTCTATCAATACCTTTCGATACCAACTGCTGTCATAGATGGCGAAACGGCCTTTTGCCGGCATCTTGGTCCAGAATCTCCACATAAACGGATGCATCCGTTCTTCCTCCGTCTCGTTCTTAACCGCATACACCTCGAAGCCTCTTGGATCAAGCGCTTTAATCAGTTCTCCAATCTGAACGCCTTTGCCGGATGCCCCGTACCCCTCAAACGCAATCATAACCGGTATCCCGTATTCTCGGCATTCTCTCTGAAGTTTCCCAAGCCTCGGCATCAATTCTGCCATCTTCTCCTTATACTCGGCCTTACCAAGTGATTTTGTCAAATCCAGTTTTTCTAACATCGTCATTCTCCTCGCTTTTCTTGCAAATTATACCGTCTGTTTTTATTATACACCAAAAATTTGGTATATATTGAATAATTTCTGAAATTTTCTTCAGGGATATTGTATTTTTGTTGTTTTAATGATAAAAACACGACTTTACAACTTTATATATGATACCCCCGTTTCTGAACCAGCTGTTTTAAGGCATTTATTAAGACACTTGATTTTATGCTGGTTTTGACTTTTTCCACGAAAATGGCATAAAATACCTGCCAGCGAATCTGTTCACTTATCGCAAACCGAAACTCCTGCACGCTTTCTGTCTGGTATTGAAAAAATATCTTGTCCTGATATGGCAGAATTTTCATTGCACAGTATGCTATATTAATCAGGTTGACAAACATTTCAATCCCCTTGCGGCTGCGGACCATATAGCTGCATAATGACCAGAAAGTTTTCTGTTCGTAGTAACTGACTTCAACTGGCCATCTGAAAACATACAGCATAGGCTCTCGGAATTTTGAGTCTGTCGACTAAGATTCACCAGTCGGATGAACCTCGAAAAGTAAATATTATCCAGACGGATATGACAAGTAATAAATGATGAAAAAATGACGCACTTTCATAGACCTTGTGCCCGACATGGTTTATAATGGTATTGCTTATGGAGTTAAGCGGTTTGCCCAAAGAGATCTTTTAGCGGGGATGACTTTGGCAAAGCCCACGCATCAAAATGTTGACACATCATGATGGCAAACAGGCGGCAGTACCACATCATGGATGAACGGTATCTGCCATTTTCTAATTTATAGTCCATTTTTCCCCGTTTGTTACAGCGCTCAGCAGATGTTCTTGCATTATGTTCCAGCTTCCATTCAGCACTATCACGAGGCGGATTATTAAACAGCCTTGGATTGTCTTTTAAAACAAGATGAACATTCCTGCCATACTTAGTATCGGAACAAGGATCTTCGCAGGTGCATTGCACAGTACCGCCTTTGCAGGTGATTTCTGGGCAGCGATATTTGATCCGTCCCTTTTTCGGCTCAACAGCAGAGTGTTTGTTAAGTCTTTCGGGCATAGCAATACCGCCCACCAAATCGCCGTTTTTTTTAATTTGGTGGACGTGTCTACCTTTAGTTATGTAAAAAGAAAAGCCGACAAACTGTGATTGCTCACACGTTCATCGGCTCTGCATCTAATGTGTCTGGCTCTGTGATGACTGTTACTTGTAAATTTTTTGCTTCAATCAATGTTTCCTGCCTGCATTTCGGGCAGTAGAGAGGATAGTTTATCAGAACAGTGTCCTCCCTGACCTTGTTACGGGTTTTGCTTCCGCAGAAAGGGCAAAATATCCATTCAATGCTTTTTGACAACTGCCTGCCCTCTCATTTTTAAGTCATGCAGTCGGTTGTCCATCATAAATTTCTTTTTTCTTGGGTCGCCCTCCGCACGGTAAACAGCTAAGCTTTCTAAGTCAAATACGGAACTCCAAACCGTTTCAAAATCTGGCTCATTGTCATACTGACACATAAAGCCATAATCGCCCTTTAAAAGCTGCTTAGTGGTTTCGATATAATCCTCTTTTATCCGTCCCGAAGCAAAACTGTCCATAACAACTTGATACCGTTTATGTGAATTATAATCATCCCCATTTGCATCATCATATTGCTTCATTTCATCGGATGTAAAACTGTTGACGGTACAAATGATTCTGCTATTCTCAAAACTTTCCGCATCTCGGATTTTTTTCATGGATGGCGTACATTCAACCACTTTCATATCACCGCTTTTATCTGCAAGCAAAATATTACAGTTAGAAGCAATTGGAAGTTCCATTAGTAAAGAAACCGCTTGCTCTGTATTACCCCTTTTTCAAGCAGATACCGCACGATGAAACAGGAATTAAACCCCTCCTGTATCTTATCAAGTCTGGTCATTACAAAAGTCATTGCAACCGCAAGACCATGTTCATTCAGTCCTTCCTCCCCGTTAATAAAAGAGGATGTCGTAATTTGAAATCTATTTCCGTTTTTCGGGGCATAGATTTCACTTTTGCTCCCCTCCCACAAATAAGGCGGCAAGTCATTGTTTCTGCCATATAGGATTCTTCCGCCTTTTGCATATGCGAAAGCAGTACATCCCCGAACTTCAATGGGAATATTATTCTCCAAGTTATACATGCAGCATCCCATACATAGCATCCAAGAAGCAAAACGCAGATAATCCGCACCTATGGTGTCGCTCACCCCTCTGATTTCTTCGCATACCTCTGGGAAATATTTTCTTAATGCCGCTTCGCTCCGTTTCCCATGTTCCAGTTGAAATTCATCCAAATGGAGAGGGAAAGAAACTTGACATTTTTTGAATATCTTTCCACGCTTCACTCCCATTTCATAATGGTCGCCCTTTAACCTTAAATGATACACCGTTTAATCATCCTCCTTAACCACTGCAATCCATACTTCGGAATGTCCATGTACTGGCTGTCCGCTGCAAATCGGATACACTTCAATATCTGGCAACTCTGCATATTTATACCCAGAGAACGGCAGCCATTCCATATAGAACCGCTTGAACACATTCTGCACATCTTCCTTAAAACGCCCATCGTTTTCAAATATCACCCATGTAGCCGCAGGGATTTCACATTCATACATGCCCGCAGGAGCAGGGGAATTTGTAGCAACGCCAATGTAGTAATAAATTTCTTTCGGGTTTCTATATACGCTGATTCCTAAAATTCCTCTTGGCTCTCCATTAGACAGCCTGCTTATTTCAAAAAATTGTTTTCCCTGCAATGCCGCTTTCCAAAACTCTGGGACAATTCTTAAATTATCTTCCATATCCAAAGTCAAAGGAATACGGATGCCCACAATACGCAAGGGCGGCTTTTCCTCAATGCGATATGCCATAGCGCTTCCTCCTGTGATTTCAATCTTAAACTGAATTGACGGATATGCTTGCAGGACATTTCCCCCTAGCTTAGCTGCTGTTGGCGTGATGCCATGAACATTCTGAAAAGCCCGATTAAAAGAAGTCGGAGAGGAATATCCATATTTTAATGCAACGTCTATTACCCTGCTGTCTGCCCGCTGCAATTCAAATGCCGCCTGCGTCATTTTTCGGCGGCGTATATATTCCGCCAACGACACACCCGAAACATAGGAAAAAACACGCAGGAAATAATAGGGAGAACAACACGCAATGCGGGCTGCTTCATCATACGATATTTCCTTATCCAGATTATCTTCTATGTAATCAATGGCTTTTCCAAGCTTTTTCAACCATTCCATCCTTTTACCTCCTTGCCGTTAAGGATAGCTTAATCTGATTTATATTTCCTCTCTTTTTCTGCTATCTTTTGTAAACACAAGTATAGTGTATAAGAATAAAAATTTGATTTCAACCATGCCGCCACGTTACCGATTCATGAAGATTTCCATACTATAAAAGCCGACAAACCATGATTTCTCACACGTTCATCGGCTCTGCATCTAATGTGTCTGGCTCTGTGATGACTATTGTTTGTAAATTTCTCACTTCTATCAATCTTTCCTGCCTGCATTTCGGGCAGTAGAGAGGATAATTTATCAGAATAGTATCCTCCCTAATTCTGCTGCGGGTTTTGCTCCCGCAGACAGGGCATAATATCCATTCTGTCTGTTTCAATTTCTTGCCTGCCTTTCTTTCAAAAATAATGGTATTGTTTCCGATGCCTACATATCAGATATACCGTCAGCATAAGCGTGAAAAGCTCCGCAAGCGGGACTGCAAGCCATACGCCCGTTACCTCTAAAAATCTCGGTAATGCCAAAAGGAACACCATAATAAATCCAAACGTCCGCAGGAAAGATATGGTTGCAGATGCTTTCCCATTGGATAATGCCGTAAATAATGCGGAAGAAAAAATATTGCATCCAGAGAACAGAAAGCTGAATGAAAAAATGCTAAATCCATTCTTTGTAATCTCAAAAACATTCCTATTGTTCTCTGCAAATACCTTTGCAATACTTTCTCCACCAAACAGGGAAAATAAAAATACAAATATGGAAATCCCCGCTATAAAGCTGAAACAAATACGGACGGTCTTTTTTAGCTGTTTTACATTCCCGTTCCCATAGTTATAGCTTACAACGGGGGCTGTTCCCATAGAAAAGCCAATATAAAGCGTTGTTAAGAGGAACTGCAAATAGATGAGTACTGTAATCGCAGCTACGCCGTCCTCGCCTAGCAGCTTCATCATCGTTATATTAAATAGAAATGTCGTTACGGCAGTCGAACACTGGCTTACCAGTTCCGACACACCGTTGGAGCAGCTTTTCAGCAGAACAGATGCGTCCATGTCAGGCTTACAAAAGTGCAGCTCACTTCTTTTCATCAGAAAAAATATTGTACCGATAATTGTCGGTATCATATATCCGATGCCTGTCCCAATAGCAGCTCCCTTGATTCCCATTTGCAGTAAAACGATAAAAACATAATCAAAAACAATGTTTGCAATCCCCGCCAGAACAGCAAGCACTAAGCCTAATGTCGGTTTCCCCGCCGTCACAAACAAATTCTGATATAGCACCTGCATCATGTTAAAAGCGGCGAAAATGAGCTGTATCGTCAGATAATCCCTGCAATATGGGAACAATATTTCACTCGCCCCCAATCCCCAGATGATTTCATCCAAAAAGAAAAGCCCTGCCGCTGTAATCAGCAGACCGATAACCGCCCCTGCCACGACAATCAACGTGAAATTACTTCGGGCTTCCTCTGTGTTTCCATTCCCCATTTTCTTCGCAACAACCGCACTGCCGCCTGTCGCAAGCATCGTCCCCAGACCGACAATCAGATTGATGACGGGGCAGACGATATTGATGGACGACAGGGCGTTCGTGTCTACAAACCGTGCTACGAAAATCGTGTCCACAATGGTGTATAATCCCATAAACAGCATCATCACCATGCTTGGGAAAGCAAATCTGATAAGGGATAGGGCGTTAAAGCTCTCTGCTAACGGGTTTTTCTGTGTCTCGGTCATTCCTTGTTTCCCCTTTCCTGCCCGTGTTTTCGGGCATAGAGGTATACCCTCTGGGTATTTCCTCCTTGTTTTTCGGTGGAAGCACGAAACGCTGCGTCGGATAGCCATATTCCACAAGCAGTTCCCGTTCTGCAAATCCAAGACGGCGGTATTCTTCCCGCCAGCCCGTATCTGCCTTATCGCCTGCACGGTATGTCGTCAAGGTAATCTCTTTTCCGCAAAGCAATTCCTCCGCCAGCTTATCAAGGAACAGCTTTGTAATGCCAAGATGCCGATACTGCGGATGGACAGCCAGAAAGTCTATGCTGCCTGTGTCGGGCGAAAATCCCATCACGCCAATAGCCATATCGTCATCCCGTAAAATCAAAGCCTTTTTATCCGCAATATACTGATGCAGGTTTGCGGCATAATCTTTTTTATCCAGACATGGATAGCCGTCAATCGTAAGGCTTACCAGTTCCATCCAATCATCTGCATCTTCGGGCGTGGCAAATTTAATATTGTCTTTTGTCAAATCCATTTTTACAAGTTCCTCCTTCAGATAGATTCCAAGCTGTAACGGGTAGAAATTTTCCGTTTCCCGAAATTCCGCAGGGGAAGTCTTATACATCGCCTTAAAAATATCTGTAAATGCCTGCTGGCTTTCATACCCGCTCATAAGGGCAATCTCGATAATCGGTTTTGCAGAAAACACCAGAAGTTTTGCCGCTTCTGTAAGCTGCCGCCGTTTTGCGTAGTCATGGATAGTCAAGCCGACGGTCTTTGTAAAAATCCGATGCAGATGGTATTTGGAATAGTGCAGTGCCGATGCCACCATATCTAAATCCATCTTTTCATGCAGATGTTCTTCGATATAGCGGATAGCCTGTGAAACAATGCGTACTGTCTGACCTTGCATTTTGCGACCTCCTTTCTTCATTCTCGCCCATGCTTTATGGGCATAGAGGTACACCCTTGTGGTGTTTCCTCGTTTTGCCCTCACAATTTAAGCATTATGATATGCCAAAGCGGGGGTTCAATGAGATATTGTAGCACAAGGAGTTTTCTATCTTTTCATCATTCTTGCTATGTTTTAAACCATCTACATTTACAGTAGTTCTTCTTTCAATGCCCTTATCCATTCTTCGATTGCCTGCACTAATCGAAATTGCTGATGTAGAACTGCCATGCCCGTGGCAGGAACATCGGGAGCGTTTTCTTTTAAGTCCATGTTCTCATCAAGATAGGATTTCAGCACATTGATATTGCTCTCAATGTTATCCAGACATTCCCTCTGCTGTTCCTTTTCCATACTTTCTAAATTAACGATAACCGCATTAAAATCTAAAAATATGTTAATGGGCTTGCAGGATATTTCGAGCATCAGTTTCTCAAATTCCTCATTTCCTGCATCCGTCAAGGAATATACCGCCTTTTCGGGCATTTTTCCCTCTTTCTCCGTGCGGCTTGTGATAAGCCCCTTTTCTTCCAACTGGATAACCTTTTTGTATATAGATGGTGTACTGATTTTTACCCATTTTGAAATGTTGCGGTATTCCACCAGTTTCTGAATATCGTATGCACTCAAGGATTCCCGTTTCAACATTCCCAATACAATCAAGTCAATGGTCGCCATTTAAAATCCCTCCTTTTTCTATTGACAACTACTATAAATTATAGTATTATAATTCCCGCAACGCAACTACTGTATTTTATAGTAGTATAAACAATACTATTTGTCAAGAGAAAGGAGTTCAAAATGAACAGTCAAAGTAAAAAGATGGAGCTGCTCGGCAGCACATCCATACCAAAAGCACTTTTAGCAATGGGCATCCCAACAATGGTTGGCATGTTGGTAAATGCTTTCTACAACCTCGTTGACGCTTATTTTGTCGGCGGGCTAGGGGAGAGCCAGATGGGGGCAATCTCCGTGGTCTATCCGCTCGGACAGGTTGTTGTCGGTCTTGGTCTGCTGTTCGGAAACGGTGCGGCTTCTTACATTTCCCGATTGTTAGGTCGTGGGGATAAGGAAAATGCGGATAAAGTGGCAAGTACCGCTTTATACAGCAGCGTATCCGTTGGGGCAGTTATCATTATTATTTCTATGGTGTTCCTGCATCCCATACTGAAGCTCTTGGGGGCAACCGACAGCATCCTCCCCTTTGCCGCCACATATGCGAGCATTTACATTGTTTCCTGCATCTTCAATGTGTTCAATGTCACGATGAATAACATTGTGACTAGCGAGGGGGCAGCTAAAACAACCATGTGTGCCTTGCTGACGGGTGCGGTACTCAATATCGCCTTAGACCCGCTGTTTATCTATGTGTTTGATTTAGGCATAGCAGGGGCAGCGATAGCGACCGCAATCTCACAAATCGTTTCAACCTGCGTATATCTGACCTATATTTTTCGGAAAAAAAGCGTATTCCATTTTCAGGTTAAGGATTGCACATATACAAAAGAAACTATGTCTGAAATTTTCAAAATCGGCATCCCGACATTGGTATTCCAGATTTTAACGAGTGTGTCCATTTCCTTAATCAACAATGCCGCTGGCGATTATGGGGACTCTGCCATTGCAGGCATGGGCGTTGTCACCCGCCTTATCTCAATGGGCAGCTTGTCCGTATTCGGGTTCATCAAAGGCTTTCAGCCCATTGCAGGGTACAGTTACGGGGCGAAGAAGTTTGACCGTCTGCGTGAAGCAATCAAGACTTCCATCCTATGGTCTACGGCTTTCTGTGTAATTTTCGGTGTGATACTGGTTCTGTTCACTACGTCTATTGTTTCCCAATTCACAAAGGGCGACGCCGAGATGATTCGCATCGGAGCAGCGTCTTTGAAGGCAAACGGCATTTCCATTATGCTCTTTGGATTTTATACGGTGTATTCTTCCCTGTTCCTTGCTTTGGGAAAGGGCAGAGAGGGATTTATCCTCGGAGCTTGCAGACAAGGGATTTGCTTTATCCCCGTTATCCTGCTTCTTCCGATTGTCTGGGGGCTAAATGGAATTATGTACGCCCAGCCGATTGCTGATGTGCTTTCCGCAGTCATAACCGTATTCATGGCGATACCGCTCCACAAAAAACTGAATGAAATGCAGAAACAAACTGTTGCAATAAGTACGAACAACAACTAAATATTTGTTTTTCTATACTAACAGAGCCAATGAATTGTGAAGTATCTCACAAATTTATTGGCTCTGCGTCTTTGCGTCTGGCTCTTTGATGACTGTTACTTTCAACTTCTTCGCTTCAATCAATGTTTCCTGCTTGCACTTCGGACAATAGAGTGGATAATTCTTCAAAACCGTATCATCTCTAATTCTATCACGGGTTTTGTTTTTACAAACTGGACAATATACCCATTCTGTTCTTATCATAACGATACTTCTTTACCTTTCCTTTAAAATTACCTTTTTACAATCTATTTCTTTTCTAATCCAATCCCGCATGATATTCAAATGATATTCCGTATGAAACCAATGCTCACAATTCTCAGCAACGGTAAGATTACAACCGAACTTTTTCGTAAACTGTTCCACAAGGCAACGGTCAATCAGATTGTCATTTTCCCCATACAATATTTTAGTTGGAAAATCCCATTGTCTAATTGGATGCTCTAATACATAATTCCAATATTCCCATGAAAGTGTCTGCCCGAAGTCCGTTGTAATCAAACTCTGTTCTTCTAACTGGGTTTGTGATACACCTGCCCATTCCATCATCCTTGACATGAGTTCTTTCATGTCCAGAACAGGAGAAACAAACAGACAGTTTTTTAATGGCTCTCTCCCAAAGCTCAACATACTGAACCATGCGCCGATACTACTCGCATATAAAGAAATCTGCTTCCACCTATCTTTGGCAAAATCCATAATCCCAGATAACTCTGGCACAATACTCCAAGGCTCAAATTCTACTGCACCATTTACCCGCTCTCCATGTTTCGGCAAGTCTACGCTAAGAACCTGCCATCCAAAACAGCAAGCCACATCTGCGAATACTGCTGCTTCTTCTTTACATCCTCCCTGACCATGTACATAAAAATACAGCTTTCTTGATGGAACACCCCAAAGAACAGCAGGTATCCCATTTATTTCAAGTTCCTTTTTCATTTTCTCTACCTATTCTTTCGCCTTTTGCAATACTATTAAAAATAGCTTAAACACTAATATCATTAGTATTTTATCAGATAATCCTCTTATTGTCAATGACTAATGGCAGAAAATCTAATAATAATATTGACTTTACTAATTAAATTAGTTAAAATAATTAGAAAATATCTTTGCGAGAGGTAAGCTTATGCGGATAAAAAAATCTGATGTAATACAAACTGCTGCGGATATGGCGGATAAAAACGGTTTAAGCAATGTTTCTTTAAAAGCCGTTGCCGAGAGCCTTAATATCCGTACCCCGTCATTATATAACCACATAGACAGCCTTGAATCCCTGCTTAGGGAAATCGCCCATAATGGCATGAAAACCATGAATGAACGGATGATGCAGGCAGCTATCGGCAAAATTGGGGACGATGCAATAAAAAGCGTAGGCATCACATACCTTAACTACATGATTGAACATCCTGGAATTTATGAAACAATACAATGGGCAACTTGGCATGGCACTGAGGAAACAGGGAAAATATTTGATAACTACCTTTCACTTTTAAAAACGCTCGCCCTTTCATGCAATTTTAATCCAGTAAACATTGATGAAATCTTAAACTTATTGACAGGCGTTCTCCACGGCTACACAACCTTACAACTGCGATATGCGTTTACCAAGCCAGATGAAGTCAGGACAGCCTTATCCGCCGCCCTTGATACTGTACTGGCAGGGCTACATCAAAAATATGACCAACACGAAAAGGAACATTTATGATGGCAAATAACATACGCTACTTATACAATGCCCAAACAGGCATTGAACTGATTTTCTGCAAAAATTCAACTATATCCTACCCGCTACATAATCACGTTTCCGTACTGACAATCGGCATCATACTGGATGGCTCCGTAGTCCTTACAACAAATAAAGAAGCAAGGACTTATAAGCAAAACGAAACATTTGCAATATTTCCATATGAGCCGCATAGCATTTCGGCACATGACAGCTATTCCCTGCTTACCCTGTGCATTGATAAGAATGCTGTAAATGACGTAGATATTACCACCATGCAAAAACATATTGGATTTCTTCTGATGCAGGCTCTGGATATGGGAAAAATTAGTCACTATCAGATATTACAGCTATTAAACTGTCTGGATGAAACCTCGGATTCTTCCAACTGGCAGCTAAAAAACCATACCCCCTATATCCACGACTTAAAAAAACAGTTGGAATTATACCCAGAATATAAACTTACTGTCGAGGAAATGGCACAAAACGCTTTTATCAGCAAATACCACTTTATCAGAAGCTTCAAGGCAGAGGTAGGGCTTACGCCGCACCAGTTCCAAATCCAGAACCGTATCCGCAAGGCGCAACGTCTAATCCACGAAGTCGATACAATAACCGAAGTAGCTTTGACCACAGGTTTCTGCGACCAAAGCCACTTCATAAAGCAATTTGAAAAACAGGTAGGCTTGCCGCCTTTAACTTATAAATATTCTTCTGGAATTATCCCCCAAAATACCTCTATACCCTCTGGGGCACTCGTGCCATTCAGCGATACGAAAGAGATATAACCAGATAGAGCTATTAGCAGAGGGCGGGCATAAACTTTGCGAACAGGCAAAGCCCGTCATCCCCTGCAATCACTTCATGCGGTACGCCTACGGGAAATATGGATATTACGCCCGCTTCATAAGGCAATTCCACACCGTCATTTACGCAAACACCTGTGCCAGAGATTACTTCATGTGTTTCCAGTTGTTTCTCGTGGATATGGTTGCCAATCTTTTTATTAGGGGCTATCCTCACAAGATGGTAACTGAATTGTCCGTCTGTCCTTTCGGATGTAATAATGTGTTTCAGTTCCACGCCTTCAAAAGCAGGATGTTTCGACCACGGGATAGCATCAAATGTAACTGTGGCATCTTTTAACAGCAGCTTTCCTCCCTCGTTGAATTTTTCAAACAGATTTTTGTAATCCATTTCAAACACTTCCTTTCAATTTTTTTGGCAATTTCTCTGCCTGCCTACATCATACCAACAGGCTTATTATTTGAATTGTAAAAAATTGCGAAATACAAAACAGAGCCGATGTATTGTGATTTCAAACTATCACAAATTCATCAGCTCTGCGTCTTTGCGTCTGGCTCTCTGATAACAGACATATTCATTTGTCGGACATTTATAAGAGTTTCCCGTTTGCATTTTGGGCAAAATAAAGGAAATTTCTCAAGTACCGTATCTTCACGCAATTTCAATCTCGTCTTGTTTCCACATACAGGACACAATAGCCACTTTTCCTGCTTCATACTGACACCTCCTGCTGTTCCCTTTCCATATTCTTAAAGAAGCTCATTGCAGATAATCCTACAATGCAGACTAGGATGCCCGTCGGGATTAAGACAAAATATACGGCACTGTAAAATCTGTCAAACAAAAAACCGTACACGATTTGTCCTATGGGCTGGACGCACAAAGTAACCGTTGATGTATAAGCCATCACTTTTCCTATGAAATGATTTTGCGTCCTCTGCTGTATGAGGGAAACAGCGAAAATAGAAAATATACTGATAACAGCCTGCATACCGCAAAATGATATAACCGTAACGCCATACTTTATCATGGCATTCACTGGAAAAAGGAAAACAACGCCGGCAGGGATAATGAAAATACCCAGAGATGCAAGCAGGACAGACAATTTATGTATTTTTAATTTCTCTGCCAAAATTCCTGCGGCAATGCTCCCCAAGATTGTAGCAACTGCCAGCGCACTTTCCGCAGCCC
>ERZ808041.301-NODE-301-length-43790-cov-10.308238_pt1 | contig 43790 bp, 41 predicted proteins | sample MGYA00380192_ERZ808041 | MGnify/ENA primary metagenome ERZ808041 (study PRJEB31490, sample SAMN06133412) | mouse gut metagenome | isolation source: Z1_1 | host: mice | place: China: Chengdu | collected 2015-05 ...
CTTCGTGGTGGCTTGATGCATCTTAGCCACTACGTTATTTCACGGACTTTGCAGTAAATGCAAAGTCCTGAGGCTGATCTGTAACAATAGGAGTGCTGTAGCCTTATTTCAATTTACACAAAAAGTTAAAGGAAGTTTGTACAGAACGGTCAAGACAGATAATGATTGCAAAAAATAAGACAAAGGGATATTAATGAATTTTTATTGGAATTGTGTATGCGTTTATGGTAAAATAATGACGTTGAACAATTCAACAAATCTTAATTTGGAGGAAACTTATATGGTGGATTTTATTTTGAATGTGCTTGCAGAGATTGCTGATTTCTTCATTAATTTGGGGGTAGATAAAATTATTGATAAGTTTGCAAAAAAGAAATAAATCAAAGACTATTAAGTTTAGGAGCGTATGACATGGAGAACAAAATAATTATAGCAGAAACAAAACGATTAATTTTAAGAAGATACAAAAAAGAAGATATACAGGATTTATTTGAATATTTATCTGATAAAGAAGTTGTGAAATATGAACCATATAAACCGCTAACTTTTGATGAAGCAAAAGAAAATCTTGAATGGCGCATTGGTACAGATGAAATGATTGCCGTTGAATTGAAAAATTCTCACAAAATGATTGGAAATGTATACATGGGTAAGCGTGACTTTGAAGCACTGGAAATAGGATATGTATTTAATCAAAATTATTGGGGATATGGTTATGCTGCTGAAAGTTGCAAAGCTTTAATTCAACAGGCATTTTCCAATGGCGTACATCGGATATATGCAGAGTGCGACCCCGACAATAAGAGTTCATGGAAATTACTCGAAGCGTTAGAATTTCAGCGTGAAGCTCATTTTAGAAAAAATGTGTATTTCTGGAAAGATGAAACTGAAAAAGCAATTTGGAAAGATACATATGTATATGCCAAATTAAATGATAACACATAGCTAACTTTTCATTCCTTTCATCTTATTCCAGAACCCACGAAGCCTTATAAATTTTCTGTCGGATATATAGTAATAACATCTGAACTATTATTTGCAGATATGTTTTGATCTTCCTCAATCCACCATTTGATAACTTCTGGCGTGCCATCTTCCTTCCATGTAATCAGAAACTGTGCAGTGGCAACATTATGTACTGTTCCGCCCTCACCATTTAGATATTCCGAAGCCTGCAATACCATTTTTCCATTGTACTCTACTGCGCACAGATTATAAAATCCTCGCACTTCACTGCCCACGCTGCGCGCAGTACTTGGCAAATCATCCCCCATATTCTCAGCGCGAAAGGAAATCGTCTCATCAAAATACGGACAATAAGCACTGTACTGATTTCTTTCTGGCTCTTTAAACACTTCTACTTTAATTCCACAGTCATAATCCTCCTCAAAATCAGAAGGTAATTGCATTCGTTCAATACCACGCTTTTCAGAATTGTCTGTCAATAAAGTCCTATATTTAAAAATTGCCTTATAGGAATCTCCCACAGCGCCACAACCTGTCCCCTGTGCGCTAAATACGATCTCCACATTTTCATCATTGTCAATATCCTCCCAAAAGATATCAAACCAACCATAATAGGAACACATTTTCTCAGAAAAACAGTAGGGTGCATCATCATTCATATAAAACCACAGACTACCAGAACCATAAAATGGCATCTTTTGCGCATCGAGTACCATAACCAACATATCCATCTGTCCGTTATTGTCAATATCGTCCATCTGAAGCCCTGTGAGTGCCATTTCTCCTTCCTGAAAAAGATTGTCTTCTTTTAAAATCTGAAAATATTTCTCTGCTGTCTGATGGTCAACCCCTTGTTTTTTTGCCTCCTCATAAAACATTGTTTCATTTTGCTCCATCTGTGTCTCTGGATCATACTCTTCCTGGGACGTCTCCTCCTGCGATTCTTCCTGCAAAGAGCTTTCTTGTTCTTCTTGATTTGAAGTCTGTATTATTTCTGACTCATCCACCAAAATATGTGTGGACGTCTCCAAAGGTACATTTGTCTCCTGATCGGATACACAACCAAACGTAACGCCCACACATAACAACATCATACATATATATTTTGTTTTTTCAACTCGTTTTTTCATGATTTCTTTTCCTCCTGTGTCCACCCATATATCCTGAAACGTTCCTTGTCACAATTAGACGCAGACTACACGCTTACTATCTCAAAATTATATTTACGCCACTTAGGATCTGTAGAACTGGGGATCTTTTCTTCTGACCGAAATAAAAAATTTCTAGCATAGATAACATGTGACAGTTCAGCTCAGGACTTTGCATTTACTGCAAAGTTCGTGAAGTAGCGTAGTGATTAAGATGCATCAAGCCATCGCAAAGCGATTATGCATGGCTTGATGCCTGTAACAGGAAGCCAAAGGCTAAACTGTTACAACGATATTATTTTACACAGGAATTGCATCATGATTGTATCGAAATTGCATCAAAGTTGCATCATAAAACAAGAACTTGCGTTCAAATACTCTTTGCAGAAAACAATAAAATTTCTTTATTCCTCTTTTCTAATTGACATCGTTCCCTTATCTGTACGATTCTCTCTTTATTTGCCGTATAATCCATTGGAATCAATCCAGCATCTGCCCTCCTCCAAGTTTCTTTGACTTTGCCATTTTCTGCATAATAATAACAATGATGCTGCCATTGTTCCCCCTCCTCCAATATCCATATCTCCTGCTGCCTGCCCTGTTGTGTATAACTATAAAAATCTATAATATAATATTCATCAATTGCAGTTGCCATCACCATTACCTGACCATTTTTATAATACTCAATTGATAATCCATTATTTCGATTTTCATTCACTTCTCGATACATTTCCAGATAGTCTTCAAAATCATAATATATTTTTTCAATTCCGTTCATAATTCCATTTACAATATCACATTCTCTTGATAATTTTCCTTTAAAATATTCCTCAAGATGACCAGTAAATGGGATTGTACAACTTTTATCTACATAATATGTCGGATTTCCATTTTTATAATTCCCTTCATATAAATCATCACAATTCATTTCCTATTTTTCTCCATTACGTCATCTGTATTATACGCACAGCAGATAAAATCTGCTGTGCGTATTGCGCCAACCGCAGCTGCAAAGCGGCATATCTCCTTATGCGGTTGTGCGCATCATATTATACCACCAATCAAATCCAAAATATTCATTTTCCTTATTCAAGAAACTCAGATTTCATAAATTCCAAATATTCTGTAAGATCCAATCCCTTATTCATCTTTTTTGCAAGTGATATATACTTTTTTGGAGGGTTATCTTCCTCAATATATGGAAAAACATAAAATTCCTTGCCATCATACGTTGTTAAAAGCTTCTCCCTCCTTAATTTTGCTACAGTTTCAGCAAGTATTTTTTCTATTTCTAATGACTGCTTTGCTATACTTTCATACATTTGCTCCCGTTCGTCAAAATTCTCCAAGTCTTCACATTCTTCGAGATTAAAGCAGTTGTTATATAAATACTCTTGCACTATCTGAAACTTATCAAGCCCATCTAAAGAATATTTATACTCATCTGGTAAATACTTATAGTAAAGCAAACTTTCTTTCCGATAATCTTCCTCTGTACACTCCTCCATAAATCTTTGTACAGCTTCCTCATACCCTTTCTGTGTTTGCACTATTATTTCACACAGAAAACGCGATTCTATATCTACACTATCATAATGCATCCAAAAGCACATCGCATACAGTCCTTCATTGTTGTATTTCTCCAAACAAGTTTCTATCATCTGTCGAAGTGCTGCATCTAATTTTTTCTTTAATTCTCGTTTATTCATCTTTCTAATTTGAGCTTCCTTTGTCTCATTTTCTATTGATTCAGGCACAAATACATTTGTATTTATGTTCTTCTTTCGTTCCATATATTCTAAATATTCTGTGATATCTAATCCTTCATTCACTGTCTTTGCAAACAGTATATCTTCTTTTGTACAGTGATTATTTTCAAGATACGGAAATACATAAAATTCTTTGTTGTGATAATCACTTGTTAAAAATTGTTCCTTCCTCAACTTTTTTATGCATTGGATCATTACTTTTTCTATTAACACGACTATATCTTAGCAAACTTCAATGCATCAACTTCTCCATAACTCAAATTATACTTTATAGTGATGTCTATATCCTGTGTTAAAAAATAACTGACAATCTCTGCATTTTTCTGTAAAATTGCATTAAATAGTGGATTTTTCAATATATGATCTGTCTCAATGCGAGCATCATTCTCCATTAAAATTTTTATAATGTCTAAACTTTCAGCCATCACTGCCTCATTTATGGGTGTAAGCTCGTCCTTTCCGCCATAATTTACATCAGCACCTAACGAAATCAAATATTGAACAATTTCTTTTTTCTTATAAACAATTGCAATATTTAACCAGCTTTCTGTTGCAACTTCATAATTTAACCATTCTTGATTATCTCCAAAAACCTTCTGAATATATGCAATATTGTTGTCCATAATAGCTTTTCTAATTATTCTAATCGTTTCTAGGTCTAATGCAATCATTTTTCCGATACTCCTATTTATATTGCTTTTGTGTTGGTCAAAAAATGTGTTGTTAGTGCTTATAAGCCTTTCTTCTACATATCTTCTGGAAACCATTCAAAAGTATTATTCATCAATTCAAATGTTAAATAACACTCTATTAATTCCTCCCTTTCTTCTATAGAAAGTAATGCATACCATTGTGCATTTGCAAAGCTACATTTTTTGAAAGATAATGTGGTCAGGTACTGAATCACAGCCAAATATTCTTTTGGTATTAAATTATTATATATTCTTAGATAGTCCTTTAAAATATCTTTCACCTGTTCTTCACAAAAAAATTTTGTTCCTATTTTTCCGTCTTCCTCCATCGCAATACAAGTCGAAGATACAAATTCAATCATACTTCTAAAAATTGCATCTTCTAAATTTTTAGCGCAGTACAATCCTTCTGCCTCTCCATTATAACATCGTCCAATATAAGGTTCCTCTGTATTGTTTTCTACAAAAACCCACTTGTCCCCTCCTCCTGTAAATGCAAAAGGTAATATATTAACTAAAAGATCATAAATAGTTATTCTCGTCCTTTAATTTCTAAACAATCTCAAACTGGTCATCTTTATTTTTCGTATCTTTATTATGAAAAATCTGTAAATCACTAAATCTCCATCCAGCTTAAATCTACCTTTCTCTTATATTCGATATTCTTATAAAACATTAATGTATTTTCTTCATATCTGGCATTTTTTATTGCATTTTTATATTTAAAATCATAAATTCTTATTATAACATTTAAATCCTGTTGCTCGCTATCATTCAATGTCTCAAGAAATTCATTTAGATAGGAGGCCCCTTTAAACAATTCTCTTATTGTATTCAATCTGCTGTTCTTGAATACACTTTCCACAAGATCTCTATCATAATACTTCAGTCCAAAATCTTTTTCAAATTGAGAATCAAACGTTTTATCATATCTATGTTCTCTTGTAATATAAGATTGAAACTCTTTTTGTGAATTAAATTTTCCAATCCAAACTGCTATATCCCCTTCTCTATTATTTGCACTCATAATAATCCATCTTCCAATTGTTCCAAAATTTCCGACCAAAAATTTCCCACATTATCTAATGCACTTTTATCAATATTACTTAATTTTTTTCTCATTTCTGTAACAATTCCAATACGTTCTTTTTCATGAGAATCATCAAAATCAAATACTGCCTCTAATTTGTTATGATAAGTCAAATAGGCAGAAATATATTCGAGAAAACTTTCCAAATTTTTATTTACATATTGTATTGGTTCCTTAAACCATAAATCTATTGATACAATCTCATTGTTCTCACCAATACAAATAGGTAATTCATAAGAATATGCAATAACTATAAATTTATAATTAAACTGCCTTTGAACATTATTATTCAAAAAAATAGGACAATTTCTATTGAATGTAAGCCACGGTAAAATGTCTTCTGATATGTCTGGCAGTCCTTCTTCACATAATATTGTTTTTTCATTCTCTGACAAACTGCATTTTTTGTATTCCTCTCTTGGAATCAATTTATAATTTTTAAATATATCTTTATACATATAGTTCTTTCTCACGCCACTGTTATTTCTCAAATATACCAGACAAAAAAATTTTTAGCTAATAACGCCAAGATTACTTTATTCTATTCCAAACAAAGCACAAATCTTTTTAGCGATAAAAATTTAGTATGGTATCAAATCCTGCATTTCTGTCACCATACGACCTGTAAATTCTCCATCAGGAGTCCTTTCCATCAATTTCCATGATGGGAAATCCTCTGTGTCATATTCTGCGCAGCCATTTGTAATTAAGTGTAATACACTACAATATGATTCTAGTGCTATCTGATATGCAAAATCTGCAATCTGTTCTGGTGTTGTCCCTGCTTCCATCAATGCTGTTGTTTCTGATGTTGTTATTCTTCCATCCCTAAGCATATCTGGATACGTATCATCAAAAAATCTTTATTCTTTATTCAATCCATACACAAAATGATATGCCGCCAACCACGCAAAATTCTTATCCTGCTGTTCCCGTTTTACATAATGTTTTGCTGCACCTTCAGACAATCTTAATATAAAGTTAACAGTTTGACCATTCTGTTTTGCATACCTGCTAAGTCGGTTTAAAGCCAATCCAACTCAATTTTCAATTCTTTCTCAAGCTCATGTAGCTCATTATCTTCTACAGCTCCAAAATAGAATTCTTCAGACTCTATTATATAGCATCCTAACACTTTTTTTCTTCTGCAAGCAATGATCTTATACCCATTTTTATATTTTTCATCTGTATTAAAATACAAAAATTCTTTCTGACAAAGTTTTCTAAATTTATCTTCCTTTATCTCAATTCTTGCTTGAGCATACATCAGGTTCAATATCTGCCATGCCGCAATATTGAAAAAAAAGCTCTCTGGATATAAAGCTCCTTCTGAATACCAGTTGGGATCAAAATCAGGATATATACTAACAGATTGATATTTACTATTCAATTTTTCTAATGTTATTCCAAGTTTTGCTATCCCTTGATCGGTACATCCAAATACTAATGCCCCCTCCTCAATAGAAATATCTTCGATATTCTTAAATAAGTAATATGCATTTAATATATTTTTATCATTTCCATAATACTCATAAAACTCTTTCATCCCTTTGGGAAATGATACACCCAGTTCTTTTTCCTTTGCAATTATTACATTAGCCTGTACCTTTTCGGGTATTTTGGATAAAAAGCAGTTTAATTCATCTAACATTTTTTTAATCATTATTAATTTCCTTGACAGTTGAAAGTTCTCAATAAAAAATAATTCTTTCGCACACCTATATATCTAACAAAAAATCTTCTCAAAACATCAGATACAAAAGACTCCGAGAATCGATATTCAGTTTATATACTTAACCATAAAAATTTAGTATGGTATAAAATCCTGCATTTCTGTCACTATACGCCCCGTAAATTCTCCATCTGGAGTCCTTTCCACCAATTCCCATGATGGGAAATTCTTTGTATCATACTCTGCACAACCGTTTGTAATTAAGTGTAATACACTGCAGTATGATTCTAGTGCTATCTGATATGCAAAATCTGCAATCTGTTCTGGTGTTGCCCCTGCTTCCATCAATGTTGTAGTTTCTGATGTTGTTATTCGTCCATTCCTAAGCATATCTGGATACGTATCATCAAAAAATCTCAGTCTTTCATTCAATCGATATACAAAATGATATGCCGCCAACCACGCAAAATTCTTATCCTGTTGTTCCCGTTCTGTATAATACTTCGCTGCACCTTCAGGCAATCCTAAAGCTATAAACATTTTCTCCAACTCTTCTCTTGTCATTGATACTCCCCCACTTCCTCAAAAGAAAATCCTGTTAATCCATTTCTTTGTATAATTTCTTTAAACTCATCTTTTACAAAAACTTCTCCTTCATAAAGTTCTCCCTCACATAAGACTTCAAAAATCAAAGATTTTGGTATCTTTTCCTTTTTAAAAACAAATTTTTTTATATCCCAAATTCGCCCTTCGTATTTACTTGCTATAATATTATCTAAATCTAAGACATCTGCTATACATAAAATATGCATCAAGTACAATGGTTTTTTATAAATAACAGGTATAAATTCTACGTATTCTGACAATACAGGTTCCAGAATATTTTTCGCTCTCTCATTCAATAGAAAAAGAGAAAGTCCATCCCATAAATAGGAAACATCAAATTCCTTTCTTCCACTAATAACATGTACCTCTAACTCCCTCAATTTCCCTAGTTGTCTCTCTGGTGAATTGATTCTCGAATCAAAATCTTCAGAGAATTCATCATCACAGTTTACCAACTGATATTGCTGGCTATCATCCCGTTTTCCTGTGTCAATTTTTAAATTCCAGATTTTCATATTAATATGCACTTCTCTCTTAAGGTATATTTTTTAATAATTACAAAAGACCCTATTTATCAAAAGATGGAAAACTAACTTAAACAAATAAAAAATTATCAACACTATATCTCACAAAAGAAAATTTCAAATAATAACGCCAAGATTACTTTATTCTATTCCAAACAAAGCACAAATTTTTTTTGGCATACCAGACATCTTTTTTAGCTTGGCAAAATGAGCATGTCTCTCTGCATACAAAACCTTATCCCTAGCAAAATAACATTCTGTTTGACATTGTGGATTATCACAATAGTAATAATTTTGTTTCACTCGAAACTCTATCGCCCAACCATTTAGTTTTCCCATTGAATCGTAACCATAACCGGACTCAGTTTCTACATGATTTGAAAATTGTCCACAATCAGGACAAGGCGCACCATCTTTTGAATCAAACACATATATTTGCAGTTCTTTGTCTTTTGTTATCTCATGTTTTATATAATCATATTCACAACTAATAAACTTCACAAAATCCTCTTTTGTTTGAATCACAATATCCTCTTCTTCTAATAATTCTTTCGGTATTTTCATAGCAACCTGAATTGTAATACCCTGCAGTTTTGCTACCTCTCTAATATACCAATCCCAAAACTCCCGCTCTCTCCTTTTTCTTTCATTATCTGATACTGTCAGCTTATTATAGGCATACATAAAACATGCACAGAAAGCGGTATCCCACTCATCACTATCAATATCATAATTTCTTGCTGTTATATCATTTAGACTTTCTATAGGAATATCCCTTACAATATACATCAAATATCTTATAGATTGTTTTAAATAATATTCGTAAAAATTTATATCATCATCTAATTTTATATCGCATTCTTCATACAATTGAGGTAAAAACTGATCTAGTTTTTCGCTGTCATCTTCTTGTATAGCATTGACTACTTTCTTATACAAATTCTGTAATTTCTTAGAGATTGGTGCCTCTTTTTTCCAACCATCAATCACTTTTTGCAGACTGCTTAGTTCTAATGCAAGTCTCTTTGTCTTTGCAGTCGCAAAATCTGTTCCTTCTTGAAGTGCTTTCCAAAGTCTTTCTCTGCCATAAGGTGACAAGTCTCCTTTTTCTTCAACTTGTTTTATTAACTCTATGTATAAATTTTCCACTTTATTTTCCCCAATACTTATTAGACTCTCGAAGTCTCTATTACACCGACATTTATGGCAGATTACCCATTAAATATGATCAACTAAAACAATGTATGCACCTTATAAGCTTAATACCAATTTACATTTTTTCATCTATTGTGATAAAAGTATGATGAATAACCTGACTTGAGTTTCTAATTTTTCTATGTTGTAAAGCTTAATATTATAAAAATAACGAATTGTAGGAAAATAAGTGATACAATTGCGCAAAATATTCCTTCGAGAAGATATATCAGAAACACAGTCGCAGCAGACTACAACGAGGATTCTTGATAATAATTCTCTATTACCTTAAAAATTTGAATCACGCCTTGTAATTTCTATTGTTGGACATTTTTCTTTTTTACGCCAAATAAAGTTTCAAAATCCTTATACAATACATTTAACTTTTCCTTATCTTCTCTTGTTATTCTTCCATACATAGCAACATCACAACAAATCCAAAAATTAATGTTTTCTCCTCTTGCCAGATACTATAAGAAGCAAGAACTGCTTCTTATAGTCGGATGCACGGCACTAAAGGACAGCCTCTTTTATCAGAAGTAAAGGGCAACTTCTGATAAGTTGTATTATAAAAAATATAGGACAACTTTTTATAATCAGATGGACGAGGCTAAAGGACAACTTCTGATAACTTATACTATATTATTCCAAACAATGCACAGATTTTTTCTGGCATTCCATGTATACTTCGCAGTTTCAAAAAATGCATCCTTTTATCCTCAAACGAAACTTTGCTTTTTATAGAAAAATGATCATAACAATCTGGATTATCACAATAGTAAGCATTTTCATGGAATTTAAACTCTATTATCCATCCATTTAATTCTCCCAATATATCAGAACCTATAACATACTCTTCCATATAAATGTGATTTGAATATTGCCCACAATCTGGACAGGATGCACCATTTTTACAATGAAATACATGTACCAACAGACGCCGCTTTTCTTCTATAATTTCATATTTATCATAGTCATACTCATAACTGATATATTTCACAAACTCCTCTATAGAATTAATTTCTATCTTTGTTTCTTCCAATAGTTTATTTGGTATTCTTACAGTGGTCTGAATTGTAATTCCCTGTAATTTTGCAGCTTCTTTAATATACCAGTCCCAAAATTCCATCTCTCGTCTTTTTCGCTCATTATCCGAAACTGCCAAATTATAAAATGCGTACATCTTACATGCACAATAAGCTGTATCACGCTCATCATTTTCCAGTTCACAATTTTTTACTGATGGATCATACAATAATTCATCTTGTGGTATACCTTCTACACCTTCTATAACATCTATCAGGTATACGATAGACTGTTTTAAATACACTTCATAAAAGCTTGTTTCCTTATCCGTGCATCTATCACACTCATCATAAAATTCTAACACAGCCTTCTTTAACAATTTATTATCAGAACGGAATAATGACACAATTCTCTGATAAAGTTCCTGTAATTTAGTACAGATTGGCACTCCCTCTGTCCAACAATCAATTACTTTTTGGATACTATTTAATTCCAGTGTGACATATTTTCTCTCTGTAAGCAAAGAATCTTCTTTGTCTTCAAGCATTTTCCATAGTATTTCTCTGCTGTAAGGTGACAATTCACCTTTTTCTTCAACTTCTTCAATAAATCCTTCATAAAATTTATTCATTTTAACTCACATTCCCTTCACTCAGACACAAATTAATAATCAAACAACAAGTTTTGTGCCTTCTTTACATTTCTGTTTCTATACTATACTTACTTTTCTCATACAGGTATATTACTAATCACCAAGTAGGATCGATTTTCTCGCTTTTCACAATAAAGTCCGCATTTTAACATACGGTAGCTATCCTTTCAAACGCAAATAGAAGAAGCCTTAAGTAACTTCTTGTGGAAGTGGCAGTTTACTAATATTCTGATATTGTGTTAACCTTTTTACGTCTTTCCTTCAATCTATTCCTTCAAACATAATAACAATATAATTATAAGCATATCATTTTACAATATTAAAAAGTATAATAGCACACAGGTCACTCTCTTTTATAATAAATTTGTAGCCAAACTCTTATAAAAGAGAGTGACCTTGTACATTAACTTTATACCACTTTACGACTTCTTATAAATCTTGTTTTCTTATAGCTAACATTACAAAACATACAATGCTTAACACATAAAATATTTGAAATTTAAATGTAAAATATTGTTCTCCACTTCGGTAATAGTCCCGAAACACAAATACACTTAAGGCTCTTTAATAAGGATATCTTAAATCAAGCAATATATAAAAAGTTACAAACTGATAAACGCAAAAATTTATTATTGTATGGCTATCATTGGTTTTCCACGCTATCTTAATCTTAATATTTCCAAATTATTAGGATCTATTACACCCTCTACTATTCTAATAGTCTTCTTACCATACATAATATTTATCTGTTTACCATCCTGTGTAAATATATGTATGCCTGAAGGGTCTGCTATAATTTTGGGTTCATTATTCAATTTGGCTTTAGCCCAAAAATAATCCTGGCAATCTTCACACATATTTTTTGAAACCCCTATCACATTTCTTCCGTTAATCATGGCAACTTGTTTTTCTGCATGAGATGCATTATATTGATATGGCACACCTTGATCATTTGCCCTATCTTCTGTTGGCTCAAATATTCCTTTCGACTTTAATAACTTAAAGTCGTTTAATATTTCTCGAATAATATTTCTTTTATTTCCGTTTATATCGAAATAATCTCGTCTAAATAATTTTAAAGCCTTTTTATTAAAACGGTTTTTAGTCCATCCACTCATTGTATAATTCTTTCCATCATGTGCAATAGTTTTTTTGGTATATGGCGATTGTTCAAAACTTTTCTTCTTTCTTTGTGCTCTAATCTGATAAGATAATGCATCTTCAATTTGCTTCTGGTACTTTTTTAATAATTCTCTTCCTTGTTCATCTTCGCTAAGTTGTCGGAGAACTCTATCTGCACCCTTTCGGCAAATATGCCCACTCGGATCAACATAATAAACCGGATTTCCAGCACAGTAAGCATACAGGTTCAGCCCATCTCCACGGTAGGTATCTTCTTGGGTAAACCTTCCTATCACTGGATTGTAATAGCGTGCGCGCAGATAATATTGCTGTGTTATTGGGTCATACTGTTGTCCGTTGAACTTAAAACGGTTTGGTACTTTCTCATTACAGGTTGTTGGATTGCCCCATGCATCATACTCATATTGATTTAATATCTTGTCTGCTTCGCCGTCCACCACATGGGTGATACTGCCCATTTCATCTGATGCATAGTGGTAGTAGGTCCTTGCGCTCTCCGCATCGGAAGCAAGCAGTGAATTGGCGCGGATATAGCGAATTTTATCTTCTTGCGTTTCCTCTGTTACAATCTCATCTCCTCGGAAGATAAAAGTCACTAATTTTCCGTTCTCCTCCATCTCATGCCGCAAGTCCTCTGCATCATAGCGGTTAATCTGGATATTGCCATTGAAGGTTTCTACTTTTGTATTACGATTAAATGCATCATAGGTATACTTTGCCTTGTCATCTTTCAGCAAGTTTCCAGCCTTGTCATATGTAAACTGTGATGTCACCCCTCCTTTGGTATATGTAGTCAGCCGGTTGCGCTTATCATATTGATACAATTCCTCTGCACCATTATATAACCGTTTTGTGCGGTTGCCTGCCTTATCGTAGAAAAGTTCTTCTGTCGCATTTGGATATCGCACTTTTTGCAGGCGATTCATACGATCATAACTATACTTTATTGTACCATGCTTTTGCAGTTTTTCCAACTGATTTCCATTTCCATCATAAGTATATTTGTTCTCGACTATTACCTCTGTACCAAACTTGGTCTTTAATCCTGTTAAGTTGCGGTCAGCATCATAGGTATACTCTGTATATAAACTTCCACAGCTTATTGAATTAATTGTATTGTCTGGATTGTAAGTATATTCCGCTATCTTTTTATCATTATCCCACACTTCACGGATACTATCTGTCAAATCATAGCGATACTCTGTCACTTTACCTGTCACGTCCATCTGATGTGTCAGATTACCGTTTAAGTCATATTGGAAGGATAACAGTGTTCTGCCACTTGCTTTCTTTTCTGTAAGTCTTCCCAATGCATCATACACATAATGATAGCGCATTCCCTGTGCAATGGCGGACTTTAATAATCCTTCTGCAGTGTACTCATATCTGTCAGAAAGTTCTGTGCCGTCTGTTTTCCTTGCAGTACGCTCTGTAAGATTATCGTAGATATTATAGGCGTATCTTGTCTGTGTGCCATTGCGATCAGTAACTTTACACAATCTTTCCTGTGCATCATAATGATAGATTTCCTGTTCTCCTGTAGGGTCAGTCAGCACAGTAAGCTGGTTAATATTACTGTATTCATATGTGGTAGTGTTTCCTTCTCCATCTGTTGAACGAATCACATTTCCAGCATAATCGTAACCATAAAACTCGCTGCTCTCATCTGCCTGCCGAATTTCTACAATCCTGCCCCATTTGTCCAGTATATACTCTGTATGGTTCCCTGCTCCGTCTGTAATACCTGTAATATTTCCTGGTGCGTCGTATACATACTGTTGGCTGGCTTTTCCTTTTGTCATAATCTTTGTCCGCCTGCCGCCAATATCATACTCTATATCCACACCCTTTCCCGTGCCATCATGTGTATGGATAAGATTTCCCTCTGCATCATAAAGATTACTTTCCTGTATTATTCCGTCTGGTCTTACTACTGTAAGGATATTTCCCCTTGCATCATAGGTATATTGCAGCCCTTTCCCGTTATCTCCTGCTCGCTGATACTCGTTTGGACGTATCACTTTAATCAACTGACCTTCAGCATCATAGAACTGCCTTGTAACGCTGCCGTCGCGCTCTGTACGCTTTATCTCCTGATTCATAAGATCATAGTCTATCCGTGTGCTACGCCCTTGATTATCCGTGATAGATACCAGATTTCCAGCCTTGTCATATGCAAATTGTGTTGTGTTGTCAATCCCACAGTCTTTATCGATATGACGTTCTGATATTAGGCGGTCTGCCGCATCATACTCCCGTATAATCTGCGTTCCTGTTGGAAGCATCATCTTCGTGTTATTGCCATTTTTATCATACTCATACTTTACAGATACGCTGCCTCTGCCGCAGCCTTCCTTGTCGGCTGTGCGGTTTAGTTCTATCAAGCGCCCGCCTGCATCATAATGATACCGGAAAATCTGCTCTGCGGAATCATTGATTCTGCGCTTTTCAAAGATACGTCTGTTATTGGCATCATAACGATATTCGAGCACTGCACCGGTACAGTCGCTCACTTGAGTCAGTCTATCGTCTGCGTCATAAGTATAGTTTATTGTATGGACAATCCCGCCTTCACTATCCTTTGTCTGGTATTCACAGAAACGACGTTCCTGTATGCGGTTTCCTGCCTTGTCATATTTATACTTTGTCAGCCTGTATTGTACTTCATTGTCCTGCATTGATACAGGAATCCTGCTCTCCATAAGCCAGCCTAGACGATTGTATGTATACAAACTTCCAGTGCGCTCCTCATCAGTACTGCCCGTGTTTATCCCTTTTGCACTAATAATTTTCAATAGATTTCCACGCAAGTCATATACATATCGCCACAGTATAGTTCCGTCTGGTGCTGTCTCCTGTACAATCCTGCCCATACTGTCATACTCGTAGGTATATCCTGCACCATTATCTGTGATTTCATCATACTGTGTTGGACTACAAATTTTAATTACATTCCCTGCAGGGTCATACCATCTGCGCAGGATTCCTCCGCCTGGATAGCAGACTCTTACCGCTCGGTCATAGTCATCATATGTGTAGACAATCCCTTCTCCGTCATTTGTTTCTCTGTTATATGCATTCGGATTGATTTCTTTAATAATGTTTCCTTCTCCATCTCTGTGTACTGCATAGACAGCGCCTGTGCAGTCTGTCCGTGACAGCCTCTGATGAAATGCATCATTTGTGTAGGTTTCCTTTGCGATATCTGGTTCACCATGCACATGATGATTCGGGCGCACTAACCCAATCAAATCTGCCATGCGATTATATAGATAGCGCGTAGTATGTCCCATAGGGTCTGTTGCCATACACATAATGTCAAGACTATTGTAGGCATACGTAGACTCTCCATCTGCACTTGTAACTGCGACACATCTTCCCGCACGATCTAGATTATGTCGATACACACTCCCTGCCGCTGTAGTAAATACAGTAGATTCCCAAAATCCACTTTCATAGAGATACGTCTCCTTGTGCCCGTTAGCATCTGTAAACACCTCCACTCTGCCATAGCGGTCGTATTCAAATACAACACTCCTACTGACAGAGCCATCTAATTGCTCAATTTCTCTTGTTATATTTCCATTTCTGTCATAATAGTAACTGATGTCTGTACCATTATTGTCCCACATATGCAGGCAGTTCCCGTCCTCATCATACGCATAAGATACTACAAGCCCATTTGGATATTCTTCCTTAAGCAGATGACTGTATTCATCATAGATGCGACGTGTTTCATTCCCATTTCTATCCTTCTCCCAGACAATATTTTCCCAGTCATCATAGCCGCGTTCTTGAGTTGTTCCGTCTTGATATTGCGTACAAACTAACTGATGATTGCGATTGTAAATATAGCAAATCTGTCGGTTGCTGCCAGGTGTCATATAGATGTTTGTTCTGTCATCATCATTGTAGAGTAAAATATACTCCTGCCCATTACAAAGCGTTTGACGCACCACACGTCCCTTCCGGTCATACTCATTATGCACATAAGTCACTCCACCAGCATTTGTAACATCTGTAATCCTGCCATCTTGGTCATAAGTATATCGCTCCACGCCTCCTGTGACGGTCTCCACCTCTATGAGTAGATTATCCTCATAGCGATAGGATATTTTACGCCCTATACAATCCCGTATTGAGGTAACATGACTTCCCTGCCAAGTAAAATCAAGATACTGACCACTGGCAAAAGATATCCTGTTCAAAGTACTTCCTGTATATTGATATACACGGCGATTTCCGTTGCGATCTGTTTCCTGTAAAATCTTGCCCTCCATATCATAAAATCTTGCGATCCCTGTGGCTGCCTCACGCATCAGATAACCATCTTCCTGCGCATATAGCACTAAGCGTTTTGTACCGCCTCTGCGGTTTCTAAAACCCTCTTTTGTCTTTAAAAAAGTTTCAGTACGATTGTCAGAAAGTACGATTTCCACTCTGTCATCATATACATATGCTGTGCTAAACAAACTTAAGGTCCAACCCCGTCCAACTGGAGAATCTTTCTCGGAAAGCACTGATTCATAAGTCCTTTCCACTGCATAGATGCCGGAAATATCATTGATAATAAAATCACATTGGTCTACCAGATAACTTCCTGTCACCATATCAATTGGATCACCATTTAATGCAGTAGCCTCTCGCTCTCCTGTTTTCTTATTCTTATTTTTATCAGGTTTTTTCCCTTGTTCCTTTTGTGTTGTGCTGGTATCCTTGTTTACTTCTTGTGGCTGCTTCTCATATCGTGCATCTTGGGCAGAAATTCCTCCACTTACACTTGCCGCATCTTTTTTGCTTTCTTCATCACTTACTTCAAAATCTCCATCCACTGCGGTTATTGTGGGTACAGCCGCTTTCTGTCCGCTTGCTCCAGACTGATATTTCTTCGCTTTTTTTGCTGCTGCCCGCGCTGTAATTGGTTTTTCACGTTGTCTTGGCACCATTCCGATTGCATCTATCCCTGGTGAAGATCCATCTGCTGGCAATGCGCCCGACACATTATCTGCTAAAGCACTCATATCAAGTGTCATGTCCATCAGACCACCAAGATCAGGTAAAATAGAATGATCTGTTCCCAACTGTCGAACTTTATCCGCCTTGATCTGAATCACACCTTTAGCAAAAGTGATACTTGAGTTTCCCACATTGAGCACAAGCTTTTTTGCTGCAAAAATATCCACAACGCCTTCCTGATGTCCCCCAGAATCTTTTCCATGCGCCTCTGTTCCAGTAGAACCACCAATATCCCCCATTAACTTCTGCACATCATCTACCAATTGAAGTGGTCTTTTTATATTGTCCTTCACAGCTTTTTTGAGTGCTCCAAAGCTGACAAATTTCGTGTTGACAAGCGCGGCTGTATCTGGCAGGCCTCCTCCTGATGCCACAAATTTTGTATTTCCGATTGCATGGTTTCGTTCAAATGCCTGTTTCGCCTTGTCTAATCCTTTAAATCCCTTGTCTACCGCTTGTATTAAAATATTTCCACCTTTTGACGTACTTAAAGAGATATCATTGGCACTGTAAATTTCAATCCCATAATCATCATCTAGGATAATATGTGTCTTTTTTCCTTTTTTACCATCATATTTCTTTCTGTCTCCAATTAATTCTAGTGTCTTAGCACCAAATTTAATCATGCGATTATTCGCGGTGAACATCTTATCCTGATATCTTGAAAAATCTGGACTGTCATTCTCGCGATGGCTCTCAGTACATATCACTCTAGCGCTATCTTTTTCCTCTTTGACAGCCTCATAGTACACAGATACTTTATCTCCCACATCTGGCATTGTATAAAAATAATTGGCGGCTGTGTGAACATAAGGTATCCATTGCGGCTTGCTATCTTTATTTTCAAACGCTACCTGCACATAATTCTTTTTTACTGCCTGTACTGTTCCTTCCAACACTCTTGAAAAGCTCCCTGCCTCTATTATTCGCTCCTCTGATGGAGTGAGTCCCTCGGCATTTGCAAGCGTTATCTCATTCTGCACAAGCCCACGTCTACAAGTAATCGTGCTTTTGACTACAATCTGTGTCCTATTATCCCACTTCACCCCATAGCCAACACCTATGGCAAGATTGCTGATTGTCAAAACCACATTTTCATACTCAAACACTGAGGCATTTGGAATACTATTTCCCTGAAGTTTTCTCGCTTTGTCCACATCGCGCACAATGTACTGATCCAAAATCACCCCTGGGTCCAGAATCCGAAATGGAATATTTCCAATATGAACTTTGCCTCCTTCATCTTTACTGTTCACAAAAAGCAGCTTCTGATATCGGTTCGCAATACGTCGGTCAAATTCCCAGTCAGTCTCATCTTTCTGTGAAAGTATTTCCTCCACTTTCTTGTTCTTCAAACCACTTTCGTAATCCAGAAAATTATGATTTTTACTGCCAATTCCCTGTGACATTATTTTCCCGAAAGTCTTTGATTTATCCTGAAATACATTTGTGTGCTTCTCCTTGTCGGTCTCTATTGACAGTGTATCTGCTGTTAACTCTATCTCTGCATATTGATTCTGACTAATTAAATGTATCCTTCTGCAAATACCACAGAAAATGTTCTCATCCTCTTTAACTTTTAAAAGTACTTTGGTCCCTTGATAGCGCACAATATCCTTTTGTTCCACTTTATCACCCGTGAGAAAACGCACTGTCATGACACCATGTTCATTTACCTGCTCACGAATCCGTATATCTTTTATATAAAGCACACTAAAATCTGTCTGTAGTTCCAGTCTTCCTAATTCTAACTGTTCATCCTTTGATGTCATCCTGCCACCTCCAGTTTTTTCAACCCAACACCATAGAATCTCCTGCGCAGGATACTCTCTGCCACGGGCATTGATACAATTACCTTGTATTCAAGACATCCAGATAATTTAAATACATTTTGTTTTCCAATTTTGCTTTCATCTAGTACTAAACGAGACAACATCCCATTATCGTATACCACACTATCTTTGTGCATACATGCAATTTCAAAAAAACATGGTACCCAATACAATGGATACAGTGCACACTCTTCCACTGTTGGAAGCGCTTGAACTCCTTTAAATGCAATCTCTTTATCATACACAGACAGCAATTTCTTCAATTCATCTGACACCATAAATGTAGGCGCTGTCAGAATATCACAAGGTTCCTCACGCTCACTTCCGCTAAAATATGCCACATTGAGCCTTTCAAGCTCCTCGAAACGCTCTATCGGCATAGCATAACAGTACGCATCTTTGTCAAGTCCCATCAAGGCAATTGGATTTTCCACTCTAGGACTCTGTAATAATTCAAAATATTGCATCTTGTCCCTCCTTATCCTTTAGTTCCTCAAATCCCGACCCGACAACACTGCTGCCCTCCAATGCTATTTTACTGGCATCGCAATTTTTGACAATACATTTGTCTGCGCTGCAATTCACCAGCCGAAACGCTCGAAATTCACAGTCATGAAACTCTGCTGGCGCAAAATAATCTAGTACGTCAAGTTCTGCATCTGTATTTGTCTCCGATAACACAATTTCTTTCATGACAATCTCCCGAAAAACACAATTGACAAAAATGCACCCCTTCATCACCGTGTTACCTATCTGCAACTTCTCAAACACACAACCATCAAACATACAATCATTCATCACACAATTATCTATACTGCTTTCCATAAAAATACAATCCTTAAAATCCGACTGACTTAAATTGAATGCATTAAATCGCTTCTCGTTATAATAAACTGCATGAAAGCTGCGAAATCTCAAATCTGTATCCTGCTCGCAGTTAAATATATCTACTGTAGGCTGCACAGCATAGATTGTTTTCATCCAATCCATATATTCCCCAATCTGTATCAGAAAGCAAGGTTCCTTCTGTATTCTAGCAAGACTTCTAAAATCAATCATATCTCGTATGATATACTTAAAACGCACAGCAAAACACAACAGTATACTTCGCACGGCACGCAGCCGAAGCCTATCAATCTCTGCCGCTCTGACATATCCACGCAAATTCTCCTGTTCTGCCCGTTCTGCAAGATGATCTGCAAGCACTTTTGTTCCATCTGCTATCCAGTCAGCAGAAATATATTCTGTCAGTATACTCTCACCTGACACACGTCCTCCTTCTCCATAGCTGTCTATCTGAAATGTTGCATGTCTATCTTCCAAAGAAGTGTATAAAAAAGAGAAATCAATCTCCTGTATCGAAGGGGCTTCTTCTTCCTCTTGTAGATCCGCAAGCTGTTCCATATATCCATGCAAGATTGTTTTCCACGCTTCTATAATCTCCCTCTTTTGTTTTCCAAAACAATCTATAATGTTCTCTGCTGCTTCTGCAAATAGCTCTGGATATATCTGCTGCTCAAACATTTGTATACGGGTTTGTTCCATATCTGCCTCCTAGTTGACCAGCACTTTCTTGGCTGTCAGAACTGCCGAACTTTTGTCGATATCGATGTAAGCATCCTCTGTTCCTATAATAATTTCATTTTTTGCTGCAATATGTACCTCCTTGCCAGCACATATGTTAACTTTGGTGTCAGACATCACATTGATTTCTTTATCGGAATAAACTTCCACGCCTTTTTCATCTGTCAAATTAATAAAAAGTTTTCCTGATTTGCCAATAATATACATTCCTTCCTTTGTAAGCAATATCTGCTTACCACCAGGCGCCTTCCAAACTTTATTTTCTGGATTTTTAGGCGGCTGGGCAAACATAGCGCTTGACGCAAATGCATCTTTTTCATCACCCGTTGGAAAAAGGATTCTGACTGCATCTTCTTTTTCTGGCATACAATACCAACCACTGCCATCACTTGAAGAATATACTGTTGAGAAAGGAAACAGCCAATCCACTTTCTCATTCATACCTTGGTCACTGGGTTTTTCTTCTCCAATTCCTTCTAACCAGACCTTTACTTTATCTTTTTTAACTCCAATTACTCTGCCATTTATCATGCGTCCCATCGCTCTACTAAGAGTTTTGGGAGCTGCCAGACCGATAACACTTCCTCCTGAATGCATCAGATCATAATGCATACGAAGTATTCCATCTACCAACATGGCATCTACTCCCTTAATTACACTACATTTTCCATTGATCGATATCTTGTCACCAAGATACGCATAGGCATAGGACTCCGCCCTGTCACCAGAAAAATCCTGTACCATAGCATCAGAAAGTCTTTCGTAATCTTCCACATTACTTGTGTAAGTATATTCTTTGCCAGTAATTTCTTTTTGTTCTCTTGGAGCGGGAATCCCGATAGTCAACTGTGGTTTTTTCGTCTGTATATCTGCTACAAGCGGCGCGTCAAGCTGTGACGCCATCCGCAATGCAAACTCCCAAGTAGTCTCCTCATACTGCATAATTAAATGTCCTATTTCCTTATCCGAGACTGTGATATTTAAATCACCTTCTTTTTTTGTATTTTCCTGAATGCTCTTTTTAATTATCGTGCTATATTTATCCTTTAATTTCTGAAAACTTTTATTGTGCTTCTCAACATCAAGAAGAATACTCATCGTATTTAATCTTAAAGTGACAACGCTGTACTCGTTTTCTTGTTTCAACGAGACATCTTTTACAGAACCACAAAAAAGATTCTTGGGCTGCCCCTCTGCATTGGTGGTAATCTTTACAACCATTTTCTCATCTACACGATTTACAAAATCCCTTGCCTTATCTGGCTCAGCTTCTCCCTCCACAACTGCCATACCATGCTGATTTGGTCTGTGTGTGATATGTATCGATAGAATCCGTTTAAATGCAAATCCTTCCACTTTGATATTGGCATATGATATCGTTTTCATAAAGTTTCACCTCCTGGCTGATTTGATGGCTGTACATAATCCTGCTCTTTTTCATCTGTAAAGCGAAAAGAGGCAAGCATTTCCTGTGCAATTGGTTGATAGCGTTCCATATTCTGATAATTAAAATTGATAAATCCCATCAGAACTCTCCCATCAAGAGATGCAAAATACATCAGGTTATAGATTGCCTCTGTGATAGTATGGGATATCATCTCGATGCTGGAAATTGTATGCTTCTCTGTCTTACGCATATCTTCCGACAAAATTCTGACCTTAGGTCCCATTCGTTCAAGTGCAATCCTGACCGCTTTAGGAAAATCTCCCATATATTCTTCAGGAACTTCATGTTGTGTGTAAGTATACCCTGTAGCAAGGTCAAGGCAACTATCCGCATACACTTTATCTGGTTTGTTACCAAGTGGATATGACATTGCAATCTCTCGTGGAGACAATTCTGTAAAATCCTCCGGCATCCATATTGCCACTTTGTCCTCAAAAAATGTACGCTCTGCGAACGTAACAGGCACCATATTCACCATGATTGTTCCATTAAATATTGACTGTGCTTTTTCTTTTGCAACATTTTCCTTAGAAAACCGTTCTCGCTCAAATTCTTCGCGCATCTCACGTTTTCTTAATAGTTCCTCATCCATCTGTGCCATAGCTTTCCTCCTCTAGTCTCAACTTATTTTGAAATGCTTATGATTCCTCCAAGAGTACATACGCACATACTATCCGTTGTCAGTGCCGGAGCTCCATCAATCAGATAGTCCTCATTACAAAATCGCCATGCAAGAGGTGTCGCTGGCACACATGGTTTATTGATACACACCCCAAAAGTTGTAAAGTTCATAATTGGCAGATGATCGTTTGCATTTAACACCTGTTTTCCCTGATAAGTTACTCCATGCCCTTGAAGTACATTGAGGCAACACATTGTAGTACCCAATGAACACTTTACTTTTGCCCCCTGCACCACATAATCCTTTCCTGCTCCTGCCATATTACATTCTCCTTTCCGACAGACCACTCAACAGTGCATCTGTCATTCCATCATCATTTTCCACTTTTTTGTTCTTTTGTCTCGGGAAGGTGTGCCCAATCCCCTCTGGTGTTTAAGTATCTTAACAAGTTCCTGAAAAACTCCCATATTGGTAGTATCCTTGGGGTTTTCTCCATTGGTATGCGCTATGTACCTTACAAGTGCATCTGGTGCTATAGGATTACCACTGCCAAGTATCTGTAAGCAAAAAGCGGCATCAAAATCAGAAATACTGCCCGCTGAGTCCATCAACTCCTGTGCAAACGCCCGCGTAATTTCAGGTGATAATGTGCTGCCCCCATATGCAGCATAAGGGGCATGTACTCTGTTCATTGTGTCAAACTCCGTACTCCGATCTTCAAAGTCCTGATATTCACAGCGAAGTTTTGCACCTTCTTGCAGCTTGAAACGACACAATTCTATCTGTCCTGGCTCACAAACCATATCTCTGGTAATCTCCAAATCCATATCCCGATATATGCAATTGTCATCAGATATTGCATTGGAAAAGCACATTTTTAATACTACAGTTGTGTTTGTAGGGCTATAATTAATTGTCAATGGTTTTTTGATAAGAAATATCTCCCTGTCAAGAAATACTGTTCCTTCTTTTACAATAATGGCGTCTTCTGTAGTCTCAAGCCCACAACCTGATAAAATACCATCCGCATACTCCCGAATCAAATATTCATTTGTCATAAATGCTGCATCAGAAATCGCAGTAAGCGCTGCCTGTCGCAGAATGCTGCCCGGTGCTATCCGGGGAATCGTTTTTATAATCATAGCCGTTTCGTTCTCCTCTCCTGTTCTAGTACAAAGACACAAAAACCTTATATAATAATTGTACACTCGTGAATATATTTGTCAATTATTTTTATAATTTAGTATTTTTATTATAATATTAACTTATATTGTAGATTTATCCTACTCGTCGCGCCGGGCACCCGTCAGCTCTACTGACATATTTCCTTTGGGTGCCCGTGTGCATAAAAAAGTACACAGGCAATGAATTACTTCATTTTCTGTGTACTTTTTATAACAATTTATATTACCAACATATTCAATTTAACTTTTTTATCTCTCGATTAAAGCAAGATAGGATACTCACTATTCCCCCACATATACTGGTGCCCAAAAACATTACTGCCATGCCACTTCCAGCACCAGTTCCTACTATTTTTCCTAGCCCTACAGCAAACATATTTTCTGAATCCATAAAAGGTTCCAGCACATAATCTGCAAGATATCCTCCAAGAATAATACCAAGTGGAATTGTACTGTACTGGATAGCATTTCTGACCGCAAACACGCGCCCTTGCATAGCTGGGGGAATCTTTCGGTATAGTATCGCATTCTGATTTGCCATAATAAAAGGTATTGGCAAGCTCGCAGCCAATGCAGCTACTGACCACCAAAAAATATTTTTTCCTATTGCCATTATCAAATCTCCAAACAGAAATGATAATGCCGCCGAAAGATAGATTGCCGTTGCTTTATGGGTACTTTCTTTTTTGACAGAAACAATCACACCACCAACAATTCCTCCTATACCCATACAAGCATTCACTATTCCAAGTGCAATACTTTCTCCAGAACTTCTCGCCAAAATCATAGGGGACAAAATATTTTCATAAGTTAGTCTGGAAAAAAAGTTAATCAGTGCCATCGTTAGCATTATATATAAAATCCCTCTTTCGCTTCGCAAAAATGCAAACCCATCCGCTATCCCTGCAAACGGATCACGATGTTCTCTGTCTTGAAACTGTTCTGGAATCACAATAAAAAACAGCAGCACACAAAACGCAAATGCAAAACTTGCCAAATCGATCAGCAAAATAAGCGAAAGCCCACCTACTGAAAAGAAGAACGCCGCCAACATAGGATTAAATACCACAATCAAATTATTGGAAAAGGAGTTCATACCACTGACGTTTGAAATCTTTTCCTCTGGAACAAGCTGCCCTGTGGCCACTGCGGACGCTGGTTGTTGAAAAGCATTTGTGATGCCAATCACTATATTAATAATATAAATATTCCAAACTGCAAGCTGCCCCGTAACCAAAGCTATCAATACTGCAAAGGAACCGATTGCAGCAATGCTGTCAGACACCAACATAATTGTCTTCTTTTTGTGTCTATCAATAAAATCACCCACAAACAGGCTTAAAATAACGTATGGCACATAATTACAAAATGACATTAATGAGACAGACATTGCCGATTGGCTCTGCTCATATGCCCATAAAACAAGTGCAAATCCAGTCATGGAACTGCCAAGACTTGATATACTCTGGCTAAACCATAAAAGGATATATTTCCGAAATAAATTTTTTTCCATTGAATTTTCTCCATTCTATTCTTAAACGCTTGTTATTGTTGTAGAATAAATTGTACAAAATCCAATGTGGACGCTCTTTCTTACCTCTGCACAAATGTCGTCCTATCATCAGACTTTGTACAGAGTTTTTTGTTTAGAAGAATCACCATATGGCAAAACATATGTCTCACCCCCTCCCAACAACACACAAAATTAATGCCTACCTCTCCTTGATCCTGTTACAAAATACGAAACAAAGGCTTCTTTTATTTTAAAACAATTCCAAGTAAAATTCAATTATGCTTTTCAGACTTGCACAATTGGACGTAACAGTTGTTACTGTTCACTCCGTTCCAGTAACAGGTAAAAATCCATGCAAAATTTGCTTCGCAAATGGATTTTTGCTTGCAGCCACTACGATATTTCACAGACTTTGCAGTAAATGCAAAGTCCTGAGGCTGAACTGTAACTACAATTCTTTACTGGCCAATATTGTCCCTTGTTAAATTTGACCAATAATGTTATATTTAGACAAAAAAACAATTAATGTAATATTAAATTCTAATACAAGGAGGATTATTGCATGGCAGAAATTATTTTGGGAGATCATATTAAAAAAGATTTTTACCAAGAAACAATGAATCTTGTCAACGGAAATGTAGATGAAAAACAATTTCTAAAAGATAATATCTACTATCACATGGTTCGAGCAATCTATCAAAATGGATTTGATCGAATTGAAGAAACTGCTACAATCCATGAATATATACAGGAAGCCGTGTCTATCTATAAAAAGCTAGATGATTTAAATCAATATTTTGATCTCTGTTTTAAACCAGATATGGTTTTGTTGTTGTACGTATCGGGACAATTCGTAAATTATTTTCACGAGCGAACTGCAATGCGGCAGGAAACAGAAAATTCATTTGCCGATAAACTGCTTGCAGCACTTCCAATTTCACAGCTAACCCCATTTGAACGAATGAATATTCTTCAAGGCCAACATATTGGATTAAATGATAAACTTTACAAGACTAAGACCAGCAATGAGGACATTGTACGTGAAACTGGATTAAACCGAAATTTTATTATGGAATTGCGTTCTGGGAGAAGAGAATTAACAAAGGACATTGTTTATATGCTGGCTTTGGCAATGCGTCTCTCTTGGATTGAATTTTATTCTCTTATGGAAACTTTGAACATTGATTGGCAAGACGAAAAAGATCGCGATAAACTTTTAAAAGAAGTGTTAGAAAATTTAATTCAGTTAAGAAATTTGGATATAAACGAAAAAATGACCGCTGTTCAAGTGGCAAATAATTATTTGTCGGATAGAGGTGCTTCTCTTTTGGAGGTAAAAGCTTCAAAAGTAAAAGAGCGCGAAAATATATGTACTATATTAATCACTGGAGGACTTGGCTTTATTGGCAGACATTGTATTGACTATTTTCAGAAATTAAATGAAAAAGCTGGTATGGTCAAGTATCGAATTTGCGTTTTAAGCAGACAACGCCCAAAACCTGAAAATATTCCAAAAGGTATCATCTGCTATTCTGGTCAGTCCGATAATGAGTATGTATATGAACGAATTTTAATAGAAAATAATGTAGATTATATTCTTCATCTGGCATCTGTATCTAGTGTGGGAATCAGCGAGAAGGAACCAGCAGAAGCTTTTTCTTCCAGCTATAGCATCAGCGTGATCTGTAATGCTATCTTAAAAAATCATATTTGGATTAAAGGATTGATTTTTGCTTCCAGTCAACTTGTCTACGAAGGTAAAATGAATACTTCTGAATTGTGGAAAGAAAATGATCCCATCAATGCAGCAGGTCTTAATAATTATGTGAAGTCAAAACTAATGGCAGAATATGAATTAGATAGTTTTTCCAAGGAAGGTATTCCAATAACAATTGCAAGGCTAGCAAATGTGTATGGCCCCAACAACGAATCCGCAGACAGACTAATTCCAAAAACCATTCAACTTCTGCGTGAGGGAAAATCTCCACAAATATATATCAATAAAAAATCTGGAAAAAGTGCAATGAAAAATTTTATCTTTGTAGAAGATTTGGTTGAGGCATTTCACGCGATAATGGAATTGAGTGAAAATAAAATTTATGCACCAAATGCAATTGAAAATACATATAATATTGGTGCTTCAGAAACAGTCTCTGTCGAAGATATTGTGAAACTAATTATGAATTTGATGGAAATTGATACAAAACCAAACTATGTAGAGACGGACAGAATCTTTAAGGACGATAAACTTTCTGTGGAAAAAGCCCGCAAAAGGCTTAATTTTACCGCAAAAACAAGTCTGGAAGAAGGCCTTAAAAAAGTACTCGAAAATTTAAAAGAAAAAAATGAGAAAAAATAAATGTCCGTTAAAATTTTATGAAAAAAGAGGTACAAATATGAATGCATTCCATATGTATTGGAACCCTTCTCAAGAAGAACGAAATTTTAATGATTATACAATTTTAACAATGATTTTATCCGCATTGCAGTGGAAGGCAATCAATGGTGGACATTTATCCTTTTATGGAGATCAACAGACAGTAACATACTTAGAACGATTACATCTCGCAGAATTGTGGGATCAATGCAACGGAACAATATTGGATCAAAAAATCGACAGAAACCACTATAATGTATCTGTATTTTATACCATTGGTAAATTTATTGCATTGCTTCAAGAATCTTGTCCTTGCGCTATGCTCGACACGGATTTGATTATCTGGAAAGATATTTCTTCTTTCCTGCAAGAAAAAGAAGCTGCCTTCACACACTGGGAAGATACAAAAGCAAGTACAAGCTGGTATTGTAGTAAAGAAAAACTACCGATCCCCCAAGGATATCAATTTCATCCAAAATGGGATTTTAAAAGAAGAGCTGCGAATACTTCATTTATGTATTTCAATCAGTCCAAACTGCGCGATTATTATGCCGAGTGTGCAATGCGTTATATGTGGAATAATCCATGTACCGAAAAAGCAATCGGAAATGCGGGAATATTGTTTGCTGAGCAGCGACTTTTTACAATGTGTATTGACGAGCGTGGAAACTGGAAAAAAACCGCTCCTCTTCTTGATATTACATGGAATGCCAAAAAAGGCAAATTTCAAATTTCAAAGAATTTGCCAGATGGTTGGGAATTTTTTCAGCCAGACAATCATAATATTGCCACGCACACGTGGATTGCAAAAGCGCAAATAGATAAAAATGAAAGTTATAGAACATATTTTTGTTGTCGATTAATTGAAAAAATATGTGCGATTTCTCAAACAATGGAAAAAACACTCGTTTCTATGACTGCCATGCAACCATATTTTAGACTGCTAGACTTATATGGTACAACAGAACAAATGTTAAACCAAAGAATTGTTACCAGACAGTTATATGAAGAAACATAATTTGACAATCTACCCAGTGTATATTGAAATCGAGGAGGGAAGTTTACTTTCCCTCTTCGCTGTGCAAACTAAAATTCAAATTTCTTATATTTTCCTTTTCCCTAATTGATGTTTATAACAGTTCTTCAAATTCTGCAACAATCTCTGATGAAATTCCAAATGATTCAAATCTTTTGCAAATATCTTTTGCCAACTGAATCTGCTCCTCAAGCGTTACGATATCCTCATAAGGATAAAAATACATATTGCTTTGAAAATATAAAAAAGCATCTTCATCATTTAAAGACAAATTTTTATCATAATCTTCATTCTGTTCTATCTCAACATTATTTCTGCCGACCATTATCCTTGTTTGGTTATGTCCACAAAATTTTTTGCAAAAATCTTTTCGTGTTTTTATTATCTCTATTATATTCTTTTCATCTGTGTTTACAGCAATAAAAAATGATAGAGAAAAATCTTGCATTGTTAATCCCCCTTCCCTTGCAAATATCTTTCTATTACTAAATAAAAATGATTAAAATACTCCGCAACTGTCTTCATCAATTCCTCTTATAGCAATAGACTGATATGTATTAATGCTCACATTATGATTTTTCAACTTACAGTATTCTGAAAGAATTTCTTCAAGCTCTTTTCCTTCTTTATATATTACCGAAAGCTGTTCTGTAGATATCCACTGACTAATTCTCTGTGCTGTTGTAGCACTATTTCTATGTCTATCCTCATATTTGTCAAATTCAGGAACACTACAATATCTTTCTATACCTACTTTAGATGGTTCCTTTTGTATTGTATTTCCAGTATATGTTCGTACCAATTTTCTGCTTTCTCTATTTCTGGAACAAGTACTAATGAGCACACAAAAGAAATTATCAAATTAATGTACCACATTTCTTTTACTGGCTTGATACTTTCCAATACAGATTGTGTAAACTATATGTATTTCCTACTGTTTAAGATATCACGCTTTCCCAATCCATCTTCACCGTTCTCTACCAGACGATTACTATCTTTTTTCAGATGTGAACGACTCCCGCCTCTATAGACGGTGAGCACCTTATTTGTATCAGTAGTGGAATAATAAAATCCTTTATCGATATCGGAATGCTATGAATCCATCACTATATATAGCTGGAATACAAATACCTATGAGCTCTCCATTATCATTTACACTCCAATTATTCTCTTCCATAAGCGCACCATCAAATTGTGTTTCATCAAATCCATCTTCGCATACAATTGCTTTAAAAAAATCTATATACCGATAAAAGTTGTCATTTTGTGTAAACACCCCATAAACCCATTTATTCTCGTTGTCTGTTTTATTAATATATCCAATCACATTTTTTTTAAAAGCAGTTCCACAATATACACTTGTCTCCTTTTTTACACTGATTAATTGTATTAATATTTTGTATTATTCTCCTCGCTGAAAATAATGCCTTAATACCAACAAAAATTACTCCTAATACTTTTTAACCTAACATTCAAATAATTTATCTGGATCTTCTCTTGCGATATCAACAAAATAATCGATATCATTCCAATACAAAAACTCTCTTTTTTCCTCAACTTTTAAATATCCATCATCCCTATTTAACTTAGGGGTATCAAAGTATATATATTTTCTTCTAACCACTCTTTTGTCATCAATTACAAGAAGCTCACAGTCGAGTTGAACATCATCACTAAAAAAATACAGCAATCTGGTTCCATCTGACAACTCCAGTAATATCTCTTCAGCAATCGTATCATCACCCCATAATGTCATCAAACACCAACCATTTCTATTTTCAAATCTTATATCATCACAGATAATTAATTCTGCTTTATATATCGCATCTTCAACTCCTGTAATAGACATATACTTTTTGCACATTTCTTTATAATTTTTCTTTATCAATACGAAACCTTCTGTCATTTTCTATTCCTCCTAAATCCGTGTTCTTTCCGCCAATTATGTAAATTTTGCTGAAGTGCAGTTGATTCTGTATGCAAAGGATTCTTACCAAAATTTACCTTCCCATCCTGTTCATAAATTGCAATTTTTTTGAATAGAGATTGTATACTCATAATACTCTGAAAGTTCCATTTTGTCCACTTTCCTTGTTTTGTATTCTGTAAGATTCTTATACATGTTATAAATATATGTTTACTTTATCCCATTATGGTCTATTTCCTACGCAACCTGCCCATATCAATAAAACTCGCAATCCACGTTGTTGGATTCATTTAAAAACATAAAAAGGTCTACTCCTCCCCAATTAAAAGGAGAATATGCATCCCCATCACCAACGATTCCCAAAAACTTCCTATCCCCCATTTCCTCAGCAGCAGGGCACCAACCTCCTAATTTAGATTCTTGAAGAAAAACTCCATTCTTATCTTCTAACTCCCAATCACTCTTATCTGTGATTTCTTCCACTACTTCCTTAAATAAAATATCACCTTCTGGTATTCTGGCTGCACTGACTCCATACTTCTCCGTGTTTTCCTTTGCATCAAGTGGCACTTGTATTACTGTAATATCACAACTCTCCTCACCATTTATCATAAGCTGATAAATCTGAATACATAACGTATCAGGAATGGACAGCATTTTTCCATCACAGTAAAACTGGCATAAAAATGTCCATTCGCCAAACTGTTCATCACTAGGCCACTGTGGTGGCAGATGCGTTGGAAGTCCGCCATATTTATTCAACTTTCCTGTATACTTATCACTAAATTGCATATAATATGCTACATATGTTTGACTCTCCATAATTACCTCCTATAATTTCAATACATTTTTACTTGCTTTTAAAGTTTGACATACCCTTCCGGTTCTGCAATCAAAATATGTCTCCTTCCTGGAACTATCTGTTTCCAATTGATTGCCCAATTTCTTCCAACTTGTTGCTGTGGCTGCGATAGTCTCCTATTTGGAATATTACCTAAATAACTACCTGCGCACGCATCTAATGCATGTGCCACATCACCAGAATCTTTTCCCAAATATAATCTTGCATTCCTTCTCGCATTATTATTAGCTCTATGTGCTATCTTATTAGGATCTCCACTACCAATTTACCTGATATTCTTTCTCTAACATTTGATCCGCACTGTTTTCTATGATAAAAAAATATATTAAATCTATAAATGGTTCAATACACAACGAATCAACTATAAAATACATATCTGCTGGATTTTTTACAGGATCTCCTCGCATTTTTTCATGTATATCCCATTCTTGGCATTCCATACCAAATCCCCAAACTTCCATTGCAAATATAATGTTATATCCTTTGTAATTAACATATATCTTACTTTCAGCACCTTCTTCATAAACTTTAATTTTTAAATTAATTTTTTATTTGTAAATAATTTAAAAACACCTTTATTCGCAACATTCCACATTTATTTTCCTACAGCTCCTAATTTCGTAACAGTCGCCTTGTTCTTTTCATAATATGCTATCATAAATCACTTCAAACCTATTAAAACTCTAGCTCCCACAATTTTCAAACCAGTTGCAGTTTATTAACCTTTCAGCAAAATCTGATTTCAATTCCATGTTTTTCTCTTACTTTTGGCGAATATAACACCACGGATAATCCATATCGTATTTTGGGATAACCTTATCCTATCCAAATTAGTGAATATAACACCATAGATAATCCATATCCTGATTCTATTGTATCATTGATATGTAATTAATCCATTTTATTTCAATGATACCTTTTATGCATTTACAGCTTGTAAACTACCTATCTCCACAGGCGTTAATTCGGGCAGTCCTATCAAGCCTTGGTTGAATGTTCGTTAATTTCAAGCTTGACAGGGATTTATGAAACATAAATATAATAGTCTCTAGGAGGCTTCTGTATTCTGTACCTCTGTTTGTTCATAGTGCTTCTAATATTCCAACTTTATCATATACAAACTTACTCTAATCTGCACAGTTCTTAGCTTTATCGTATACAAGCTTATTACAATCTATTCCATTCTTACTATACATACTCATTCAAGACAATTCTCTACAATACATGTATATATATCATCCATACTATATTCTTGTAAATTTATTTTACCTAATATTGATTTAAGCACATTAGTAAATTCTTCTTTTTCTGTAAAAGATATTTTTATCATTGGTAGTAAAAATATTTTTTCTATGTCTTTAACATTCCTCGTATACTCAAAAAATTCTGACAATGATAATTTTCTTATTACATAAGATGGTCCTGTGCAACCAATCTCATCTTCATTTATATAATATATTGTATCACCTGGATGAAATTCAACAAAAAAATCATCTCCAGTAGATAACGTAATCATAATAACTTTGGGATTCTCAATATAACCATCACTTTCATCAAAAACTCCCTCATAGTAACCTGTTAAGTTATCTATCCATACCTTATCTAGTTTACAACTTGTCTCAATTATGTCAAACAGAGAACAATCTTTAGACTTATTTATTCCTTCTGGAAAATTTAACATTAAGAACCAAAGTACAAAATCATTACTTGATAACAATTCGGAATATTCAATAATCTGTTTCAACATTTAATTTACCTTTCTCTACATTTACTTGAGAGTAAAAAGTTTGTACCACTAAGAAGCCAGTGAATCCTGGTAGATTCCTGACCTGTCCTGATATTTCTGAATTATTTGATGTTATGCGTAATTCCGTTTTAACCTAAAAGACGGAAAAAATGTTTTTGTAGATAGTGCATGACAATGGCTTCTGATACTCTTGTCTTTAAAGGTATTCTCTAGTAATGGATCTGGTTGAAACTCTTGACGATATGATCACCCAGACGGAAGTCGAATTCTATGTCCGCATAAAGCCTTATTATGAATTTATTGAATTCGTAAACACCTTGCCTGGCACGACAGAGCTAAGTTCTACCCTTAAATGAGAGCAATATTTTTTCTTATCTTGAAGCACTTGTTTATGACAGTTCTAAGTTAGTAAAGCGCAATGATAGCTAATAGCTATTCTATTTCCCATATTTGTAAAAATGGGGTTTTATGAACCCTTATACAAGTGCATTCAAAAATCTACTTTATTTTTCACTCTTCTTCCTCATATGTAAGGATTTCATTTGTTCTGACAACCACTTTTTATAATCACCTTTTGGATTCATTTTGCGATACATTAAAACCATATTTTCAAAATATATTTTTGTATTCTTGTCCGCAGCTCCCAATTTCAGATGGTTTATATGATAAGCCTTAAAAAAATACTCTAATGCTTTTTGGTTCTCTCCATTGCGCTCATACATAATTCCCATATAATTATAGCTGTATGCTGTATCAGGATGATCTTTTCCAAGCACTTCTTCTTTTATTTCCACAGCTTTTTTATGCAGTATATCTGCCTTTTCATACACTTCCATATCTTCATATAAAACCGCTAAGTCACTGCATACATCTGCAAAATCAGAATTTTTCTCCCCTACTGTCCTCTCTAGAATTCCCTTAATCTTTAGATACATTTCCTCTGCCTTTTCATACTCCTGCAGCTCTTGATAACTCTCGGCCAGCGCATAATAAACCTCCCGTGTATCCGAATGATCCTGCCCTAACAGATGCTCTCTTATATTCCGGCATTTTTCCAACAGTATGATTGCTTTGGCGTCCTCTCCCATATCTGCATACAGTCCCGCAAACGCATCATAGATATTTGCAGTATGGGGATGAACTTCCCCATATACCTCTTTCATAATGTCCAGACTTTTCCTATATAATTCTTCAGAGGCGGCATATTCTTTTTTCCTCTGATAGATACCAGCAAGATTTGCATAGCTGATTGCTGTACTTGAATGATTCTCTCCTAACAATTCTCGATTGATCTTTAAACTTTTCCGCCATAGTTCTTCTGCCCTGCCATATTCTCCCATTCTTCGATATGTCCCTGCCAGATTATTGCAGATGCCTGCTATCGCTGGATGCTCCGAGCCAAACACCTGCTCATAGATTTTCAAACTTTTCTGCCACAATTCACATGCTCTTAGTTCCTCTCCCATTTTCTCATAAATCTCTGCCAGAAGTCCATATGTCCTTACCACATCAGGGTGATCCAAACCAACAGTTTTTTTCTGTATCTCCAAGACCTGCAGGAATAGGCGTTCTGCTTTTTCATACGCTCCCATACATAAATAAACTTCTGCCAAAATGCTGTATGTTCTTACCATATCAGGAGCAGATTCATCTGATAGGTTTTCCCTTATTTTCAGGCTTTTAATACATAATTCCTGTGCTTTTTTATATTGCCCTCTGCTCACATAAATCTCTGCCAGTCCATCATAACATTTTATCATATCATAATGCGATTCTCCAGATAGTTCCTTTTGTATTTCCAGTATATGTTTGTACCAATTTTCGGCCTTCTCCAGTTCTGGAACAAGTACTAATGCACGAACAAATGAAATGATCAAATTTATGTACCATGTTTCTTTTACGGGTTTAATATTTTCAAGTACGGATTCTGTAAACTTCATGTATTTTTTGCTTTTTAAGAGATCACGCTTCCCCAAACTGTCTCCGCTAAGCTCTACAAGCCGATTATAATTCTCTTTTACCCGATCCTGACAGCAGATGGGCTGCAGCCAGGTAGACTGTATTGTATATTCAGCCTGCTTCTCGTCAAACTGCAGTGCACCTTTATCTTTTAGTCTTTGCAAAAAAGTCCTTGCCTCTTCAATTTTCATGTCTGAAAGCAGCCATTCTATACAAATTTCTTCTGGTATGGAAATACTCTGGATGGCAGTAAGTGCCTCCAATACAATCAATTCCGTTTGCGTGTGTGAAATTTTTGACATTTCATATAGTGTTCTGTCTTTTATCAATTTCTATTCCTTTCTGTCTTTAAGGTAGTGTTCTTAATTTTGCTTCCATCTTATTGTAGAGACGTTACTATTCACGGCATGATAGCCGCTCAGGTCATAGCAATATTCTGTCATTCTACCTGTCACATCTGTCTGATGTGTAAGACTGCCGTTTAAATTATACTGAAAAGACCACAGTCTTCTGCCACTTGCTTTTTCTGTTTCTCCTCGATTAGTCATTGTTATATATTCTGCTCTTATTCTATTATACTCTTTTCCTTCGACAATTCTAAATTTATTAGAATGTGCATAATATACCAAATTTTGTCGATGTCTTCTTAAAATTTCATTATAAAACAATCCTAAAACTCTACTAGCCTCAATCTCTGTTACAGTGTTTGATGAACTATTTTTCTTTCTTTTTCTATCTCATATCTTACAGATACACTTTGCCTGCCACAGCCTTCTTTGTCTGCGATTCAACTCTATCAAACGTCCCCCTGTATCATAAATATAACGAAAGATTTGTTCTGCAGTACTGCCAATCCTACGCGTCTCAAAAATGCATCTGTTGTTTGCATCATAATGGTATTCCAGCACTGCACTTGTACAGTCGCTCACTTGGATAAGCCTGTCATCTTTGTCGTAAGCATAATCAATTGTTAAAATTCAATCCACTAAATGGTGTGGGAAGTTTGAGTTATAATTCTAAAAAATTGTTGAATACTGATTTTTTAGAAGCATTTTTGTAACAACTAATTTTTTTAATACCCTCATTTTTTACTGCATATGTTCCTTTCTCTACATTTATTTCTAAAATCTTTTCCATTTCTAGTTCAGGATATGAAATACATTGAATCAATTCACTCGCATTGACTAAAACCAATTTCCCTGATGGAACATTAAGAAACATATCAGCATCACACTCGCCATCAATGAAATCAATTTCACAATTTTCTACACTCTTATTTGCAAGCAAAACTATCATTTTTCCAGAATTACAAAAATCCTTAAAAACAATTGATTCCCTTGCCCTGACAACTTCCCACTTTTCATCTGGAAAATCATAAATTAGTTCTGTAATTCCTTTGGAATCTATAAAAATATCAAATGAATAGAGGATATCACCATTCAATTCATTAAAATAATACTCATCAATTAATACTAATCCATCTAGACCATCATGTTTATAATTAAATTTCATCATCGTTCACTCCCTTGTAAACTGTAATAAAATAACTAATTACACAATCCAAAATATTTCTTTGAGAATGTATGTCAAAAAACGCAGATGCAGAAGGTAAAAACACATATAAACGATACTTTAGGTGAACCTCTTTGAACCGATTAGTGGCTTATAGCAAATCATAAGAATATGCAGATACCCAAAGTATAGAAAGAATCGCTATACTGATACAGTCTAGTCGTATCAATAAAACTCACAGTCCACGTTGTTGGATTCATTTAAAAACATAAAAAGGTCTACTCCTCCCCAGTTAAAAGGAGAATATGCATCCCCATCACCAACGATTCCCAAAAACTTCCTATTTCCCATTTCCTCAGCGGCAGGACACCAACCTCCTAATTTGGATCTTTGAAGAAAAACCCCATTCTTATCTTCTAACTCCAAATCACTCTTATCTGTGATTTCTTCTATTATTTCCTTAAACAAGATATCACCTTCTGGTATTCTGGCGGCACTGACTCCATACTTTTCCGTGTTTTCTTTTGCATCAAGCGGCACTCGTATTACTGTAATATCACAGCTCTCCATGTCATTTATCATAAGCTGATAAATCTGAATACATAACGTATCAGGAATAGACAACATTTTTCCATCACAGTAAAACTGACATAAAAATGTCCATCCACCAAACTGTTCATCACTAGGCCACTGTGGTGGCAGATGCGTTGGAAGTCCGCCATATTTATTTAATTTCCCTGTATACTTATCACTAAATTGCATATAATATCCTACATATGTTTGACTCTCCATAATTATCTCCTATAATTTCATAGTACTCAAGAAAATAAAGTCATGTTATGCACATCCACAACTACTATTCCAATCTGCTTTGCTAATCAACCTTTAATCTTATCTCATGCCATTTCTTTCCAAGAACTGCTGTCTTGGGCATAATGCACACATAATATTGGTCGCTGTCAATCAGAAACCACACAAATCGAAAACCCTTACGTTTTAATTTTCTTCCAAAACTTTTTACATATTTCGTGTCGTAAAGCTCAATTTCTGCATCCATGTTTTCAGATTTATCATCGCTTTCGGGCTCCTCTATCATATCCTTTCCATAGTCTATCTCCAGCCTTTCATTTACGAAATCAATCAGATATTCTTCTGGTCCATCCTTGTAATCCATCTGTAATATATAGCCATCTGTTACCAACATATTTACTAGAAGAAATCCCAATATCCCTTCCTCCTTTGCCATTCGATATTTTCTATACTCTGCCTCATCGAAAAACAAATCTTTAAGGAACCTTTCCTTATACTTTTCATAAAATACCTCAGCTCCCAGTGCAAGATAATCTTCTTCCAGTTCCCTAATATACATCTTTTCTTTTTCTAATCGCTCTGCCCCTTGCTCTTTCTCTCGAATTTTTGTCAGCCATTTTGAATACGCATTGGCGGAAAATGTCTTGGCATTCTTGTAATGAGCCAAATCATAAGGATAATTTTTCTTCCCTTTAAAACAAGAATCCTCCAACCCCAATATTTTCGCTAATGCTGCTGCATCATAACTCCATAATCCTATATATCCTTTTTCTTTGTGGGCATTCTTATATCCATTTCCAGACAGCCATTTTTTCTTTACATATTCTTCCAATAATCTGGAAGCTTCTTTTTTATCCTCCTGCGCTGTTTGTATAATATTCTTTGTATACTGATATGGACGGGGAAAATAAAACTTTCCAGTACAATGCTCCCAGCCTATATCATATGCTGACAACAAAAAATCCACTAAAGCATCCGCATGATAGAAGCGGGCACCGTCTGCTATCACCTTCATGGTATCATTATCTATCTCTAACAATATCCCTATCGATATGAGATCAAGGAGTGCATCGTAATTATAATTTATACAAAATCCTATCTTATGGAACATTGGCTGATACATATTTTTCAGACCGTTCACTGATATATCAAAATAAGGACGCAGATCTTCAATCTTTTCGCCCAAGGAATACATGGCAGAAAACACCACTGTTCCATATTGAAACCAGCACAAATAATAAGCCCTGATTATAGAGATATTATCTGATGGATACCGTTGTATCCCCTGTTCTTCATCTGCTGTCACTTTTTTTATCTGTTCTTCTGCATTATTTATCGTTCTTAGATAATCCTCCGAAACTCTCTTCCTTACATCTTCTTCTATACAATATGGATCTCTCATCCTTTATTCCTCCAATCATCTACATTGTCATAAAAAAGCTCCTTTGTCGCGTTCGGATATTCATTATTATTCATGGCATGATAGCCGCTCATAGTAACAGTTCAGGACGATATAAAAAATTTTGCCTCGCAAAAATCGCTCCATACTTGAATCCTATTCTCGCGGAATGCGTAGTACATGCGCATTCCTGACCCATGCAAAATAATAGATATTTTGTTATGCAAGACGCCGCATTTTATCATAGCTGTATTTTGTTGTGCCACACTTTCGATACTTCTCTAGTCTGTCACCATTGCCGTTATAGGTATATCGATTGTCTATAATCGTATCCGTCCCCAGCAAAATCTTTAGTCCTATTAGGTTTCTGTCCGTATCATAGGCATATTCTGTATACAGACTGCCATTTTTCAGATATTTTATGGTATTGTTAGCGTTATACACATACTCTGCTATCTTTTTGTCATTATCCCATACTTCTCGAATATTGTCTGTTAAGTCATAGTGATACGTTGTCTTAGTCCCATTACGGTCGATTTTCCTACACAGCCTATCTTGTGTATCATAATGGTAGTGCTCCTGTTCTCCTGCGGAGTCTGTCATCACTGCAAGCTGATTGATTCCGCTATATTTATAGGTGGTGGTATTCCCCGCTGCATCCGTTTGTGTTATATTGCCTGCAAAATCATAGCCGTAATACTCGCTGTTTCCACAGGATTCCTCTTATACAGCATCAGCAGGAATATTTCTTGAAAATATCTTAATCCCATCACAACCAACTATTGCTCTTTCCTGAAGGTCTTTATCATCTTCCAATATCCATGCGTAATCAGAATCATTATCATATGCTATCGACAATACTTTTTCACCCTCCAAGAAAATACACAGATATTTTTCTAAAAAGTCGATCTCTTGAACTTGAATCAGATTATCATATCTGATATTGACCAGTTCATAGGCTAACATATTATCATCCATTTCAATGATACTGTCATCCTTTTGAATAAGCTTTTCCCACTGACTTTTATCCCCTACCCAAAAAGGAGCATCTATAATCAAGTGCATTTTCTCAGGTATCCATCTACGATCCTTCTCAAAATTCCTATAGAACATTAAACTAAATGTTTCTGAGTATACTATTTCATGCATCCGAGCATCTATTAGCAACTTTTTAAATGCCTGTTTTTCAAAGATATATTGGCTTTCTGATATTATATCCACAACTACTCACCCCTTGACTATTTAAAAATCACAAGTTTCAAATCAATATTTTTCTATTTAGTGATGCTCCCTATAGAAAAGCTATAGAGAGCATCAACTCTACATTCGCTTTGACGAACATTGCTTATTCACAATAATAATCCATTTTATGGTATCTGACCATGTGTATGACCTATAACTTTCCAATCACTTTTAGAAACAGCTCCTATAATAGTCTCTCCATTCCTATATGTATATTGTCTCGTATCATACCCTCCTTGAAATGATTCCGCCCCATAATTCCAGAAACTTGTCATCACAAAAATAAAAATTGCCTACTCTTCTTTATGGCATAATTATTGTTAAGAACTATGAAGAAATATCCTACGCAAGCTGTACATCTTATTTCTTCGTAGTTCCAACAAATGCTTTTATTTCGTTATTTTTGTTAATGTAAATTCTTCACAGATAATATCAAAGCAAATAAAACTACCAATAATCACAATTAAATATAACTTATCTATTTGAGATAAAACATTATATCCATACTTGTAGTATTTTAAAGAACTTTCCATTTCATCTCTGCTTAATTCTTTAACAAAAATATCTATTATAAAATAATCAAATTCTTCATCTTCATGCGCTTGATTTTCAATACAGCATTTGAGAATATGGCTGCATTCCAAATTTGCATATAACTTTCCATTATAACAACTTAAAAACTCAAATATCATGTGATTATTTTGTATTATAGAAATTTCATTCAAACCTACATTTTCTATAATTCGCTCCATATAATCCCACCATTGATATTTTGGCAGCTCAAAAATATTCATTTAGAATTCTCCTTCATCCATGTGGCAGTCCCTACCCATTTATATGGTTCAGGATAAAAATCACCTACACTAATTCTACCAACGTTATGCCCTGTAGTATGGTCATTTATCTCATCTGGAATAACTTCTCCATCTGGTTTTATTGTTACACGTTGTCCATTATTGCCCTTGTATACAACATATCCATTATCAGTTGTTCCTGTTGAATCAATGTCATTTAGTTAAGCTCTTTATCGTTCAATTTTGAAGTATAGTATTGTAATTTTTTGAATCTTCTCTAATATAAATTGGTTGGCTAGTTACTTAACTAAATGACATTGCCTGTTGAATAAAAGCCCTTACCTATTAAATCGTTATGAACATCTAAACATGTTTGTGGAAACTGGGAACTATCTGGTCTAACAAATTTATTGTCACTCTCACTGTCTATTATATGCGTAAAGACACAAGAATCAAAAGCACAAAATTCCTCTTATATAGCATCAACAGGAATATTTTTTGAAAATATCTCAATCCCATCACAGACAACTGTTACTCTTTCCTGAAGGTCTTTATCATCCTCCAATGCCCATGCGTATTCAGAATCATTATCATATGCTATCGACAATACTTTTTCACCTTCTAAAAAAATACATAGATATTTTTCTAAAAAGTCAATTTTTTGGACCCGAATCAGATTATGATATCTGATATTTGCCAGTTCATAAGCTATCATATTATCCTCCATTTCAATAATACCTTCCTCCTCTTGGATAAGCTTTTCCCAATCGCTTTTATCTCCTACCCAAAAAGGAGCATCTATAATCAAATGCATTTTCTTAGGTATCCAATCATTCTCTGGATATTTATTATAGAATATTAAGCTAAATGTTTCTGCATATACTATTTCATGCATCATAGCATCTATTAGCAGCTTTTTAAACACCTGTTTTTCAAAAATATACTGGCTTTCTGATATTATATACATAACTCCTCACCCCTTGACTATATTAAAACCTTGAAAATCACAAGTCTCAGATCGATATTTTTTATTTAGGAAGTGTGAAAAAAGTCGTAACTTCCTACGAAAAGACAACGAAATACCATCAAAAACTGTTGTCTTTAGAATCATAGAATGGACTTTTTCCACACCTTCTTCTAAACTTTCTCTGACCAATATTAATTATTCATAGTGACGATCCATCTTATGGTATCTGACCATGTGTATGGCCGATAGCTTTTCTATCACTTTTAGAAATATCCCCTGTAATAGTATCTCCATTCCCATATGTATATTGTCCCGTACCTTGTCCTACACTTCCTCGTTCCACGATTATCGTTCGATTATCATAGTAAGGTCTCGTTTCACCAGGAGTTTGTTGCATTATACGAATCTCAACTTTATTAACCTTTTTTATTTTTTTATCTGTTGGAATATCCATATGATATATTTTCCCATTATTCTTTTTAGTAGGCCCTATATACTGCGCACCTGCATTCATCAAACTCTGTTCAAGTTGCTGTTGACTTTGAAATACTGGTACATCTCCGTCCTTACCAATCAGTACTCCGTTTGCTCTGCTGCCTCTTGCTGCATCCGCTAGTTTTTGTTCTACTGCTAATCTTCGTGCTGATACTGATGTTTGATCAGGATCGATTTTCCCTTTACTGATCTTATCAACATCTATCCCCAGCAGCTGTGCAACAGTGCGCCCCTTGTCACTGATGGTTCCTTTTCGAGCTTCATCTTGCAATTTTGCTATTAACTGTCGTCTTTGTTTTCTAGTAAGCGGATTTTTATTAAGCACGTCATCCATTAGGATATTGGCACGCTTCTCACAGATATTCCCACTTGGATCAACATAGCTTACTGGATTATTCCTACAATAAACATACAGGTTCAGCCCGTCAACATTATAGCTGTCTTCCTGTGTGAACCGTCCTATAACTGGATTGTAATACCGTGCTCGCAGATATTATTGCTGGCTTATTGGGTCATATTGCTGGCCATTGAACTTAAAGCGGTTATGAACTTTCTCTTCACAGGCAGTTAGATTTCCCCATACATCATACTCATAGTGATTGAGGATTTCCTCATTTTCATTATCTACTACATGGGTGATACTCCCCATCTCATCAGATACATAATGATAGTAGGTTCTTGCACTCTCCGCGTCGGAAGCCAGTAATACACTGGTGCGAATATATCGTATTTTATCTTCCTGACTCTCCTCTGCTATCACCTCATCACCACGATAGATAAAAGTCACTAACTTCCCGTTCTCCTCCATTTCATGGCGCAGTCCTTCTGCATCATAATGATTGATTTGGATATTGCCATTAAAGGTCTCTACTTTGATGTTACGGTTAAATGCATCATACGCATACCGTGCTTTGTCGTCTTTTAACAGGTTGCCTGCATTATCATACTCGTATTGTGATGTTACGCCTCCCTTCGTATACGCT
>ERZ808041.308-NODE-308-length-43495-cov-12.585794_pt1 | contig 43495 bp, 36 predicted proteins | sample MGYA00380192_ERZ808041 | MGnify/ENA primary metagenome ERZ808041 (study PRJEB31490, sample SAMN06133412) | mouse gut metagenome | isolation source: Z1_1 | host: mice | place: China: Chengdu | collected 2015-05 ...
TGGCGGCGATGTTTGCCATGGAGGTTTCCATGTCGCGGCTTAGGTCAATGGCGGCGGTGAGCAGCTTTGTGCCTTCGCTCAATAATTCCTGTAAATCTGCGGTATCAAAGGCGCAGTCGTGAGTGAGTTGAGCTTTGCTTGTGTTCGGCATTTGTAACTTCCTCCGATCTTTCTGTTTTCTTCAATCTATCTGCTTTCTTCGGTCTATGCGTTTTCCCGATATTCAGTGTACTATTATATTTGTAATCTCTTTATTTTCTGTCTCTTTGATATTTCTTCAGCGCAAATACATTACAATTGTAAACATAGTTTTTATTGTAATATACTATGTATGAAATTACAATAGTGAAAAGGTCCTGTTTCACGCTTCCTCTTCCCTCTGCCAGCTTTAATGTCGCAAGCCGTGTGAGAATCCCAACCACCCGCACGGTATTCAATCAGGTGCATGGCACCATAAATGCAGCGGTACACCGCACGCTTACCCGCCCTCGTTGCCGCGCAAAAATCCACCTCATCCGGCTTCTCCTGATATTTTGCCACATAAGGCGCCTGGTCCACCATTTTCCTCATTTTGAAGCACAAAAAGCGGCACTGCCGGAATCCCGAGTCTTTATTTCATCTCGTTATTCCGGACAGCGCCGCCATTTTTCCACACTTCATTCACGATATTTAATGCCACACCATCAACTTATCAAGCTCCATCCATTGATATGCCTTTTACTCACATGCAATAATTTTTTCCTTTACCGGAAGCAGCATCGCGGGCGACATCGACAACTCATCGATCCCCATTTTCACGAAGGTTTCCGTAAGCTCTGTGTCCGCACCGAGTTCGCCGCAGATTCCGACCCATATTCCTGCCTTGTGCGCATTCTTTACGGTCACTTCTATCATGCGAAGCACAGCCGGATGGTGCGCATCAAAAAAGGCGTTCAATTTCTCATTCTGCCTGTCAATCGCCAGCGTATACTGCGTCAGATCGTTTGTCCCGATACTGAAAAAATCCACCTCCTGCGCAAGTTCCTCCGATATCATAACCGCCGCGGGCGTTTCGATCATCACGCCGAGCTCCACGGTTCCACAGGTCATTCCCTGCTCTGCAAGCTCCTGCTTTACCTCGGCGACAATTTCTTTTACTCTGCGTATTTCCCACAGCGATGTAATCATCGGAATCATAATCGAAATGTTTCCGTAGGCACTCGCCCGGTACAGAGCACGCAACTGCGTGCGGAAAATATCCTCTCTCGTCAGGCAGATACGGATTGCGCGGTATCCCATCGCCGGATTCTCCTCGTGTTCAAGATTAAAGTAACCAATCTGCTTGTCCGCACCGATATCAAGCGTTCGGATAATGACCTTCCTTCCCGCCATCATTTCCGCCACCTGCCGGTATACCTTCTGCTGTTCCTCCTCTGTCGGATAAGAATCAGACTGCAGATATAAAAACTCGCTGCGAAATAAACCGATACCCTCCGCATCATTTTGCAGCGCGGCTCCGATATCCCCAACCCCGCCGATATTTGCGTACAGCTTTACGCTTCTGCCGCTCTTTGTGACGGTGGGCTTTCCCTTAAGTTCTGCCAAGAGTCTGCGTTTTTCCAACTCTTCCTGCTGTCTCTTCCGGTAAAACTCCAGCGTCTCCTCATCCGGTTCCACAATCAGCTTTCCGGCAAAGCCGTCCACGATCGCCAGTTTCCCCGCCATTCCCTGCGAAACCGGCGTCATGACAATCGCCGGAATGTTCATTGTCCTTGCCAGAATCGCCGTGTGGGAATTCGTAGAACCAAATCTTGTGACAAACGCAAACACCTTTGTCTTGTCAAGCTGCACCGTCTCGCTCGGCGCGAGATCATCCGCCACCAGAATTCCGGCTTCCTCTGATTTCTCCGCCGTTTCTTCTCCCATAAGAATACGCACGATACGCGCGGAAATATCTTTTACATCCGCCGAGCGCGCCTGCATATATGCATCGTCCATCGCCGCAAATATCTCGGCAAAATTATCCCCGGTCATGGAGACTGCGTACTCCGCATTCACCTCCTGCGTGTCTATGATGTTAATTACCGAGTCGATATAATCAAGGTCCTCGAGCATCATCTGGTGAACCTCAAAGATAGCGGCGCTCGCTGCTCCAACCTCTCTCTGTGCCTTCTCATAAAGCTCCTGAAGCTGCTCCGCGGCCGTCTCCCTCGCCCTGTGAAAACGCTCCGTCTCCTGCCCCGTATCCGCAATGTGCTCCCGCCTCACCACGGACTCCTTTGCACCCATCTCCACGATTTTTCCGATCGCAATTCCGCCGAATGCGGCTTTTCCCTGATACTCTTCCATAAAAAACCTCCATTCCCGCTCTATCTGGATGATTACAGATTTTCCTCAAAAAAAGTTTTGACTGCCGCAAGAGACGCTTCCTCATCTCCACCCTCTATCTGAATCGACACCTCGTCTCCACATTTGATTCCCATAGCCATAATCGCCATAAGCCTTGTGCCCTCCGCAGACGCTTCTCCTTTGCATATCACCACCTTGCTGTCCAGTTCTTTTACCTTCTTTACAAGAAGCCCCGCCGGTCTTGCATGAATTCCCATTTCATCCTTGATGGTATAGGTAAATGATAACATCTTTATTCCTCCTTCTAAAAAAAGTTTTGACTATAATCGCATAGCTTCCGGTAAAACAAACAGATAAAACCGGAGCAGGTACTTAAATCACAGCCCTGCTCCGGTAAGCTTTACCTGTTGACTCGCAAAACGTCGGCTCCTGGCGAAAGTTCGCCCGCGGCAACCGCCTCCACCGAAGCAAAATCGTCCGAGTTCGTGACAGCCATAATCACGGTAGCTGCATGACCGGCTGCACTGATTTTGTCCAGATCCATTGTCAGAAGTAAATCCCCTTTTTTCACGTTTTGACCGGCCGTGACTTTATTTGAAAAACCGTCTCCGCCCATCTCAACCGTATCCACTCCCACATGAATCAGAATTTCCATTCCAAAAGCTTCCATTCCAACTGCATGCAGGGTATCTGCCAATTGACTGATACGACCGTCCGCAGGAGCGTAGACCTTTCCCTCACTCGGGTCGACACCGCAGCACACGCCCATAATCCCCTGGGAAAATACCTCGTCAGGCACCTGATCCATAGGTACAAACATCCCCTTAGCAGGCGCGCCCAGCATCACAGGAGTATTCTCTGCTTTCGAGTCAGCGTCTTTCTCTGCTTTCAAGAAATTAAATAACCCCATTTTTGACACCTCCCATGAAATTTACTTCAACTCCGGCCAGTAACCCTTGTTCGCTTCTATCATATCATCGAGCACTGCCTTCGCCACATTCATACTCGGCACGGTCTTGTTGAGTGTGAATGCCTGCAGCACCTTCTCATAGCTGCCCTCGATGCATCCCTCCACAAGAAGCTTCTCGCAGTTGAGCTGCTGCATCATCAGCCCCTGCTGGAACAGCGGAATCGGATTCTGTGCGATCACCTCCGGGCCGTCCTTGCCCACATATGCAGGCACCTCAACCATCGCATCGTGCGGCATATTCGGCAATGCGCCCCGGTTCTCGGTGATAACCAGAAAACGGGCTTTGGTATCATTTTTCAAGGCAATCGCCAGGTCCGCAATCCAGTCGCCGTGACTTCCGGCATAAAATGCCGTTTCGTCAAGTTCACCTGTCTCAAGATAGCGGTCAATTCCCTCGAAGAGATTTTTCTCCCGGCTGTCCATTACCTCATTTGCACGGGTGTAGTTGGGATCCGAATGCTCCACGAACTCTTTCTGCTGTAAGTAATAGTTCAGATAAGTATTCGGCAGCATTTCCGGGAAATTCTCCATAATCTCATACTCGCCCTTCCACACATAATACCAGCTTCCCTTCGCATGACGGTTGACTGTTTTGCTGTTTTTCGCCAGCGACGGATTACTGTTTAAGTAAGCCGCAGGCAGGAAAATCTGATTCTCTTTGATATATTCGCGCAGCGGAGTCAGGATATCCTTGCCGTTATGCTCAATAGATGTAAACCATCCAAAATGATTGAGTCCAAAGTAATCATAAACGATTTCCTTTTTATTCTTGATTCCCAGCGCCGCAGCTACCATGTCAATAATGGCAATCGGCATATCACAGATATTGATAATGCGCGCATTCGGTCGCAGACGACGGCATGCCTCGGAAACAATAGATGCCGGGTTCGAATAATTGAGAATCCAGTAATCCGGCTTCGCATATTTCTCTACATCGTCGATAGCCTCAATCATCGGGAAAATGGTGCGCATGCCGTATGCCATACCGCCGCAGCCGCAGGTCTCCTGTCCCACACAACCGTGGCGCAGCGAAATTTTCTCGTCCTGCTCACGCATCGCATACTTGCCCACGCGCATCTGCGCAAAAATGAAAGATGCATCCGTGTAAGCGGTCTTCGGATCCGTGGTAACCGTGAGCTTGATATCACATTTCAGTTCCTCATGAAGAATCCAGTCCACAACAACCGCTACCTTGTCCTGCCGTTCTTTGTCAATATCAAAGAGACGAACCTCCGTCACGTCCAGTTCTTCCCTGCGCAGGGCAATTGATTTCACAATTCCCGGTGTGAATGTGCTTCCGCCGCCAATCAACGTAATAATCATAATCGTTCATCCTTTCTATATAATCTTAATCATTCTATTTTGTTTTCATTTACTAAAGCTTAAAGTTCATCCAACTGTTCTCCACTGAAGCTTAAAGCTTTGCCAGTTGTTCCTCCACCGCGCGGCGTACATCCGCCACCTGGAGTCCGTAGATAATCTGAATGTCATTCTGCTTTTTGACAATCCCCCGATTCTGGGTTTTGTTGATAAGCTTTTCCTGAAGCAGAGCCGGATCTTTTAACGTCACGCGCAGACGTGTGATACAATTCTCCACGGTCACAATATTGTCCTTGCCTCCTAAGCCGTCAATAATATCCATTGCCGTGCCGCCGCCTTCAAGCGCTCCGGAAGCGTCCGTCGCCTTTGGCGCATCCATTTTCGGAACAGCTGCCTTTTCTTTCAGAGAACCGGTATCTTCCGATGGCTGCGTTTCCTCACGGCCGGGCGTATGGAAGTTAAACTTCTTAATAAGGAAAGAAAATACCACAAAATACACCAGAATCTGGATGGCTCCCAGCACAAACATAAGCGGCATCCGATGTGTCTTATCGACATTCGCAATGTTCGTCAGAATAGTAGTCAGCAGGTTCGCGTTCCAGAGTGCAATGACATCAAACACCTTCAGCAGAGCCATAAACAGACCGGCAATGCACGCGTGAATCAGGTACAGCAGAGGGGCTGCAAAAATAAACATAAAATCAATCGGCTCGGTGATGCCTGCGAGGCAAGAAGTAACCACAAGCGGAACAACCGTAGAAATCGTCTTTTTCCGGTTTTCCGGATAAGCAGTATAAATAAATGCCGCGCCGATACCGATATAACCGAACATCTTCGTAAAGCCGATCGACGTATAGTAAATACTGTCGGAGAACTGCTCCACCGGCATATTCATCTCAGCCACTACGATAGGGTAGGCTCCTGCGACAACGGTATCTCCCATCTGAAGCACACCGCCCAGATCAGAAAACTGGAACGGCGTATAAACCAGATGATGAAGACCTGTCGGCAGCAAAAGCCGCTCAAGGAAACCGTAAATGAAGAGTCCAAACGCTCCGGTATTCTTAATGACACCGCCTAAAGCGCTGATTCCCTGCTGCACAAACGGCCATAGCGTGTTTGAAACCAATGCAAACAGGATCGCAACCCCCACAAGGCAGATGAATGAAAAATTTGCACCTGAGTATATCTGCATCGCGCCCTTAAAGCGCTTTTCATATGTACGGTTAAAGACATAACCTACAATACAGCCGAGAATAATACCGCCGAACACTCCCATATCTACACACTGAATGCCCAGAATCTTGGACTGTCCCGTTCCGAAAAGCCCCAGCATCGGCTGCTCCTCAGCCAGCTTTCCCGTAAGATTCAGCAGCGTGTTGGAGCTCGTAAGATACATCAGATAGGTCATAAATCCGATAATAGCCGCCTTATGTTTCTCATTCTTCGCCAGCGCGGCCGGAATTCCGATTACAAAAACAACGCTCAGATTATTGATAATCGCCATCACGGCATTGTAGAGCGTCTGTCCCAGCACCTGGATAGGCTCCCATTTGAGGAACGGCAGCAGGGTTGTGATGGTATTGTTTGTCAGCAGCACGCCGATAACGATGAGAATACCTGCTGCCGAGAGATACATCAATGGCTGTACCATTGCTTTGGAAAATTTCTCCATCATGCCCATTACTTTGTCTTTCATGTTGTTTTTCTCCTTCCATTCTTTGTTTTTTTATCATTTATCTAAACACGGCACGCCGTGGATTTACCGCATTTATAAAATCTTTGTCAGATGAATCAGCAGATAAAACTTTTCCTGCCGGCTTAAGGTATAACCGAATGTTTCCGAACAGTATTCATCCAGTCTTCGGAGACATTCCTGATTCTGCGGATTCCGGTAAAAGAGCTGTTCATACAAATCATCCACTTTCTCATCGGTCCAGACCGTCTTTTGAAAAATACGCTGTGCGAGAAATTTCAGATGAGTAACCAGCCGTATCGTATCCAGGCTTTCATCGTCCAACGTCAGCCCATAGGTTCCCTTTATAATATCCAGCGCTCCTTTCACAAACTTCAGAATGCCGTAAGCGGCGTCACGGTCCACGGAATTTGCAATCAGATGCAGTGCAATGTAGCCCGCCTCATCCTCCGGCAGCGCCACGCCGCAGTACTCCTCTATAATCTCCAACGCCCGGCAGCCCAGTTTGTACTCCTTCTGATAAAGCAGCTTTGTCTCGCCAAGCAGCAGATTCGGCAAAGCCATTCCCTTATTCTGACGTTCAATAGCAAAATTGATATGATCGATCAGGGATATGGTCGCCTGACTGCTCATAAAACAGCCGTCCGCATCCGCCAGCGCAATAATCCGGTCCGCCGCATCCATCACATCCGGTCGTACATCCCGCAACATGCGCAGAAACTTTATCTGCATTTCATCCTGTATGTAATACACCTTCTGAATTTTCTGCTCATCGATTTCATCGCCGGGACGTTTGTTAAAGCCGATACCGTTCCCAAGTGCAATCGCCTCCCGCCCAGAAGGAGTTACCACCGAAACCGCATTATTGTTAAAAATTTTAATAGACCGCATAACTCAACCCCTCTTCCCCAGAACACAAAAAGGCATAAATTCTAAAGCGGTTATCCGCTATAGAACTTATGCCTGATTAAACAGTTACACGTCGTTACCAATATTGAACTATACATAATATATAATTTTTCATGTAAAAAGTCAACTTGTCGGAAATACTGATTTTTTAGCCAAAAAATTGTACATTTTACACAAAGGCATTTATCAATTAACACGAAAAGAAACCGACGCCTCTTTCCTGCATCGGTTTCCTTTCTGTCATCTCTTCTGATTTATCGGCTGTATGCCCTCTTTTCTGACATTGTGCGTCTGGTTCTGATTCTCCGGCTTCACCTTCTGTGTCACGCTGTTGAACTCATTTAAGTTTTCCCGACGCTCCCTCTTTTCCTGTTCTTTTCTGTCCATATTCTCACCTCTGTGATAGTATGGAACGCTCTTTAAAATTTATACGATCATACAATTATTCCACGCTCTTTAGCGCCTCTACCGGATCAATATGATCCAGCGAACGATTTGTAATCACATCCACAATCAACGCAAATCCGAAAGAAAGCCCCGATGCGATCAGATAACTACTTCCATACAGCGACACCGCCAGATAGATCGACGGCATATTAAGCACATAGGTAAGCGTCTGCGCGAACGCATAGCCAAGCGGTATGCCAAGTACAATTCCGATCGCCGTCAGAATCAGCGTCTCTTTATTTACGTACAGATGCACCTCGCGGTCAAAAAAGCCCAGCACCTTAATTGTCGCAAGTTCCCTGCAACGCTCGGAAATATTTGTTGTTGAAAGCGTAAATAACACTACGAACGCGAGACATGCCGCCATGACGATCACAATGTATACCACCATATTAATCAGCGCAAACGCTGTCGTAAATTCCTCCCGAAGTTCTTCTGTACTGACAACGGAAAGCACACTATCTTTTTTCTCCATTTCATCTGCATAGGCGATCTGATCCGTGCATGAATCCGAAAGCTTTACAAGAACGCCGTTCGGCTCGTAAGCTCCAAAGAGCTTCTCGTAAGCAGCCCGTGTCATGTAAATATTATTTCCCAGATAATTCTTTACCAGCGCTGACACCTGTGTCTCCTGTCGTTTCAAATCAATATCCTGAATCTCCACCATATCGCCCGCCTCAAATCCCAGCACGTTCGCCGCATTGCGTGTGACAAACACCTCGTCATTCAAAAGCGATATATCATTTCCGTCCAGATCCTCCAGATGAATATAAGAATCCAGCGTTCCTTCATCCGGCACGACAATCAACTGCACCGACTCCTCATCCCCCGAAGCATTGATAAGCTTCACCGATGAGATCTGTACATTCAAAAACTCAGAAACATCCATATCTCCCTCGACATAAGACAGCAGCTTTTCATTGTCCTTCGCAGAGGAAACTACCATAAGATCATACTGATATACCTGTCCATACTGCCTTGGCAGCAAATCGGTTACGGAATCCTTCACCGCAAACCCAAACAGCAGTAACGCCATACATCCCATGATTCCCGACACGGTCATAAAAAGTCTTTTCTTGTAACGGAATAAATTACGCGCCGTGACCTTATTGAGAAATGACAGCCTGCTCCATATAGGCGTGATGTACTCCAGAAATACCCGCGAGCCGGAACGCGGCGCTTTGGGGCGCATCAATACCGCCGGGGTCTGCAAGAGTTCCGCCTTGCACGCAATCACTGCAGCAGCGGCAATTCCTGTGACAAACAGCAGCGCGCCTCCCATTCCATAGAAAATATCAAATTGCAGCAAATACCCCGGCAGCAAATACATTGTATCGAAAATAACAAAAATGATGCCCGGCAATACGACAAATCCACAGACGCCGCCCAAAATACTGCCAAACAGACTTGCTGCCAATGCATAGAGCAAATATTTACGGCGGATTTCCCTGTCGGTAAAGCCCAACGCTTTATAGGTTCCAATAAGTCCGCGGTCTTCCTCCACCATACGGGTAATTGTCGTAAGACCTATCAGGATTGCCACGATAAAGAATACGATTGGAAATACCGTACCGATCGCCTCGATAGACGCCGCGTCGCTTTTTACATTCGCGTAACCGCTTAAGGAACTGCGATCCTGCACATACCACCGTGTCATGTCAATTTCTTCAATCTCTTCCCGCGCGTCCGCAAGCTTTGCTTCCACCTCCTCTTTTTTCTCCTGATATTCCGCCTCGCCGTCGTTAAGCTCCTGCTCGCCATCCAAAAGCTCCTGCCTGCCGTCCGCAAGCTCTGCTTCGGCGTCCGCGAGCTGCTTTGCCGTATCCCGCTCCTTTTCCTCCAGTTCCGCTTCCCCTTCCGCAAGCTTTGTCTCATTGTAGGCGATTTCCGCCCTTCCGTCCGCAAGCTGCTGCTTTCCGTATGCCAACTGCCCTTCGGCATCCGCAAGCTGCTTTTCTGCTTCCTCAAACTGCTGCGTCGCCGTCTCTTCCTGTCCCAGAAGCGCATCAAGGCTTTCCGCCAGAACCAGTTCGGTCGCCTGCAGCCTGCCAAGCCCCAGCGCCAACTGCGGCATCTGTGCCGGAAGCGCATCAAGCTGCTGCTTTACGGCTTCCAGTTCTGCCAGCCGGATATCATATTCCGGCTCTGTCGGATCAAGCATCGCCGCCTGTCCGTCGATTCCCTGCTTTGCGGTGTCTACTGCCTGTGCCAGTGCCGCCAGAAATGTATTCTGCTGCTCTGCGACCATGTCCGGCACCGCCGCCTCCGCTACCGTCACATCTTCACCCGCTGCCTGTGCACCTGCCACGGGAAGATATGCATTCTGCGCCGCCTGCACATATGCGTTCCACTCCGCCTCCGGCCACAGTTCTCCGAGCATTCCCGCGCCGATCCGTATCTGACCTTCGGCTTCCTCCCTCGCCGCCGCAGTCTGGCTCTGACTTTCCGCGAGTTTCGTTCGTGCAGCTTCTATCTGCGCGTAAACCTCTGTTTCCTTCTGCGCCAGCTCATCCCTTGCCGCGTAAAGCTCCTGCTCTCCTGTTCCAAGCTCGCTCTCTGCCGCATCAAGCTGCGCAATGCCGTCCGCAAGCTGCGCATACCCGTCCGCAAGTTCTTCCCTCGCATCCGCGAAACCGTTCCTTGCCTCCTGCTTCGCGTCGGCAAGCTCCTGTTCTCCGTCCGCAAGCTCCTCCCAGCCGTCTGCAAGCGCTTCCCTTGCATCATCAAGCTCCCGCTTTGCATCGGCAAAGACGTCACCCGCCTCCTGCTCGGCATCGGCAAGCTTCCCGTATGCCTCACCCGTAATCTCATCATAGCGCGCCTGCTCCCGCTGTTCCTTAATCTGGCTCTCGATCGCATCCACGACCTCCGCCACCCGGCTCTCATACACGTCGGAATAGCAGAACAGCTCACTGCCGCCCTCGACTGTCAGATATACTTGTGTATAGATATCACTGTCCACCGCCTCCGGCAGGACAAAAAGCGTATGCTCCTCCGTCGATGATGAGCGGAACGCGACCGCCCCCTTGGAGTTGTTGATATCCATCGGGTCTGTAACTATTCCCGTAATTACATATTCCGTATACCGGAAATTCGGCGTTTCTTCTTCCTCGAAATCTACATCCACATCGAGGTCTGCATCTTCTCCTGACTCCTCATCCGCATCTTCGCCCCCATCAGCAGCCACGTCGCCGTCGTCCGACTCAAGCTCCTCCTCCAGCACAAGCGTATCGCCAATCCCACACCCGCTCTCCTCAATAAATTTTCCGGTAACGGCAATCTCCTGCGGCTCCTCGGGAAGCCTGCCCTCCGTTACATAGGGCCTATTCATACCACTCTTAGAAAGCGTTTTTACGGAAACACTCTGCTCCGTCTCTCCGATTCTGATATGCACCGTCTTGCTGTAGCCGCCTTCTGCCGCTTTCACGCCTTCGATTCCTGCAAGCGCCTCCACATCCGCATCCGTCAGCCCGAGCGTAGAAACCACACGAATATCATACAGATTCTGTTCATCCAGAAACCGGTCTGCGGAATAGCGCAGATCCTCGCATGCCGCCTTTAACCCCGTAAACATTCCCACGCCGAGCGTCGTAATAAGAACGATTGAGAAAAAGCGTTTCTTTCCTTTTCGGATCGCACGCCAGATATCTTTGTTATATGCTCTTTTCATATCCGTACCGCGCCCTTTCTACCACTCGATCTCCGCGATCGAAGTCGGGTGTTCATTGCATATGATCTCCGTCACTCTGCCGCTCTTAAAGCGGATCAGCCGGTCCGCCATCGGTGCAAGCGCCGAGTTGTGTGTAATCAGAAGAACGGTAATCCCCTCCCTGCGGCAGGTATCCTGCAAAAGCTGCAGTATCTGTTTTCCGGTATTGTAGTCGAGCGCCCCGGTCGGCTCGTCGCACAATAGGAGCTTCGGATTCTTCGCCAATGCGCGCGCAATGGACACACGCTGCTGTTCGCCTCCCGATAGCTGTGCCGGGAAATTACCCTTGCGCTCGGAAAGTCCGACCTTATCAAGCGTCTCTCCCGCGTCCAGTGAATTTTTACACACCTGCGCCGCAAGCTCCACATTTTCAAGCGCGGTAAGATTCGGCACAAGATTATAGAACTGGAATACAAAACCGATGTCTGTCCGCCTGTAGCCGATGAGCTGTTTTTTGCCATACCTTGCGATATCGTTACCGTCCACAAGAATTTCTCCTGAAGTCGGCGTGTCCATACCCCCTAAAATATTAAGCGCCGTCGTCTTGCCCGCACCCGAAGACCCGAGAATGACAGCGAGTTCCCCCTTTTCCACGGTAAAGCTCGCGTCATTTAACGCCTTGATGGATGTTTCCCCTGTAACATACTCTTTAGTTACGTGATTAAATTCTATGTAAGACATTTCCGAGCCCACCTTTCTGCCAACACTATCCCAACAAATGCACACTGGTATTTAAGTACCATTTACTTGAATATAATGTAAAACAACCTGCAGACTTTTATCAATCAACAATATTGGGAAAAGTGTCGAAAACTTGAAGACAACATGCTGTCGTGTTATTATAAATACAATTCAAAAAACGGCATGCAGCAATTTGTACCCACGTTTAAGTTTGTGCATGTCAGAAAGGCAGCTCCCGTATACTACGCTGTACGCCCGTACACTGGCGCTAAGGTCATTTCATCATGAAAAAGCAACCGCAGATTACAGAACAGACAAAAGCAAACTTAAAGGATGCTTTCTGGAAGCTCTATACGGAAAAGTCCATTGAAAAAATTTCCATTAAGGAAATCACCGATCTCGCGGGCTATAACCGCGGCACCTTTTATCTCTACTACAAGGACGTCTACGACATATTTTCCCAGATCGAGGACGAATTGCTGGACAAGATTAAGACCGTTCTGGACGAGTCTCTACAGAATGACACCTTCGATCTCTCCGATCAGATGGGCGTACTCTTTGAAATGATGCGGACACATTCTCATTATGCTACCGTACTATTAAGCGATCAAGGCGACCCACGTTTCGTGAGCCGCCTTAAGGAAATCATATTACCTCTGCTGAACCGTTACTTTATTTCAGCCGAAGGGCACACCACCTATCAGATGAACCTGTTGACGGAATTTTATCTGTCAGGCCTGCTGGCATCCGTGAATGTATGGATTTCCGATCCGCAGATGCGCCTGGATGAGTTTATCGGATTTATCGTCGCAAGTGTTTTTGGAAAAGAAAATGCATCATGATAAATATTTTTCCCGCATCCTACACCTGGTTTCCGACAATCTTATAGTAACTGCGCGAAGTCAGAACGAACACCAGCAGATAGATCAGAAAGAATACCAGCGCCGTGCCCGCCACGCACAGGGCGAACAATGTCGTGTTCGTCAGTGAAAAAGCATCCAGAATCAACTTTATCATCGGAAATGCCATGATAATGTGTATGACTGCCACCGCCATCGGCAGGAAAAATACCGTGAGTACCTGAGAGCGGATCGCATGCTTTACCTCCACGCTGCTCATGCCGACTTTTTCCATAATCGCGTAGCGCTCTTTATCCTCATAGCCTTCCGAAATCTGCTTGTAGAAAATGATGAGCACTGTCACCATCAAAAACATCGTGCCGAGGAATAATCCGAGAAACAGGAATCCTCCGTTTAAGGCCCAATACTCTGCGCGGTTCTCTTCCCTCGCCTCGATGTAACAGCCCGCGTAGGCTTCGTTTTTCTGCGCCTCCCTGCTCACCCACAATGCAACCGCATCTCTGACTGCGGACTCCGCTGCAATCTTTTCTTCAGACGTTCCATCAATCTCGTAACCCAGATTATAATTTATGTTAAGTGCGACGCGCTCTGAATCCCAGTTCCGCGCCAGAGTTTCAAAAATCCCCTCGAATTCCGCATCGTCCGGTACGATCAGGTATGCGGTTCCGTTCGCAATCGACGCCAGATATTCTTCTTCATCCGTCGGATAAGCAAGGCTTTCTTTTACCGTATAAGTTCTGTCCTCAAATTCCAGTATTTCCCCTTCATAAAACGGTTCCGCCGCAATTGCGATTTCCCCTTCCTCCAAAGGCGCTATGCTCTCTCCTGTCAATTTCTCATAGTCCGCCTTCGTCACAATATCCAAAACAACAACATCTGAAATGCTGTAATCGGTCCCTGCGCCGATACCCGTCACGGAAAATCCCTCTTCCCTGCGCACTGCTGTCATCGACATGTTCAGATAGCCGCATTTCGAGAGGATGCCTCTGCCGGACGCCGCCAGAGAATCATCCAACGCCGTCTCAATCATTTCCGGGTTTTCAGGCATCGCGGCATAGTACGTCGTCACAATTACTTCCTTCGGAAAACGAACCGTCAGAATATCCTCGATACCCAGATACATACACACTGTCGTTGATACCGTGACCAATACCATCGTAGAAAGTATACAGATATTTGCCAGACCGACCGCATTCTGTTTCATCCGGTAAATCATGCCGGAAACCGTTGTAAAATGTCTCGCTTGATAATAGTATTTCTTATTTTTCCGCAGAAGCTTTAACAGCGCAATACTTCCCGCGGTAAACAGGCAGTAGGTTCCAACAATGACCAGCAATACCGCGATGAAAAACATTGTGATCGCCGACACCGCGTCCCCTACCGTTAAGGCAAGATAGTAACCGCCTCCAAGCGCCGCGATTCCGATGAGCGTGATCAAAATCTTGGTCTTTGGCTCGCGCTCTCCCTTATTCCCACTGTGCAGAAGCTCGATCGGGTTCGCCAGTTTGATCTGCATCAGGTTATAACACAGCGCCGCCGCATAAATGACTACAAACGTTATCATTACACTGCGGCATCCGGCTGTTGAAATCGTGAACGGAATACTTGCATTAAGCCCCGTCATGCGGTACAGGATCATCGTCAGAAGCTTATTGAACACGATGCCGAACACCAGACCGCCCGCAATCGTCACCACCGCAGTAAAAAGCATTTCCAATGACAACACCTTTGCGATATGCTTCTTTTCCATCCCAAGGATATTATAAACGCCGAGCTCCTTTTTTCTCCGCTTAATGATAAAGCTGTTCGTATAGAAGAGAAAAATTGCCGCAAACACCCGCACAATGACTCCTCCCAGCGAAAGTGTCGCCGCGACCGTCTGTCCTCCGTTCATCTCCCGCAGTCCCGGGTTATATACCATCGCCAGCACCAGATAGAGCATTGCCACCGAAAGACCTCCCGCCAGCAGGTATGGCAGATAGAACTGCTTATTATTGCGGATATTTGTTGCCGCCAATTTCGGATATAATTTACGCATATACCTCACCACCCGTCGTTAAGATTGTCAGCGTATCGGAAATCTTCGCATACAGCTCCTCATTGCTCATATTTCCGCGGTATAGCTGATGGAACACCTCGCCGTCCTTGATAAAGAGCACGCGCTTCGCATGGCTCGCCGCCTTTGTGGAGTGCGTTACCATAAGAATTGTCTGTCCGTCGTCATTGATGCTGTTAAAAAGTCTAAGCAGGCTGTCTGTCGCCTTAGAATCAAGCGCTCCGGTCGGCTCGTCTGCCAGAATAAGCTGCGGCTTTGTAATAAGCGCTCTTGCGACCGCCGCCCGCTGCTTCTGCCCGCCGGACACCTCGTACGGATATTTTTCCAACACTTCGGCAATGCCAAGCTTCTCCGCGATCGGCGCGATGCTCTTCTCCATCTCTTGGACCGGTACGCCGGAGAGCACCAGCGGAAGAAAAATATTATCCTTCAGTGAAAAATTATCCAGCAGGTTGAAATCCTGAAATACAAATCCAAGATTCTCTCTACGGAACTGGGAAATCTCCTTTTCCCGGATCTTCACGATATTTTTCCCGTTCAAAAGCACCTCTCCCGCTGTCGGCTTATCGAGCGACGCTAAAATATTGAGCAGCGTCGTCTTACCCGAGCCGGACTCTCCCATAATCGCAACGTATTCTCCCTCCTCCACGGAGAAGTTCAGGTTGGAGAGTGCCTGTACCTGATTCCCGCCAAAGCGTGTCGTATATACTTTCTTTAAATTATTTACTTCTAAGATAGCCATTTCTTTCATTCCTTCCTTTTCTGATAAAATATATCCCCCATGCGATCACACAGACGCACAGGATGACGCATCTTGCCATACCTTTTTTCATATGCCATTCCTCCGTTTAATTGGAAGCAGCGCTTGCAGCCGCCGCAGAACTTGCCGCAATCACCGCACACATTGCCATCTGCTGCGCTATCAGCATAGAAATCGTCCCGTTCACTGCTGTTGTCTGCATCGTGCCTGCACCGGACGCCTCCTTCTGTGCCAGAAAGCCCGCATACATCAGACGCTGTTTCTTATTTACGCTTCCAAGAACGCCAAAGCCCTTCTGCCCTGCCAGCCATTTATCAATTTCCGCCACATCCGCGACAAGTTCTTCTATGCTTCCTCCTGCCATTGCCAGTACTCCGAGCGTCGGCAGCTCGTATTCCTTACCGTACTTGCATCCCGCTTCGCGAAACGCCTCATACAGCGCTATCGTCCGCTCACATTTACTCTCTGCTGCCCCATCATATAATGCAAGGACGCAGGCAAGCGATAACGTGGGATTTGATGAAGCGATCTGTCCTTTCAGCCTGCAATAGCAATTTTCCGTCTCCGCAAGCAGCACGTCATCCGCCATGTCGGACATTGCCATAAGCACACACATTGCATCATCCTCTTTCGAAGTCAAAAACGGATGCTCCGCTTTCAACCCTCTATAAATCTTCTCCGTGCGAAGTACAATATTCTCATACTGCTCCGCCCTCGCCAGCCGTGCTACGGTGATCGCCGCATAAGCCATATACTCGGAAGCATGAAGCTTCTTTTTGAGCATTCCGTAAATCTTTAATGCGTCCTCAAGCACCTGTTCTGGGTTTTCACTGGCGGCAAGCATGGAAATGATCGGCATTTTTGCCGTCCCTCTGAAATTAGAAAACAACCCTACATTTTTCTTTAACAATGCTTTGGCATTTTTTAAGTCCGTTTCCGCAACGCGCTTATTCTCCGCCGTATATACGGCTGCGCAGGCTAAATGCGCCATCCCATTCTCCAATGAAAACTCTTTCTTGACCGCATCTCTATTTTCAATAAATGCCTCACAATATACTCTTGTCTGTTCCTTCATAATTTTGCTCCTTTCGCTTGTTCCTTTGAACTGCATTAAGTATAACAAAAGAGGAAAATGCCAGCCATCGATTTAGCTGACATTTTCCCCTCGTTTCTTACACTTTTGTAAGATTGGCATATTTTCGCCGAAAAATAATAACGCTTCCGTATCTTTATGCGAACAAAAATATTACATATATTTTTGCAGGCTGCGAAGCTGCGCCCGCTTTGAAATTGGCGCTTTGTAAGTAAGAACCGACAAGCCATACTGCAGGGCTGCGCCCACAATCAGCATCAGTCCCCCGATTCCTGCCGCCGCCCCAAAAGACAGTTTTACTGCCGCCGGATAAAGCAAAAATCCATAAAAAGTATTCACTCCCAGATAAGCCAGAAAGAATATAATCGTTGATGTAATAAGATATTTATACGCTGCTCCACAGTATAACATCATAATCATTGCAAGCAGGGCGTTCAATAGCAACTCTGCCGACATGTTCTGCAGCATCCCGGCAGATGCCGTGGCAAGATACGGCAACTTTAACAGTATGATTACCACATATGACGCCGCAAAGCCCAAAAAGCTGATGAATGTCGCCATCGTAGTCTGTATGGGCTTATTCCACGGTGACGCCTGCACCATGCGGGCAGAGCCAAGCGAAAGGAAAAGCTGCGACAACCACAACCCGGTCAGAATCATAAAAAAGCCCCCCATCGACGGCGTTCCTGCCTTTACCGAAACGAACGACAGCAAAATACCAGCCACAAAGAACAATACTTCGCAGACCACACACACCTTAATCCCAAAGGTATAACGCATCAATTTGATACTAAGCTTCATCCGTCTGATCATAATATCCCTCCTCCACTCGTTTCATAACCTTCCATACACTGAAAATACTCGCTGCCGCGGCAAACGCCAGACTCATTGCGAGCATCACATACGTCGCACCCAAAATCAAAACACTGCCTGCTGTCAGAATCACATACGCTGCCGTTGCAATCATCATATTCACCGCCATCCCGTCAAAATGACGTGCGATTGTAATTCCGGTGACAGTCAAGGCATACGCAAACAGAAGTACCGCAATTCCTTCCGCCAGCCTGCTGCTTTCCCATGACGTAACGCTGCCGCGGCACAGACAGAATGCGATGCCAAACGCAAACAGAACCATACCCGCCAAAAACTGCCTTACCATATCTACAATCAACGCCATCCGCATGACCCTCCTCCCTTTCGGGGACGTCTTTAAGTATTCCATCTGTTTGACATTCTTGACAGCAATTCCGCCGAATACCCAGTAATCAAGCATCAGCTCCGCCGAAACCAATACCAGGGCGTTCAGAATAGATGCCGTCATAAAATTCTGTGGTCTTATGAGCCATTGCACAGCGACTGCCAAAAGCGGCACCAGAACAAATGTCACAACGCGGCAAAGTCCGGTTGTAAAAACAAGGTAACTTTTTATTACATTCTTCATACGAAACCTCCTGTTATGAGAAACTAAGCTTCGTATTTGCCTTCATGACGGCAACGCTGATCTGAAAGAGCGTCGGCACTTCCATCCTAACGTCCATTCCTGCCAGCCGGTTCACATTCTCCGCCAGACAGATGCCCTCGAAGCCGTAAGGACTCTCGCCAAAGCTGTAGCAAACCGTCTTCGCTGCCGGGGCGTCCTTCGTCTCGCCTTTGACCATGACATATTTCTCTTTCAGATCCTCCACAAAACCTTCCTCAACAATATTGCCGTGCTCCATAATGAGGCAGTAGTCCGTCACATTTTCCATATCAGAAATATTGTGCGTAGAAAACAACACGCTCCGCTCCCCGTTTCCCGCCTCCAAATATTCGCGGATCATACTGCACAGCTTATCTCGCATGAGCGGGTCGAGCGGGGACGCCGGTTCATCCATCAGCAGGCATTCCGGCTGTCTGGCAAGCACCGCCGCCAGCGTAAGCTTCATCCGGTTACCGTCCGACAACGTCGACACGCGCTTATTGCGATCGCCCTCCCCAATTCCAAGCTCCGTACATATCGCTTCGTAACGGTCACAGTCAAAGCTGTCGAACAGCAGTCCGCTCACCTCTGACACCTGCCTGATCGTCCAGTTCGGCAGAAAATACATGCCCGGTCCGGTGTAACCCAGCCGTTCCTTCACTCTCTCTACGTTCGTCTCGTTTTCGTCCAGATAAGAAATCTTCCCCTTATAGTCCAGACGGATTCCCGCGAGGATATCGATCAGCGTCGTCTTTCCCGCGCCGTTCTCCCCGATCAGCGCGGTGGCAAATCCCTTCGGAATATGAAGCTCTGGTATATCCAGTTGAAATCCCTTGTATTTTTTGTGTATGTCTGACGCCGTAATTGCATTTGCTATTTTCATTGCTTTCCACCCTTTCCTGTCTTTTTCATGTACTGTCCTTTTCCATGTATTATCTTTTTTGTATTATCTGCTTTCTTCGTTGTCTCCGGCTTTCCTGCCTGCCCCTTAGATTTCTGCTCCCCGGCTTTCTGCCCCCGCGTTACCTCGCTTTCCTGCTCCGCGTCAACTCGCTTTCCTGCCCGTCTCCTCAACTTTCTGCTCCTGCGTCACCTCCGGCTCTTAACTCTCATCCGGCATCGCGAGCAGCGCTTCTAGCGTTTCTCTTAACTCCTGCTCTGTCATCCCTACAATCTGCGCCGCCTGTATCGCCTGTATCAGGCATTCTTCCACCTTGCGCAGATGCTGTTCCTTTAGCATCTCACTGTCCTGTGCATTGACGTAGAATCCCTTGCCCTGCACCGCAGTCACAAGTCCCTCCGCCTCCAGTTGCTCATACGCTTTCATCGTCGTGATGACGCTGATCTTCAAGTCCTTCGCCAGACTGCGGATCGATGGAAGATATTCTCCCTGCGGAAGCTTTCCCGCAAGAATGTCCTCCTTGAACTGATCCGAAATCTGCTGATAGATCGGCACTCCGGAATTTTGCAATATCTTCAAAGTGTATCTCCCCTCCGTCGCTGTATCGTATATATCCTACCCTAGTCCCTCCGTCTCTGACTATACTGTTTATATGTTATATATACAGTATAGTCACTCGGTTGTCAATAGGTAATTGCACATATTGTCTGTTGTTTTCATCATTTCACGCAAAAAAAGCCTCCTCATAAACGAGGGATTGCAGCATTTATTTCGCATAATTTGCTACAAATCTGCTGAATCTGCATCGGCAGCGTGTGGAATTATATCATATGACATGCTATAATGCCGTCAGACATTATACGCGCCGTAGTGCGCATCACTCGCCCACGGCGTATGCCATGGACGCTTGCGTCTATGCTATAATGTTTATGCAGCCTGAACAATAAGTCAGGATATGGGGCACTATAGAAAGAGCGAAAGGAACAGTGTATAGACCATGGAAACAGAAATACTGGAACTGTTGGAAACGGCGGCAATCGCAATCAGCGGTTTCCTGATAAAAAGGTATGTATTTTTAGAGCCGGATATGGAAGCCAAAAAGCAGCGCATTTTTTACCTGGTAAGTTTTTTCCTGATCGGCATTATGTTTTTGGTTCTCGGGAAAGATGCCGCAACAGTGGCAGCATTATTTATGATCGGATTAAATATCTGTCTTAGCAGAAAAGAACACAGACTGCGGGGACTGTTTTTGATGATACCGTTTTCGGGGATTATCAGCGGACTTTTAGTTCCGGTCCTGCTTGTGCCGCCATATTTGTTTGCACTGCCGGCACAGGAAACACGGATATATCAGTTCATACTTTATGGGGTACTGTCTGTACTGCTTATTTTATTCTACGTGAACGGGCGGGATTGGCGCAGTTGGTTTCATGAAAATATGCAGCACAGGAGGCTGCGCAGATCCGAGAAATATCTGCTTTGGGCAGTCGGGATTTTAATGCTGTTTTTTTCAAAAAATACAGCCACGCAGATTGCAGTGTATGGCGAATATGTGTGGACGGCAGATGACATATACGGGCAGAGATTGGTTTCTTTTATCGGACTGAGCAGCATTTCTGCCTTTGTCATGACGCTTATAATTATTGTTCTGATTATGCAGGGCAATAAGCGTTCTTTTTACCATGAACGGGTTTCCGGTATGCAGTCCGGCATGATCACATTCATGGCAGAGGTCGTAGAAAACAGGGATGATAATACGGGCGGTCATATCAGGCGAACGGCGGAATATGTGGCGTGCATTGCAAAAGAACTGAAGGCGCAGGGGATATACGGCGATATTCTGACCGACAGGTATATGAGTGATATGGTAGTGGCAGCGCCGCTTCATGACATCGGGAAAATACATATACCGGATGCGATTCTGAACAAACCGGGGAAATTGACGGCGGAAGAATTTGAGGTCATGAAAACACATACCACGGCGGGAGAGGAATTGCTTACCCATGCGAAAGCAGAACTTGGAGAATCGGACTATCTGAATATGGCGGTGGAGATGGCAGCATATCATCACGAGTGGTGGAACGGCAAAGGTTATCCCTATAGCATAAGCGGGGAAGAAATACCGCTTTGTGCGAGGATAATGGCGGTAGCGGATGTTTTTGATGCCTTGACTTCCAAACGCTGTTATAAAGATGCTATGCCGCTTGAAAAGGCGTATGCGATTATCAGGGAGGAATCCGGCACACATTTTGATCCGGCAGTTGTGGAGGCATTTTTGTCCTCTGGGTTGCACTATTGATAAAGCAAATCCACCGGAATTCCGATGGATTTGCCCTTCCAGCCATATCAGCATCATAACTCATTGATCGTTGCGGTAATCGGCATGTTCCGAATCCGCTTTGCCGGGGCATAGACCGCAACCACTGCAGAAGCAACTACAAAAAAGATTATTATTCCAATTAATATAATCGGCAAATTCCATGCAACGCCAAAATAATAAGTAACCAGCCGGCCATACAGAAATCTGCTAAGAGGCAGCCCTATCCCGCATCCAACAATCAATCCAGAGATTGCATAAGTACCGGCTTCGGCAGCAATCATTCTTGTGAGCTGCCTGCAATCCATACCAACCGCCCGCATTGCTCCATACTGCTTTATCCTTGCCGATACGCTCATGGAAATGCTATTGATAATGTTGAATACCGTAATCATGGCAATAATCGCCAGAAAACTGTATACGACAAATACGGAAGCAAAATAAGTTGCCCGATCCTGCGTATTCGTTTCACGCAAATCATCAAAAATTACATTATCAGGGGTAAGGCTATTGATCTGCCTCACGGTTTCATCATCGGCATCTTTATTCAGTTGCACACCTATCAGGCTATAGTTTTGCTCGCCGGTAATTTTCTCAAATGTTTCCTGGGAGCATATCACGCTATATTCACTGGGATATATGCCATCGGACACCGCGCAGGTGATCTCAACTTCTTTTCCCCCGATTTCTATGATATCCCCAACCTTAAGGGGATTATCCTTATCATTGACTGTCATGACCTTATCACTGTCTCCATAGATTTCTGACAAATCTCCGTAAACTATGCTGTCCCTTGCATCCTCCAGCAGAGAAGCACTATATGATACTAAATTCACATGATCTATCCCCTCCCGCGAAGCAGTTGCCGGAACGTTCACCATATATCCACATCCAAAGGTCCATTCCACACCTGATATCGAATCTATCGTTTCATTCAGACTTTGGGACAATATACGTTCGTTCGCATATCCGTTGAGTGTAATGTCCGGCTGCCATGAACGCAGAGACGGCAGCAATTCACCTGCAAAATCCAATCCTACTGAAAAACAGAGAAGTAAAATAATACTGAGGGAAAAACTGGCCGTCATCAGAAACCAATTTTTCTTAGAAAGTGTTGCATGGTAAACCCCCAAAGTACTTTCAACTTTTCTGAAATTCAGTTTCAAAGTATGCCGCACAGAATGCACGCTTTCCGCATTACCGGAAACCGCCGCCATCGGAGAAACCCCGGACGCACGTTTGGCCGGCGCCTGTGCCGCTAATAAAACAGTTATTATTCCAACCAATGCGCCACTGATCAGTCCGACAGGGCTGAGTGCAAATACAGGCATGGTGATAAATTCACCTCCAATGCCATAACGCAAAATTGCACATATCCCCCAACTGATCACTATTCCTGCAATTATTCCGACAGGCACTGCCACTTTACACCAATTAAGCGCCTCCAATCGCACATATTGAATAATTTGTTTACGGCTTGCACCAATACAACGCATCATGCCAAAGAATTTTGTCCGCTGAACCACATTGCTGTTCATGCTTCCGGAAATCATCAAAACTCCTGCCAACAGAACTAAACCGAACACCACAACTGCCATTCCATAGAATCTTTTTACAGATTCATTACTGCTTTGTCCTGCCATTCCCATAACTGCCGTATTTTCGGATATGTTTTCATCTGACAATTCGTACTCTTGTTTCAGTTCCGTAATTGCTTTAGAAGCATTCTGGAACTGGACATAACAAATTGGGCTGTGGGAAACTCCATTTTGCTCCATGAGTGCATCAAAAGCCGTTCGCGTCATATACACGGCAACCAAATATGTCTGCCCCTGATAATTTTCTTTGTCGTCCGATCCAAAACCGGATATAGTAAAGTCAGCAGTTCCTACGGGAGTCTGTATAGTCACACAATCCCCAACCTGTACATTCAGCGCAAGCTTTGCATTAGAACTAAGGATAATCTCACCATCATTCTCAGGAAAATGTCCTTCTTCAATCGCATTTACAAGCTGCGTCATATAGTTATAATCTGTGCCATACAAAGCAGCTTTCTTCTCTCCCACATAATATGGATGGTCTGCGTCAGAATTGAATACCTCTGACCACCCTATAGCCATAACATCAGAGCGCTTATCAATCTTTTGCGCCGTATCTTCTGAAATATTTTCCAGTTTAATATGCCAATTCCCATGCTTTTCCTGCAATTCACCGCCTTCTGCTCTAATAAACATATCCGTCACACTAAAAATTGTTGTCACTAACAGAACCGAAATAATAATGCATAAGATTGTCATGCGATTCTGGCGTCGCCGCACCTTGGCAGAAATAGGTATAAGACTAAGATAACTTCTCATTCCCGCTCTCCTTTCCACTCCGGTCGGTGCAAGGCAGACGTCCCCCGGACATCCTGCGCCCTCCCCAGATCAACAAGAACACCATCCGACACCTGCAATACGCGATCCGCCGTTTGCGCGATACTGCGATTGTGAGTAATCATAATAATGGTCTGCTCATATTTTTTCGATGTCTCTTTCAGCAATGCAATGACCTCGCTGCTGTTCTGTGTGTCAAGATTTCCTGTCGGCTCGTCTGCAAGTATAAGTGACGGACGAGTGATAAGCGCACGCCCGATCGCCACTCTCTGCTGCTGACCGCCGGATAGCTGACTCGGTAAATGGTTTCGGCGTTCCTTTAAATTCAGCACCGCAAGCAGTTCTTCCAAGTACCTCCGGTCCGGTTTCTGATAATCAAGCAGCATCGGAAAAATAATATTCTGCTCCACGGTAAGTTCCGGTACAAGATTGAACGCCTGAAAGATGAACCCGATATTTCTGCGCCGGAACACAGTGAGCTTCCGGTCATTCATAGAGAAAATATCCTTCCCGTCTATCATTACCTTGCCTGATGAAGGCGCGTCCAGCGCCCCGATCATATTTAAGAGCGTACTCTTTCCGGAACCGGATTCTCCAACGATCGCTACATACTCACCTTTGGGAACGGAAAAGCTGACATTTTTCAATGCCCGCACCGCGTTCTCACCGCTGCCATAGGTCTTACAAATGTTATCGACTTCTAATAAATTCATAGTGCAAACACCTCTTTCTCAAAGATTTTAATACATAGGCAGGCCGACCTTGCCCTCTACTTCTGAAAGAATAGCACATGAATATTACTGCAAGGCTACAACCAGCCTACAATTTTGTAGGAATCAGAAAATTTATCGTAAAGGCTGTTCCCTTGCCTAATTCACTGTCAACCTCAATGGTGCCGCTATGTGCTTCAACGATTGCTTTTGCCAAAGGCAGGCCAAGTCCGATTCCCTGCTTATCTTTTGAAAAACGGCTACGGTAAAACCGCTTAAAAATATGGTGCAGATCTTCCGGGTGGATCCCACAACCGTTGTCTTTTACATTAATTTGAACGGCATTGGACAACGCTTTCCATTCAATGCGGACCGTATCTCCATTTGCTGTATGGTCGAGTGCATTTTTTACGATATTGTCTATGGCCTCGATCAGCCAGTCGCGGTCACAGAGGAATGAAAGATCGTCCGGACCGGATAAGACAATTTTTTTCTGTTCCTGCCGTGTCCTATATGCAAAGTGCAGTTCAATGTCCTGCATCATATCAGCTACATTCTCCAGCCTTTTCTCAATCACAATAGAACCGGCATCCAGCTTTGTAATCTTCAAAAGGCTTTGCACCAGTGTTTCAATACGATCAAGCTCCTGTTCTGATAATGCGGCATATTCTTTTATTTCCGGCAGTTCCCCCGCTTCATCCTGCAGCAACCCATTATAAATATTCAAGGCCGCCAGAGGCGTTTTTAATTGGTGTGAAATATCGGATATGGTATTCTTTAGGAACTCCTTTTCCCTCGCTTCATTCGTTGCATGGGCATTTAACACCGCAGCCAGGGAATTTACAGAATGAAATAATCTGTATAACTCGCCTTCGTTGTCACATTCAATGCGGGCGTCTACATTTCCTGCAAGATAGGCGTTAATCTGTGAAACCGCATCCTCTAACTTCCTGTTCTGCCTGCGGAAATACAAAAAACAGACCGTCAAAACCGCAAACGCCGTCACCAGAGAGAGTACCAGTAGCCAAACGGAAAATTTCTGATACGACACCCAGTTCAGTATTTCCGTCAGGACAAGAAAATTTACCAGAACGGCTGCTACTGCAAGGAAAAAATGTTTTATGTCCTCGTTTACAAATATTTTCATAGAACACCTCAATCGCAGACAACCCACTTATAGCCCATACGCCGTACCGTTAATAGCATTTTCGGCTCGCTCGGATTATCCTCAATCTTCATCCTCAGCCTGCGCATATATACCGTCAGCGTACTGCTGTCAATATAGTTGCCCTCACAGTCCCACAGTTTATCCAAAATCTGTTCCTTCGTGAGTACCACATTGGGATTTTTCATGAACAGACAGAGCAGCTTATATTCAGCGGCAGTCAAATCAAGCTGCTTCTCATTTTTGAATACCTGTCCCTGCAGTAAAAGCACCTTAATTCCATTTGATTGCAGCTCGGTATCCGTCGAACGAAAATCCTTTGCCCTGCGAAGCAATGCATTTATTCTTGAAACCAGAACTCCCAGCTTGAATGGTTTTGTGATGTAATCGTCCCCTCCGATATCCAGCCCCATAATAATATTCACTTCCTCGTCAGAAGCAGTCAAAAAGATAATCGGCACTTTCGAAACCTGTCGAACTTTTTTGCAAAATTCAAACCCTGTGCCGTCGGGCAGAGATACATCCAAAACCAGTAAATCATATTTGCCCTCGCCCCATAACTCGTCCGCTTCTCTTAGCGTTCTGGCAACGGTTAATTCAAATCCCTGTTTTTTGAACGCAAAGGAAAGCCCGTTAATCAGACTTAAATCATCTTCAAGAAGTAATATTTTGCTCATGCTTATTTTCCTTTCTTCACTGGCTTCTTTTAATGTTATGTAATCCCTAATGCTTCCCTGAATGCCATTATAATTCGTTCTCTTGAACAATACAATATTATTTGCAATGACAAGACTGGTGCACGCCTGCCATGATTGTTCAAATTAATCTTCCATTCATTTTTCTCGTTCTATTGGCTCAATCTCCTCATTCGCTGTTCTTTTCCCACAAAATGAAACCGCAACCCTTGATTACTCAGGGATTGCGGAATGATTTATTCTTTACTTGCTTCTACTAGATCAACGATTATTTGATGATTGCAGCCAATTTATACCCCATTACATTCAATCAACTATGGTGCTTATAATATTGGGAGCAAATTTCCTTTATCTCATATCCTCCATTAATGAAATCCGCCGTCAATTCTGCACCAAAACCATTTTTATTCCAGGTAATTTGGAGGATTCCTTCTTCCTCCCTGATGCTTATTTCTGCTCCCTCCTCAAATGCTTTACAGGTATTTCGAAATCGAATCATTTCGATCTGCTTTTGAACAACTTCCTTTTTTAATATCTCTATTATTTCATCTGTTGAAAAATTTGTCCTGTTAATCTCTTTATGCCCGGAAGTTCCAGCTCTTTTCACCGCTTCATGATCATTTTTTCCTGCAAAGAGATCTAAATACCATATCTGCGGTTTCCCCGGCATAAAAAGTTGAATTGCTCTCGCCATCAAAAGCTTCTGTTCCGACTCTCCAAGCGCACTAAAATATGTTGCATTTACCTGGTAGTACATATTCTTCTGCCCATGGAGATTTTTTACAAGACCACCGCGTGCAACAATTAAGTCGATCAGATTCTGAATATCCACTTCCGGCAAAATTCCTTTTAAATCAAGAAGGGGTATTCCATCGTGGCATCCGAGCATATTAACAACTTTGATGTCATGCTCAACAAGTTCCTTTGCCCAGGCGGCAAGATATCCGCTTCTCTTGTTCTCAATTGCATCAATCACCAGTCCCGGAAGAAAGAAATCATAAGTCATATACCCCTGATCCGATATCTTTCTATATATTTGCTCCTCATATGCTGCGTGAATTTCTGGCAGAAGCGTAAGTTTATAAGGGGCTGCAATCTCCTGAATCCGGTCTAGCAGCTCCCATGTTCCCGGCTCATTCAGAAAATTTTTTTCTCCAGGTTCTTTGGGTGCATATGCAAAAGCATCTAATCTCACAATCTCCGCCCCATAGGACGCGATCTTTTTCAAGGTATTTCTGTAAAAATCCCATACTTTTGGACATTTGATATTTAAGTCCATCTGCCCGAGATACAAAGGATAATGTTCTTCCTGATAGAACGTATTCCAGTAAGGAACCTTTTTACCATCCGGGAATTTTACCATAAGAATTGGAAGCCCCGGTTTTCGAAAGAACATCTTTTCAAGATGCTCCGGTTCCGGCTGAATATATCCATCTTCTGTCATGGAACCATATCCGTTCCAGAAATCATTCCAATTGATAAAAAAATCTTTATATTCCGACTGATCTCCATGTTGAACGAGGTCTGTAAACTGGTGCGATTGGGCAGACGCATGATTTAATATAAAATCAAGTTTTAAATCAATCCCAAGCTTCTTAAGTTCCTCCAAATCCCGCCAAGCCGCCAATTCCTCGTTAAGATCATAATCGATGACTGAAAACCCCCTGTCCAGATCCGAATGGTAAATGCTTGGCAGAATGTAAAAAGAACCAAACACACCCTTCATATCATTTCGACTTAAAATAGAAATAATATCGGATAATCTACCACCCATACTGTCCGGATAAGCATTTAGCATTGGTCTATTGTTCATAAATATCACCATCCCTGCTTACTATGATTTTTGCATTTTTTGCCTGCCTAAGCAGCTTTTTCTGCTCGATATCAAGAACTGTCCTGATCAATTCGCTGGCTGCATTTTTGTCTCTGTTCCTCTTTATTCTGTTCTGCAGAGTACCTTCCGGTGCACTGTCAATATAAATTGGCACATCCACGCCAGACAGAAACTCACTCCCACCATGCGTCCACTCGATCAACAGTATCTGAATGTCACGGAAGTCTGTATCTTCATAACTGATTTCTCCTTCTTCCCGTCCCATCTTTTTAAGTGAAATAGAAGTCTCACCTGATTTAAACTCCGTAATCACTTGATTCACTGCGTCAAATTCGATCTCATCGGGTGTTCCCAAGTATTCATAAAGACCTTCCGTGCCTTTTTCATCAAAAATCCTCTGTCTTTCTTCATCGTTATACATTGGAATTCTCCTCGGATAATGATCCCCGGAAAGCACATAGCAGCCTGTTCCATCGTTCAGAAAATACTGGCTAATCACAGCGGATAAGGTTGTTTTTCCACACCCCGAACCCCCAAAAATACTAACGACCGTTCTCTCACCCTGCATATGAATGTGCTTTTTTATGACCTCATATAACTTCCTGGCTAATTCGACTTCAGTCAATGCAATCTGATATGCTTCGTATTCTGCCCCTGGAAACGCAAGCGGCATTCCGGCTTCCATTAAGGCCGCGCCGGTATATACTTCCCCCGTCGCATCATTGATATAAACAGATTCCTTGTTAAGACCTTTGAGTCGTATATAGGTTGCCGCCATATTTCCCTGTACATCGAGTCTGACAACATTCACAAGTGCCTGCTTTTTGTCCTTTGATGCAAACATCCATGCAGAACATTCATCACAAAACGGATTCGAAAGCCTATAATAATCTCCCTGGCATATCAATGTTTCATACTTCTTATATGTCCTGATCTGCTCTCTGATCACCGCTTTGTCTTCTTCGCTCAAAAGCGCGGGGTTCATCTCGTATCCGAAAGTACCTGCCATCGCTGTGATTCCTCTGGTATTCAGGCTGGTAATTCTTCCCGTCTGATGGTTCGGGACATCAGACACGTGCGCTCCGACTACAGAAACAGGGTAAAAGAACGAGGAGCCATACTGGATCCTGGTCCTGTTGATTGCATCCGTATTATCACTACACCAGATCTGCGGCGTGTAATACATCATTCCGGCATCAAACCTTCCGCCTCCGCCACTGCATCCTTCAATCAGAATATCCGGGTATCTTGATATCAGTCTTTCAAGAAAATCATATACTCCAAGTACATAATCATAGGTAACATTTCCCGCGTATACATCCGCCATGCTTCTATTCATATCCCACTTGATATATTCAATATTTCCCTGATCAAGTATCGCACAAATCTGTTCAAAAACATGATTTCTTACTTTTTTTTGAGAAAAATCAAGGAGTAACTGGTTGCGGGATCTGATGGGATCTCTCTTTTCTATTTTTATTGCCCAATCCGGATGATTTCTGTACAGGTCGCTATCCTCATTGACCATCTCCGGCTCGATCCAGATTCCAAACTTCACGCCCAGACGGTTGATTTTATCAATCAATTCTGCCAATGTACATCCAAGTTTATCTTCATTGACATACCAATCGCCCAGTGAGGAATTATCGTCATTGCGCTTTCCAAACCAGCCATCATCCATAACGACCATATCGATTCCGAGGTCTGCTGCCTGCTTTGCAAGATCAACAATCGTATCACCGGTAAAATCAAAATAGGCTGCCTCCCAACTGTTGATCAAGATCGGTCTTGCTGTATTCACATATCTGCCTCTGCACACATGATTGCGGATGCATGAATGATATCTGTGGGATAACTCCGAAAAGCCTTCATTGGTATAAGTCATAATGACTTCCGGCACGATAAACTCTTGTTTTGCATCCAACGGATATGCCAACAGCTCGTCATTTAGTCCCATCAATAATCTGGTCTGATTCAACTGGTCTTTTTCTACTTCGCACAAAAAGTTTCCGCTGTATGCAAACAACATCCCATAGCAGTTTCCAAAATCCTCTGTTGCATACCTGTCTGCTAAAATAATCCCCGGATTGTACTGATGGCTGGACGTTCCTCTCCTGCTTCCAAAGGAGATCGTTCCATGCCCAACATACATTCGTTCCATATTTCGTTCCATGGCATGTTTTCCATAGAATTTGACCGCATCAAAATCTCCTGTAAGAAAATCCAGACAAGCGCCTGCTGCCTTTTTAATGACAACTTTATTTTCACCGACATTTCTGATGACCGCGCTTCTTGTAATAATGTCTTCGTCAAATAAAACACCATATAAAAGGTGTACTTCGATCTTACTGATCCGGTCTTTTAAGACAATCTCTAACGTATCCGCCTCATCCTCATCCGCCCATACCGCCGGAAGTCCTTTCAGACTGTACTTACCCTTCCGAATCTCATAACGAGAAAAATTAAGATTACAACATTGGGAACCATCACTATTTTCTATATTGAGTGCATAATTTCTGTAATCGCCGGTTCCCAATGTCGGATACTCCTGCGGAAGCGTATCCAGCGAATACGTTCTGTCATTTCCCGCCGCATAAGGATTTCCTGAAAACCCCCGGTCAGCATACGTCAGCATATAATCCATGAAACCATTATTTTTTGCTCCATAATATAGGTGCAACAGATATCCGTATCGGTCTACCATCATTTGATAAGTAGTATTTTTTGTGTGCAATGTAAATATTTTTTTGTTGGGATTATAAATGATTGGCATATCGTATCTCCTCTATCCTTTAACCGCTCCGTTCGCAACACCATTCAAAATCTGCTTCTGGCAAATAATGTAGAAAATCAAAATCGGTATCAATGCCAGAATATAGGATGCAAACGCCAGATTGTAATTCGTGCCAAACTGTGTCTGGAAATTAAGCTGTGCTAACGGCAGTGTATTTTCCCCTGTACCGGACATAATAACCAATGGCGTCATAACATCATTCCATGTGCCAAGCGCTGTAAGAATTGCAACAGTTGCATGCATCGGCATCATCATCGGAAAGACGATCTTCCAAAATGTTTTCCACGTGCTGGCTCCGTCAATATCTGCCGCTTCCTCCAATGCCATTGGAATATTCTTTAAATAACCTGCATAAAGTAACACATTCATAGGCATATAGAATACCAGATACAGTACTATGACACCTGCACGATTTCCTAATCCCATCTGTGCTGTCTGCTTCACCAGCGGCATCATCAGTATCGAAAATGGTACAAACATACCACTGACAATATACAGATAAATAATACGAAAACTCTTTTTCTTAGCCATTCCTCTTCCGATAACATATCCTGCAATTGAATGGATTAAAACCGATAAAACAATTGTTATCAGCGTAATCAGCAGACTGTTTCCCAGCGAATGCCAGAAATCCGTTACCTCCATTGCCTGTCGAAAATTATCCAAACTCCATCTTTCCGGAAAAGCCAATGCACCTGCCACATCATTTGTCATCTCACTCGGCTGTTTGAACGCAATAATAAGTGCCATGTATAACGGAAAGAATACGGTAACTGTCCCCAATATCAGTACAATTGTCAGTACCCAATTTGTTTTTTGCTTCTCTCTCATCATAACTGCTCCTCCTTTTTATTCATAACGGTCATCTGGAAAATGGAAATTGCCACAATTACAAGGAAGAAAATCACTGCGTTAGCACTCTGAAAGCCAAACTGACCGCCATCCATTCCGTTTTTGTAAATGAGATAGGAAATGGATTCCGTGCTTTGTGCAGGACCGCCCTTTGTCAATGACATGATCTGATCGAATACCATCAGAAGATTTTTTGTACTGAGCACCAGATTAATTGTCACAAAGGGCATAACAAGCGGAAATGTCACCTTCCAGAATTCTTTCCACTTACTGGCCCCATCCAGCATACTTGCTTCATATACTTCCTCAGGAACTGTCTGAAGACCCGATATATAAATAATCGTGTTCATGGCTACCGCCTGCCATACACCAACGATCAGGACTCCGATCCATGCATACTTTTCACTTGCAAGTATGCTGTTCTGCAAAAATCCAATCTGAAAAACAGACCCAACTGCCGGAAGAATATAAGTGAATATGAAACTGAAAATATAACCGATTACCAAACCACCTAAAATATTTGGTACGAAATAAATTCCTCTTAGTGCACTCTTGAACCGAATTTTGCTATTCAGTCCGAGTGCCATAATCAGGCTGAGCACATTCACCAGAATAGTGCCTGTCAATGCATATTTGAAGGTAAACAGGTAACTCTTTCCAACTCTGGCATCCGTAAAGAGATCTATATAATTACGAAACCCAACGTAATCATAGGAACCGTATCCCCTGTAATTTGTGAAACTGTATATAACACCTTTTATCATCGGCAGCGTATTAAACGTAAAAAATAAAATTAACACTGGTATAATAACTGCCCAAAATGTCTTATCCCTATTTGTTATTTTCTTTTTCATTATGCTCCCTCCTTTTCCATCTGATATTGCTGCACCTTGCGGATCAAATCTCTGTTATAGCGGTTCCAGTCAGCATCAAACCTTTCCAGGAAAGTATCTGTCGCTGCTTTACTATCATCTAACAAATATGTCTGTATCATGGCATCAACGCTCATCTCACTCGGATAATGATGATCCTGATAATCCGCCATTCTGTCGTTCTCGATGTAAGCCCGCATTCCTTCTAACTCTTCCGGAATATCGAAATCTCCTTCCTTACAGGCAATGCCTCCCTGCTCTTCAAGATAAATCCTTATTGTTTCATCCTCATACAGAAAACGCAGAACCTCATACGCCGCTTCTTTATTCTCACAATTTTTCAAAACACAAAACTGCAAATCAATTCCGGAATTAAGGACATTATCTTCTTCTTTTTCATTTGCCGGAAAAGTAAAGGAATCAATATTCATTGTAGGATTTACGGATTTAATCTGTGGAATTGCATAACTTCCAATCGGATACATTGCTGACTGTCCTCTTGCGAAGGCAGTACATGCATCATTATATCCATAGGCATATGGATTCGGTTCAGCATAATTTAGCAACATTCTCGTTTTCTCGGCAGTTTCACGATATGTCTCCGTAAAAGTCGTATTTCCCATATTGACCTGGTTACAGGTATCTGAGTCCGTCAAACCGACAGCTAATGCATTCCACGGAGCGAGACATGTCCAGGTATCTTTATATCCTAAATACAATGGTTGAATTCCATCCGCCTCAATTTCCTCGCACAACGCAAGAAACTCGTCCCATGTCTTCGGAATTTCCCATCCGTGTTCTTCAAACATATCCTTGTTGTACAAAATGCCGGCTGCATTCGCCGCATACGGCAACGCATATACACCCTCCTGCGGCACAAACTCCAATTCTTTATCAATATCCAGATAGGATTGTTTTACCATCCCAATTTCCTCAAGGTCAGAGATGTCCATGAACAGATCCGCATCCAAAAAATTGGAATAATTAATATCTCCACCAATTCCCACAATATCAGGATAATCCTCTCTAATAAACCTTGTCTTCAAGATGGTCATGGCTTCGTTTGGCGAATCAATTGTCAAATGAATATCATCATGTGTTTCATTGAAACGTTCTGCAATCTTCTCAAAAGCCCCCACCGCCTCCGGTTTGTAGCTGACCAGTTCTACTTCTACTTTGCCACTTGACTGGCTCTGTCCGCATCCGCTAAGACTTGCCAGCGCCATCACAGTTCCTACAAACACAGACATTCCTTTCATACGCTTGTTTTTTGACATGTTCTCTCTCCTTCCGGTTTGATTTTCTTTTCCGTTTTTTGTTGATTTTATTCTAACATACCATTATGCTACCTATAAATATCCGCTTTTTTCTTTTTTTATATCAAAATGCTTTATTTTATGGTATAATAATATATCATGACGCATTTTGATATAAATCACTACAAGGAGTTCCAAATGAGCAACATATTTTTTAATATTTTTCCAAACGAGAATTTTATTGATTTAGGAATGTATCAATACGGTTATGAGCAGTGCGAACCCGGACATTCTTTTGGACCTGCTACGCGAAATCACTATTTATTTCATTATATTATTTCAGGTACAGGAACACTCATGGCAGACAATACAAAGGGTGAAACGCAGACCTATTCTATCAAAAGCGGTCAGGGTTTTTTAATATTTCCCGGGCAGATTACCACATATTATGCCGATCAGAATCTACCTTGGGAATATGTATGGATTGAATTTGACGGACTTCGAGTGAAGGAGGCGCTTGATTTAACAGAGCTTTCTATTAACACCCCCGTGTATCACTCCCACTCCAAAGATCTGCGCGAGCAGTTAATAAATGAAATGTTATATATTGTCCATCATGCTAAGGAATCTCCTTTTCACCTCATTGGACATCTTTATCTCTTTCTGGATTACCTTACCCAGTCTTCAAAATCAACGAAGCTGGTACAAAGTAGTAAAATGAGCGATTATTATATCAAAGAAGCTCTCAACTACATTGAACAGAATTTTCAGAACAATATTACCATAGAAGATATTGCCGCTGTTTGCGGAATCAACCGCAGCTATTTCGGAAAGATTTTCCGCAATTCTATCGGACGTTCCCCTCAAGAATTTCTGATGAGATACCGTATGGTCAAAGCAACGGAATTATTAAAGCTGACCTCCCTATCCATTGCAGAAATCGGTTCTGCTGTCGGATATGAAAATCAGCTTCATTTTTCACGTGCGTTTAAATCAATTTATGGAGTATCGCCACGAGAATGGCGAAATCAGCATAAGTAATACTTAAATATCTACATTATTTTGTAGTAATACTTCATTTTCCATCGCTTTTTCGGCAAGCTGGCTGCTTACCATATCTTCCAGCGAGCTGGCAGCAAGCGGCTTGGCATAGTAATATCCCTGAAACCAGGTCGCATTATAATTACGCAAAAAGTTCTGCAGTTCCTCGTTTTCCACTCCTTCCAGGCATGTCTTCATGTTGGATTTCTGCGCAAAATGCAGTATGGCGCAAACCATCGCCTGATTTTTGGGATTATCCATAATCCCACGGATAAAACTCATATCAAGTTTAATCTCATCCATCGGAATATTCATGATGATACTTGAAGAAGCGCTTCCTGTTCCATAATCATCCATTGCAACTCTGATGCCGCAGCTCTGGAAAAATGCAACCTCCTGGTTCAGCTTATCCAAAGGAAAATCTTTGCACCGCTCCGTCAGTTCTAAACACAGATGATCTGCCGGGAAAGCTGTATCTGCAAGAATTTTTAATAATTCCCTACGAAATTCCGGGCGCTCTAACTGTCTGACAGATACATTTACATTAACAAAAAAATCAGGTTTAATCGTAAGAAGCTTTCCCATTTCCGTAAGCGCTGTCCGAAGGACAAAGTTTCCCAGATCGTACATACTCGGATCTGTTTCCATCCATTCAATGAACATACCCGGCGGTATCTTTCCATATGGTTCACGTCTCCACCGCACAAGCGCCTCCGCACCATCCACTGTTCCGGTGCCTGCTGCCACAATAGGCTGATATTCTACATAAAATCCTTCACAGTTATTAAGAACAGACTGGTGAATCACCTTCATTAGCGCAAGATCCGCTCCCCGGGAGGTCTGCACCTCATCGTTGAATATAACAAGTCTCCCCTGATGCCTATGTATGGAATGATCTAATGCATAAGTAACCTGACCACGAACGGAAGATGAATCCCCCCTATAATTCTCAAGGAGAATCGCGCCGGAATCCATTTTTAATGAGGTCTTTTTCCCCACCGCCATAATTCCTGCATCAAGGGCATGGCGCACCTGCTGTTCAAACGAAAGTAGTTTCTCCCGTCCCGCCTTTTTTAATATAAACACAAAGCGTTCTCCCTCAAGACGGTAGACCGCTTTGTCCATATCCATCATATAAATAAATTTCAGAGCAATTGCACGCAGCAGCTCATTGGAATAATCAAGACCATAAATAAGGTTAAACGTGTTAAATCCCTCTACCTGAATCTGTAAAATTGCAAGATTCCCCCCGCCTGCGATTTCTTTTTCCAGGTCCTTAACGTATCTTGCATAGGAATACAGATCCGTCAGCGCATCAATTTCGGGAAAAATATTCTCATTTCTAATCATAACAATCAGAAATTCGAGATTATCGCCCTCGTCACAAATCGCATTTGCATGAATACTGAACATGTAATATGTTCCGTTTTTTTCACGTATACGGACGCACAATTCAGAATCCAGATCAATCCCCTGAAGCCGCTTGCCGATCCCCTCCATATATTCTTCCTGATCATCCGGATGCACCAGTTCTTTTATCTTCTGCTCAAATTCGGGAGATGTCTGCGCAGGCAGCCCAAAAAACTCCTTTGTTCTTTCGGAACACCACGATTCATGTTCCTTTATGTTTGTCACCCACAGAAAAGAATTGTCAGAAATCCGGTCGATTGCTTCTACAATCTCAGAAATTTTCCCCGCGTCCCTTTCCCAAAAGCTGATCTTACTCATCCGTAAATCCCCCATCACTTACCATACCGTACTCGTATTAAAGTACTAAAAAAATTGTACCATACAGAAACGATAGATTCAATGAGAGAAGCGTTGATATATCGCTGTTATATATTGAACGGAGGGTTTTTTCACGCTGTCAGTTACCCTGGCAACCAGTTCATTTACTTTATCAATCTCATTTCCTGTCGTGTTGCTTAACTGCTTGATTTCTTCTGCCACTACCGCAAAGCCCCTTCCGACTTCTCCTGCCCTTGCCGCTTCAATCGAAGCATTGAGTGCCAGCAGATTGGTCTGCCCTGCAATGGCGCTGATCGTCTGTGATACTTCTACGATTTTACCGATGACCTTCGTTTCCTCAATGGCGCTCTCAAGACTCTTTTTACTGTCTAATGTAATGGCAATAGCATTTTTCTTATCCTCTAACAGTCCGGGAACCATCTGCTCCACTCTCACTGTAATCTCGTTTGCGCGCTCCGTAATAGTCTGTGCGTTCTTTGCCAGTTCCTCCATAGCTTTCGCCACATCCTGACAATTCTCATCTATATCGCTGATACTCGCTGTCTGCGCAGCCACGCTTGCCCCGGTTTCCTCCATGATGGCGCTGATTTCCATAATATTTCCACTCATCTCTGTCACATGACTTTCTGTTCCTGTCATCATATCCCGTATCAGATCTGCTTCCTGCTGTGTCTTATGTATCGTGGAAACCACCCTGTTCTCCATCTCCTCAATGAGATAACTGATTTCTCTGACCTCGCTTCTCTCCACTTTACAGTTCTTTGTTCCGATGATCTTTTCCTTAATAAAAGTTTTCATGGCGGCCATCGGTCTTAACATCCTGCTGACCACAATATTTAACAGAATAACAAACAGCAGAAGAAGTATGAAGTCAACCGCCAACGGAGCAATCAGATTCTTTCTGATCTGGCTGCTGATAACAGAGGTAGGCTGTGTAACGCCAATCTGCCACCCCGTAGTCTCGATTGCGCGTACCACATAATACTTAGATTCGCCGTTATAATCCTTAAAAGTGGATACCTCATCCCTATTCAGGTCGATTGAAAGCACATCCGATAAAATAGTATTCCCTTCCTCCTTTGGAAGATAATCTGTATTCTCATGGGTGATTACACTGTTATCTCCGGCAAGAAGAAAACTCTGCACAGTTTCATCCGTTCCGGCACTTTTCACCATCTCAATAAGACTGTCAATGGTAATATCCGCCAGAATGACTGCCTGTTCCCCGTCCATGGTAAAAGGTGCTGCTATGGATACCACCATCTGCCCTGTGGCAAAATCCGTATATGGCTCCGTGTAAACCAAGTCCCCCTTCTCTACCGCATCAATCCACCAGCCTCTTGTGGTAGGATCCAGATCAAGAGAAGTATGGTTTGCCGGAAAGACCCCTCCGTCATAGGCCAGGCAGCAATAGTACATGAGGGCATCCGGATTCTCTGCAAGGTTCGTCTCCAGATAATCCATCACCGTCTCCATGTCATCGGTATGCATGGTGGCAAGCGTATTTTTCATTGTATTCACAATATATGCCTGCCGGATTAGCCATTCATCGATCAGTTCTCCTGTATTTTCTGCTTTTTCCGTAAGTGCTGTCTGTCCGTTGGCAAGCAGCACATTCTGCATTACAACACTGTTCAGCGTCGACGTCACCAGTATGATAATCACGGTGCATAGTGCAACATAGGAAATGATATTCCCCCTGATACTCCCTAAAAAGCTGCTCCTGCCCGATGCTGTTCTTTGTCCCGGTTCTTTCATTGCATCTCACTCCTCCGTTTTTTAGTCAACTATCCGCTCTCCGCTTCTTTCATTCTCCGCTTTCAGATACCTCTTCCTCTCACACGACAAATCTTGACATCTTTCCCGTTTCTGCTATACTTTTTATATTCATCAAGAAAAACAGTTTAATTAATAGATTATAATTTAAGCTTGTTAGGAACTGATACTATGAAAATGGCAATTTGTGAAGACGACACCACACAACAGAATATCCTTGCTGCGGCTTTGGATTCTTATCGCACACCAGCCGGCGAGCATATTCAATATGATATTTACCGCAATGGTCTGGATTTGCTGGCTTCCATCAATACGCATCTTTACGACGTTTTACTTTTAGATATCCTGATGCCCGGATTTACCGGAATCGAGACTGCCAGAGAAATCAGGAAGTCGAACGAAAAGATACCTATTATTTTTCTTACCACCAGCCAGGAATTTGCCATAGAGAGCTACAGAGTGCATGCCTTTGACTATTTGATGAAGCCTGTTGATAAAAATACTTTATTTGATACTTTGGATAGAGCTTATGCAATGATGGAAAGTACTCTGGATAAATCTATCATGCTCCAAACCACAAAGGCAGTTTATGTGCTTTTCCTTTCCCAGATCGAATTTGTGGAGATCAATAACCGCACTTTGTCCTTTCATCTGATTGACGGAACCGTTAAGTCCATATCAGGACGTCTTTCAGATTATGAAGACGCGCTGCTTGGGCATTCGGAATTTCTCAAAGTCCATCGCTCTTATATCATCAACATGGATTTCATGAAAGCCCTGAATCAAAAGAGTTTCTTTACTCTTACAGGAAATGAAGTACCCATTTCAAGAAATTTGTTGCCTGCTATAAAAAAACGCTATATTGAACATCTGCATTCGGCCATTAGAAAATAAGTCATAATGGTATCGCTACCATCAAAGAAAACGTCCCGTTTTCTGATTGAAATACAGCCATCCCATTATGTTGATTCGCAATTGTCATAATACTTCGAGTACCATATCCATGCCCTGTCTTATCAGTCTCCGGCCTGTTACCTGTTACCTGAATCTTGTCATCACAGGAATTGTCTACAGAGAAGATTAGCTTTCCCTTGAACGCACACAGTCTTGCATCCAGGAGTCGTTTCTCTTCCGGCAGCTCTCCCACCGCATAAAGGGCATTTTCCAAGGCATTTGACACCAACGCGCACAACTCCGGTCTGGTAAGCGGAATCTGATCGGGCAATTCAACATTGAAACGATATTGTGCTTTCATCTCTTCTGCCTGACTTGCAAAATGCGAAAGAATCAGATTCAACATTTCCATCTCGCAGAATCTGTGTGGCGTAAATTCATCGATCCTCTCGATATTCTCCTGAATATATTCCCGTGCCTCCCCGATATGATTCTCTTCGATCAAATAAAGAATCAAAGACAGATGATGCCGCATGTCATGTCTATGGGTTTTTGCTGCTTCTGATAACTCTCTTAAACTCTCGATCTCCGTTTCTACGATGTATAATTCATTCTGAAGTATGGTTCTTTCTTCCATTATTTCCGTTCTTTGCTTCTGCTCATGACTGAATACCACTGCAAAAACAAGATATGCCACACATATTACAGATGGCATAAACTGTGCCACATGGTAATTGCCTGTATACAACACCTTCGTCCACACAGTTGTTAAATAATCAAACAAATAGTATGTGACTGGCACAATTCCCATGACCATAGTTGCCGCTTTTGATCCTTGTAGCAATTCATGTATTGGAGTTGCCGCATATTTTACAATAACCAAGAGTGTAATAAAAGCTGCGAAAAGGTACACCAGGAACTCTCCTATACTACTATAATACGTCGTATACATAGCCCATCTGGATATCCATGTCGAAATCTGGCAGCACATATATGCCAAAAGCGTGCAGATTGTTGCCTCCATAGCAGAGCATTGAAAACAAAGTATAAGAGCCCCGACAAGTACCATGTGCGTATGGATCGGATAAGAAGTCAGAACTGCATCCAGCCCAAAGGACACAAGGAAAACACCTTGCAACAACAATAGAAAGCATACGATACAAGCCAGTTTAACAGTATTCTTTTTCTGCAAAATTCCTGCGAATGAGGCAGTCGTAGCAACGCCAAATAACAGCGTTACGATATATCGTACCGTCATGATATCAATTTGGACCATATTCTATATTCCTTTTATTCTAAAAAGTCCAAACCGAAGCTTGGACTTTTTACATATTCTTTCTACTAAATACTTATTCAATAAATGCTGCTGCTACACCCATATACGTGATAGTATCTTCTTCAGAAAGGTACTCGCCTTCCATTGTTAAGGAGAAGTCTGCATTGGCAATCGCTACAGAGCCATCATCGCCCTCAGCAAAAACGATGGTGCAGTCTGCTTCTGTATAAACATCAATAATGTTGAATACCGTCCAGTCAACACCATTTTCTTCATCGGGTATTGTTTCTACACAGGTATCATCATATGCACCGCAAATAAGATCACCGGAACCATCTTCTGCAACTTGCATCAAAGAAATATATGGGTTCTGATCCGGGTCATGGAAAAGCGTAATCACGTACTCTGTATTGCTGTCGTCAACAGCATAAATACCAGCGTCAACTAAATCAGCCGTCACATCAAGAATTGTGAAACCATCCGCTTCTTCTGCACCAGTCTCATCCGCTTCTGTTGAAGGAACCTCTTCCTCTTCTGTTGAAGGAATCTCTTCCTCTTCTGCCGCAGTCGTTTCCGGTACGTCAGCTTCTTTCTGTTCTTCCACAGCAGGTGCTTCCTGTGTAGCCGCTGGCTCGGGAGAATCCCCGCATGCACCTAACGAAAGCGCAACCATTGACGCCAAGACAACACTAATTACTTTTTTCTTCATATTCTTTTCCTCCGTAAAATTTAATGATAGATTTACTATACTGGATTAGAAGAATAATACTTATTTTTTGCGCGAAATGCTAAAATATTTACACGAAATGTATTGAATCCCCATATTTTTCCAATAGTTTTCTGCGCAAGTAAAAAGTTGATAGCCGCCTTAGTTTCATAAAGTGGTTTTTCATGTAAAAAGGCTTTCGGAAAAATTCCCGAAAGCCTTGATTTTACTGTAATTCTGTTGATTACTCGATGATAGTCGCAACACGGCCAGAACCTACAGTTCTACCACCCTCACGGTCTGATGGGGTGGTGTTTCGCATCATATTTGATACAGTCTTGCACTGTTCTATCCACTTATTCTAGGTATTCTTCGTGTTATTCGGTTTTTCTTCGGAAAATGTGTATCAAATTCGTATCACGGAACACTTTGCCATTCTACATCCGTTTCATTTCATTCATCCGCAAATATTCAAACTGTTCTGAATCATTCCATATTCCTTCACTAGAATTTCTCGACACGAAAATCATTCCCATTCCTTTTACCTCTAAGCATGGTTTTAATTCACTCCAAAACAATTCATCCAATCCAACGACTTGGTAATTTTTCAACTCCGGATTTTTTGCAACCATTTGCTTTCTATAACTCACAGCACTTTCTTTATTATAAAAGTATATCACACCTGACTTTTCCTGATTTAATTTTGAATTATCACTCTTCTCCCCTTCACATTTAACATTTCCATTATTCTCCCCATTCTCAAATTCCATCAAAATCCAAAATGGCATAGCCTTAGTTTGTAATGTTGGAAGCACTGAATTAATACGGAAATAATTTTTACCAACAATTTTGAATATGTTGTCCCCAATATCAAATTTTGCCTGTTCAAATATCTTAGCACATGGATTTTCATTATGTATAATATTTCCTTTACTCCCTGTCACAAACGATATTGTCTCTTTTAGTGTTTTAAAAATCTCCACCCAATCATTAAACGCAGAAAAAATATTATAAAATCCCATTCCATTACCAGTATACTTAACTTCTTTCTCAATTCTAAATTCTTTGAAAATATTACTAGCTATTATACTTAACGTTGGAAACATATAAATTACTTTATCATCGCTTCTCTTGCGAAAATATATAACTGTAAAGAAATTACTCGAGCCTTCAGCATTAATGTTCCCTATATAAACTTCTTCATACTCTCTGAAATTATAAAGCCACTTTTTAAATTCTCTCACATTATTAATCAAAACAAAAACAACTTTATCATCAAATTCACTACGTTTAGTTCTATTTTTTATGAAAGAAAAATCTTCATATGGAACAACAACATATTTCTTAACCTCTAGTATTTGATTTATCTTCTTATTGTTTACTTCTACAATTTCATACAAATTCTTCTCAGCAAAATGTTGTATCAAGCACGTATCCATAACTCCGTCTGCAGTTTTCACATCATGAATAACACAGACTGAGTCACAGCTAGAATCAAATTGTTTTCCTCGTTCAATTTTAAGTTCAGAGAATTCAAATGTACTTACATTTTCCAAAAGCAATTCGGTCAAATTAGCATTTACAAAATCCTTACTATACTCAAATGCCTGCTCCAATGTATCTCCTAAATATCTAAAACGGTTACGTGCTATTTCAACAACTTCATCCTGTTCTATCTGTTTTGAATCCTCAATGCACTTCTGATTCTGAAAAGCATAATCCATTCTGCTAGTAATTACTTTATCTAGATAAAATGAACTTTCATGCTTAACATAATCATCTAAATCCAGCCAGAAACTGTCCTCATGTATATTCAAATTTAAAACCGAATTACAAATATTATTTATTTGTTTTCTGCGAACTTCTATCGTTTCTTCTTTATTACTCCAGACCTTCTCAGAAATATTTAGATATTGTGAGGGTGTAAAATAAAGTGTGTATGTTCCTCCAAAACATTTTACTTATGACATCATTTTGATTATGATTTATGAAAG
>ERZ808041.309-NODE-309-length-43325-cov-6.828917_pt1 | contig 43325 bp, 42 predicted proteins | sample MGYA00380192_ERZ808041 | MGnify/ENA primary metagenome ERZ808041 (study PRJEB31490, sample SAMN06133412) | mouse gut metagenome | isolation source: Z1_1 | host: mice | place: China: Chengdu | collected 2015-05 ...
CACATCCTGTCCTTATTGCGGGAACCCCACCGTAGTGCCAGGGCAGTTCGGCGGTACACTGCGGCCCGATTTTGTGCTTCCATTCAAGCTGAGCAAGGAGGATGCGGTCGCGGCCCTTAAAAAGCACTATAAGGGCAAGGTTTTTCTGCCAAAATCCTTTACCGCCGGGAACCACATCCAGGAGATTAAGGGGGTTTACGTCCCTTTCTGGATGTTTGACGGCGAGGCGGAGGGCGATGCCCGGTATGCAGCCACACGTTCCCGTACCTACCGCTCCGGCGATTATGAGGTCACCGAGACAGAACATTATGACGTTTTCCGTTCCGGTTCCGTCGCGTTTGAAAAGGTCCCGGTGGATGCGTCCAGCAAGATGCCGGACGACTACATGGATTCCATTGAACCCTATGACTATACAGAACTGAAACCCTTTTCCACGGCATATCTGCCCGGTTTTCTCGCTGACAAGTTTGATGTGACGGTAGAACAGAGCCGGGAGCGGGCTGACAAACGCTGCGAGAACACGCTGGCCGCTGCACTGCGGGATACCGTGAAGGGCTACAATACCTGCACGTCCAAGGGGGGCAGTACTTCCCTCAAGCGCGGCAAAGTCCACTATGCGCTCATGCCGGTCTGGATGCTTAATACCAAGTGGAACGGAAAAGATTTTCTGTTTGCCATGAACGGCCAGACTGGCAGGCTGGTGGGTGAGCTGCCCGTGAGCCGCGGCAGATTCTGGGCGCTGTTCGCCGCCATCGCTGTGCCGCTGTCGGTGCTGAGCTCAGTCTTGTTCACGCTTTTGTAGATAAGGGGGATCGGATATGAAGAAATTTGCGAGTTTTGTGCTGTCGGTGCTACTGGCGCTGACCCTCTGTATCCCGGCTGCGGCAGCGGAAAATTACGGCGTGATCTACGATGAGACAGGGCAGTTAGGGTCGGAACCGCTGCGGTATGCAGGAGAGGTCACGCTTCCCGCGCTCATAGAGCGGTATGGTGTTGACCTGCGGGTAGATATTCTGACGGAAAGTGATTATGATACCGTGCTTGACGCAGCGGAAGGTATTTACGAAGAGTATGAATATGGCTATGGAAAATACCACTCCGGTATTACGCTGACCCTGCTGCTTACGCCCTGCGGAGACGCCTATACAATGGCCGCAGATAACTGGTGTGTCTATCTGGGCGGTACGGATGAAAATCTGCTTTATGGGGATTGGCTTTACGATCTTACCAAAGCAGTGGAGCCTTATTTGTCAGTGGAATCCGGCATGGAGCCTGGGGCATGGTCCGGCGATATGGATATGAGCGCCGTGGCGCTTTCCCAGGCAGTGGACGCTATGGAAGAATTCGTGGCGGACTTTTTCGCACCGGGAGACAGCGGCTATGAAATGACTGGAGGGCCGTCCGGTCAGGAGGCGGAGGAACCGGACAGCACCTCGATGTACTATATCTTTGACATCAGCGACCTGCTCCCCTTTGACCAGTGGGAGGAACTGGAGCAGCGGGCCGGGGACATTTCCCGGCGGCACGGCTGCGGCGTCTATGTGGTTCTTGTGGACGACTATGAGGATTTTGGCTCCGGGGATGTCTATGATGTGACCACACAGATCTATCACTCCGAACAAAACAGCTTCGGAATGGGCGATGGGCGGGATGGCATCATGATCCTTCTGAGCATGGCGGAACGTGATTACGCCATGTTTGTCTACGGTAAAAGCGCCGGATACGCCTTTAACGAATACGGACAGGAACAGCTGGAAGAGAGCTTTTTAGGCGACTTTGGCAATGATGACTGGTATGGCGGCATTTCCCATTACCTGGACTCCTGCGATGAGTATCTTGCCAAAGCGGATGCCGGGCATCCGGTGCGGGCCAACCCCTTGTGGGGAATTGGATTGATGACGTTTTTGTCCTGTCTGGCGGCGCTGGCGGTCTGCATGGTGCTGAAACGGAAGATGAACAATGTCCGGCAGAACGCGCAGGCCAACGAATACATTGTTCCTGGCGGGCTGCGCCTGGCAGACAGTTATGACCGCTACACGCACACCACCCAAACCCGTACCAAGATCGAACAGAAGAGTTCGAGCAGCAGTAGCAGCAGTAGTAGCTGTAGCGGTGGCGGCGGTTCGGGCCGTAGCGGGAAATTCTAAGGAGGAACAAATTCATGAGGAGAATGATAATGCGGACCGCGTCCGCCCTTCTGGCGTTTCTGCTCCTGTTTGGCCTCGCCGCCTGCGGCAGTAAGCCGCAGGACTACACCAGCAGCGGCGATGCAGCGTCCATGCCAGCCGATGGAAGTACCGGCAAAGGAGTGCTGGCCGACGGCAGACAGCCGGATAAGGATATGTCTGCCGCACCAGACGAGGGAACGGAGCAAGAGGCACTGGCCTGGCTGCGGGAATTTATGGCGGAATACGCACCGCAGGCAGCAATAGCCGCAGCATACCTTGGCTGTAGGGGGGCGGATGACACCACTTCTCTGACAGAATGGCTGTGGGACAACTCGCCCGGATTGGTGGAGGAGATGCCTTTTATCCGGACAATCCCGCCCGTGCGTATTCTGGGTCCCGGCTATGGGGACCTTTACTGCATCGTGCCGAGGGACGACAGGACCACCCTGTCAGTGAATCATGTCACATGGAAATCCACGGGCAACGGAGTCTGGCCCGAATCGGATGAAGTCCTCTACCGGGAAGAGTATGCCCAGCCGGTGCTGGTATTTGTAGGTTATGAGGAATTTCGCGATGAGCCGGATATAGAGATCATTGCCAGCGACAGCGGTGGCGCAGGAGGTCTGGTGACATGGTATCCGGTATGGGACATGGAGGTTGGAGGTGATATGATCGTTCCCACAGGCGAGGACTATGCCCCCCTGGTCATGGACTTCGCAATCTTTGGCGATGTCACAGGCCTGGATTATTGGGGCGATCCGGACGGCTGGGAACCGACAGGGGATGACTGGTGGGTGCCGCCCACGGAGGAAGGACTGGCGGATACCTGCTGGGTGTGCGATGGATGGTCTCTGAACCTGCTTGGTGGAGGCGGTGATCCGAACTGCGCGGGCATTGCCGAATTGTATTGCCAGTTCGAGGATGGGCAGGAATATCAACTGCTCTATTCCGGCGTCTGGCGGATGGTGGATGACTGTCTACAGCTAATTGTCTCCACGGGAGCAGGAAATCTTCCCAGCGATGCCAGCGGCGTCTTTCCTGTCCTGATTGACCCGTCCGGGGACTACCTGCATATCCAGCAGGACAGGGACAACGGAATGCGTCCGCCTTTCTTTGATAATGACATGAGTTCCATGGAGCTGATACGCTCCTATGGATAAATAAACCGGAAAGGAACAATGGCATGAAATATAGACGCATATTTGCACTTTTATTCGTTTTGATTCTGTCCCTTACCGCCTGCGGCAGGGAGCAGGTTCCGCCAGGGAACGGCCCCCTGGATCAGGACAAGAAAATACCCGGTAAAGGAGCTATCAATACCCCCACAGAGGATGGCGGAGCATCCGGTTCCGCCGCCAGTGAAGGGGCAGCCGCCTGGCTTTCTGTCGAAGGAGGGAAAGTATTGGATGACCTGCGTGAAGGGGCGCAGGCGGACGGCTGTATCTGTTCCGTAGCTTTTTTGGGCGCCGCCCTGGAGCCTGGGGAAGATATTGCGGCCTTTCTGGCATCAGAGGAGGCGGAGCAATATCTGGATGCGTATCCATTCATCAAGGAGATACCGCCTGAACGGTGGATTGCCCACCCGGAGGGTGGATATGAGGTCTACTGTATCGTTCCTACAGACCCAAAAGCTTCCACAGCGGTCAATACATGGGACATCAACGAGGACAACGATTTTCTTGGCGAAAGCGACCAGGTACTCTACCGCAGCGACTGCGGGGATCCTATCCTCCTTTTGGGCAACCTCAGCGATATTATGCCCAGCCTGGATGTGGAGATTGTGGACAGTACAGGGAGAAGCCTGAGTTACCAGCCCTCTCTGTGGCTCTACGATGGTTCGCTGTCAGGCCCGTCTGAAATTTTTGATTTTTCCATGTATCATAATCCTGACTTTATTGGTATATGGTCCGCCGTGATTCCGGCGGAATTAGGAGGCGGTATCTCCCTGAACCTGAATATCGGGCGCGGGGGAAATCTTACCTACAGCTATGGCCGCGGTAACAGCGAACCGATTGCTCTGTACGAAGGCACCTGGAGCAGGCCGGATGAGGCGATGGTCCAGTTCGGGCCGGAGTGCGTGGTTTTCGAGCTGTGCCTTGTAGAGGGCATTGAGGATAACGATCTGTGGGGACAATATGGTCCGGGAGAACTCCATGATGAGATATGCGGCGTTTGGATCTGTGAGCGGGGGGACGGGCCAGGCATATCCTCACTCAGATTGACCCATGTTCAAGGGGATCCTTTTATTGATGGATGTGGAGGATGGGCCATTGTATTTGAGGGCGAAGACCAGGGCGGAGACAATGGAGGTATGGAACAGGGAGCAAACGTCAATCCCCATGTGCTTACCACAGGAGGACCCGCATTTACCCACATGACCGTCCTTCAAACGGAAAACTATCCTGATGGGGGCTATTACTATGAGGATATGACACAGGACGGTTCCATATTGATCATAAACTGCGCTTATCCAGGCGGCCGCAGGAATGGAGTGTCCATGGAAGAATACGCAGTAAAAAGTATCGAGCATCTGACGATGTATGAGGCAGAAGATCTCTCTGTCGAAAAGAACAGCGGCTACAGTGAGGCATTGGGACACCCCGTCTATATTTTGACGTATACGACAAGTGAAAATGATCACACATTTCACTGGAAAATCTTTATGACGGAGGCGGATGGCTATACCTATCTCTATGCCTTTGACGTGTGGCACGAGGTCTACGCAGATATGGAGGATGTCATAGATGATGTTTTCGGACGGCTGTTCTTCCTTGAGATGTAACCGCCCGATGTTATACGCACGAACGAAAACATTTGCAACTTAAATGTATAACGAGTGGATGAAAAGACGTGGAGGATAGATATGAGAAGCAGTAGATTTGCGGCAGCGTTGCTTTGTCTGCTGTTGCCGCTGGTACTGGCATCGTGTGGGAGAAAAATGGGTGAGAACAGCCCATCCAGTGCGCTGCCGCCTATCAATAAAGAGAGCAGCACATATTCGGATGCCTTGCCCGAAAACACTTCGGAATCGGAACCGGAAGATACTGAAGATCCGTGGACGAATACCTGCTGGCAGGCTGTACGGTACATAATGGCAAAGGAAGGCCAGACGATGGAAGGGACTTTGCCGGAGGATGATTGGGTTATAGAACTGTACCTGTTGGAGGGCGGCGGTGCCCGGTATCGGGAATGGAAGCCCCGGAGCTTTGACTATATCGGTGCGTACCACCTTCTGCTCGGAATCGGCCCGGACTGCTTCTGGTATTCGGATGGCAGCGGCGGCTTTTTTCTGAGTACGGAAGCTGACGGGACAAACGAAGACACGGTTTTTGCCCAAGGCCATATGGCGGATGGCCAGTTGATGCTGGATTTCTTGGGCGACCAGTTCTGGCTGGAGCGGCAGCCCATGCCGGCCAAGGGCGGGGAATACTGCATGGCGGACCTGTTCGGCCAATGGCGCATGGTTTCCGGCGAGACTGTCACAGAAGGGGATCCGGAGGTCTGGAATTTCACGGCCAGCGAAATGGAGATTAACCGCAGATTGACTTTTCACAGTTCTTGGGACGAGGCTGAGCCGGACGGTGTGGACTATTATGACGAGTGGCATCCCGGTTATCTCAGGGAGGCACAGGCCATGACGGTGGAATATCAGGAGACCCCAATTTATGAGGGATGCGGGAACGAGGCATGGCGTCTCCAGCTGTTCAGCGTTGAGACGATATACCAGAATTACGCAGAAGAAGAATTTTACGTCACAGTATTGGATGCGGATACCCTGCTGCTTCAAGTGCGTCTCAAAGATACAGACGGAGTCCACACCACCAGTACGCAGATTTTTAGCCGTTTTTGAAAGAAAGGAGACAGAAAAATGCCAGTCACATTAAACATGATCCCCGCTACCTTGCAGGAATTCCAAACGTGTCCACAGATGGATCTTTCCAAGCCGGAAAACACCTGCGCCATGTTCCTGTGTGCATTACAGCTATACATAAAGGACAGGGACACCGGAGTGGAGGCAATGGATATGCTGCGGGGTCCCAGACCCATGACTCCCTACGACATCCAGTTTCTCCGGGACCGCCTGCGGGATAAGCCTTATCTGCCCCTGGCCTACTTTGAGGGAGCGGCGCCTAAAAACAACTATACCCCGGCACAGCCCTATGTGCTGAATGTGCTTCCGGATCCACGTCCCCAGGACATAGAAGCCGGGTATATCCGGGTATTCCTGAAAACAGCGGGGGCGGATTCTCCCAGGCCGGTCAAGCTCCGGCAAAAGGGCAGCCTGTGGTATCTCTGGGAGTATTCCAGTATCCTCAGCGGGATACGGATCCCCGCAGAACGCGATCCCTGGGGGTGAGAATATGAAACAATGCTGGATAGGCATCCTGCTGGCGCTTCTCCTGATTTTTAGTCTGACTGCCTGCAAAGATGCAAATAATGTCGCACAGCCGCTTCCGACAGCCGGAAGCGGCGGGAAGCTGCCGGAAATATCCAAGACGGAGACGGGTGATATGAACCGAGACAGTTCCGAAAGCAGTGCGGTTCCGGATGGTAAGCCAGATATGATTCCTCCATCTGACAAGGAAGCTGCCGCAGTTTCCGTTAGTGGTTCGGGCGCGGAGTATCCGGCCTCCGAGCAGGCATTTGAGCGTCTGCGGGAAACCGAGATTGTCCGGTATTACCTCGAACTTGGCATGGTTATGCTGGACACAGGGCTTCAGGAGACTGTCAACGGGCAGAACTGCCGGATTATCTCCCTGGGTACTGACCATGAAACTCATTTTGTGCAGGAAATTTACTACGCTGTCAGCTGCGACACGATCTATACCTATGACCAGATCAACGATGAATGGCTGGAGTTGGGTAGTGAGCCTTCCATTCCGGGCGCGGAATTTGCCATGTCCGATCTGGAGGGCAGCTGGCAGATGGTCGAGGGAGAAGTCGAGGGGTGGCGGTACAGTGCGGCAGATGAGGGCATTGTCTCGACGCTGTGCTTTACCCGCATCTACGACAGCAATATTCCAACCACGGATCTCACTGCGGATTTTGACAGAATGGATGAAAATGGAAACGAGGCGCATGAGCGGAATATGGAGGTCAAATTCTTGGATGAACTGTTGTACTACGGCTGTCCCAACGAGGCCTGGTCTGTTCAGCTACTATGTGAGGAGGAAGGAGTCTCGTATTTCGCTGCCATCACCGATCCTGATACGCTGGAATTATACTTCTCTTTTGAAAAGAACGGCAATTCCGGGGCTTCTCTTGCTTACTACAGGCGGATATGAGACCGCCCTGATGTCTAAAAAATTGGGATGGCAGCAAAAAAACATATCGAAAGCATTCCTATGTCTAAGAATTTTAGAGGAGGAATCATCATGGGGATCTTTGATAAATTGAAAAGCACCGCTATGGATGCTGCCAGCTCGGCGGTGGCATCCATCGGAAACAAACGGGAAACCTTCACCTTTGCGGCGCTCCCGGAAAGCCTGGATCAGATAAAAGCACTGCCAGAGGCTGCTCTCTCCACTCCTTTTCAGACGGCGGCGCTGACGGTGTGTGCGTTATGTGCCTATGCTGCGGATAAGCAGATCGGCACCGAGATGCTGAACTGGCTGCGCGGTCCCCGCCCGCTGAATGGACAGGAAATTTCTTTCCTGAATGACCGGTTCCGTGACGGAAAAACCTATATCCCGTTTTCCTACTTCGCTGGTGCGACGCCGGAGAATAACTATACCCCCAGCGAGCCGTTTACCCTTGTGATTGAAAGCAATCATACCTCGGGTACTGAGCAAGGATATATGAAGCTGTTTATCCCCTGCGGCGGTGCGGACAGTCCCCGTCCCATTAAACTGCGAATGAAGGGCGACGGAAAGTGGTTCCTGTGGGAGCAGTATCTGCTGACTGGGATTCGCGCACCTAAAGCGGATGATCCGTGGGCATAAGGAAATTTTCAGCTATGAATCATCGCGGAACTTACCGCTTGGCGGCTGTGCTTTTGAGCCTTACCGTCTAAGGAGAAACGAAGATGCGCGGTCTGAAAGAAATGCGGGTTTTCTATCAAATTTTCAAACTCTCTATGCATTCTTTCTTACCAGGCTATTCAATGTCTTCGCCTCTCATCTCATCTTTCTGAATTGTTAATAGCTGTTCAGCCAAAAAGTCCAAAGTGTTTAACAGTACCAACTGGTTAGAACGCTTGCAGGCTCTGAACTTTCCAAGAAAACGATTGATTTCTTCCTCATATTCATCCGGTTCTACACTGAATAGATTGCTTGTCGTAAGCCCCAAACGATTTACGATTGGGAAAAGAATATCGTAGGACGGATTGACAACTCCTTTTTCTATACACTGAATCGTTTTTAGCGAAACACCTGTCTGATCTGAAAGCTCCTGTTGTGTTAAATTACAAGCCTTTCGTGCGTCATGGATACGCTGCCCTAAGTATGCAAGTCTATTAATAGGCATGATTTATCACCTCAAAAATATTCTATCCTACCTATTTTTGTATTTACATCCCAGAATACAGCCTGTTAAATAAGCGGAATATTGCTCTTTTTTGAGATAACGCAACCCCTGTTGGGAGACCATAAAAAAAACGGCTCTCACGGCAGGGGGTTATCGCACATCCTCCCGATGATTTGTCCGTTGGAGAGAATCATGGGTGGATATATCACGTACATAATGATAATTAGTTTATCAAAAAAATTCCTGTGTTCCATAGGGATTTTAATAAACTAAAAAACGCAAAATTCGACCTTTTAGAGACGTGTTATTATACCGATTGTTCAAGGAAGCAAAACGCCAGGCAGTTATTAAAACTGTCTGGCGTTTTGCTTTGTCGATTCGAGTCGGATTTTCTGACTCGGCAGTGTCAATGGCAGCCCTACATAGCGAAATACCCATGACATCAGTCTCGAACCGCATCCCCCCTTAAATTCGAGATTGGAGGCCATACCATGGCTTATGACATAAAAGGGAGCGGCATACGTATCCGTCAGCTCCGCATCCAAAGCGGCTACACACAGGAGAAACTCGCAGAGGCATTGAATGTTGATCAAAGCTATTATGGGCGTATCGAAACGGGCAAAAGAGGATGTCCTGTGGATCTCTTCATCCAAATTGCCGATTTGTTTGGCGTTTCTCTGGACTATTTGATCCGAGGCAGATCCGGTAGCAACTTACTTGAAGATGCTGATGTGGCGCAGTTGAAATCTGAGATAGAAAAGCTGGTGGAACAGTTGGAGCGGTTCAAGACCTCCCTGTGATTGATTATGCCAATCTGGCATTAAATATGCCTATCTGTCTCTAAAAAAGCGGAAACAATTCCTCTACAATAAACCCAGAGTAAATCTCCTGCACCTTGAAAATTGAACACCAGCAGTACGGATCACCACACGGACAGACGCACAGTGCGCGCCATGACCCGGAGGGAGCGAAAGCCCCCTCCGGGCCGCGATAAAGCCTGTGCGGGGCAGCCTTGGCAAAGCCGCCCGCCATCCCTTGGGTTGAAAGCAGTAGAGACCCCTGGAATGTGTCCGTGAAGGTCTGCCGAGCCTTATCCGTTACTGTTCCCAATATCTCATCGGGGGGCGAGCTGCAAATACGATGAGTACCTATGAGAAAATGAACCGACAAGGGGAATTTTACGGATGAATTACGATAATAACAGGTTGAATGCCCATAACGAGATCGATCACATATTCAAAGACCTTTTCCCCACCCGGAATATGGCGGAGCGCCCCGAACAGGTGGCGCTCTGCCACCGAATGCTGGAAGCCATGCTGAAGGGCGGTATCGCCCTATGCGACGCCGGGACGGGAATCGGCAAGACCTACGCCTATCTGGTGGCCGGGACGGTGTACAGCCGGTTCCGGGCCACCAGCGGACTGGCGCCGAAGCCCATCCTCGTCTCCACCTCCAGCATCGCGCTCCAGAACGCCGTGCTGGGTGAATACCTGCCGCTCCTGTCCGGCCTGCTGCTGGAGGACGGCATGATCGCAAAGCCCCTCCAAGCGGTGATCCGCAAGGGGAAATCCCACTATGTCTGCGATGCGCGGCTGGAACGGCGGCTGGGACAGTTGGATCTTCAAAAGAAGAACTGGAAAGCCGGTGCGGCCCTGCTCACCCTGCGGAAACAGCTTGACATGAGCGAGGCCGCCCACCTCAGCGGCTACGACCGGGAGCGTGTCTGCGTTCCCAAAATTTGCGACTGTGGACGGGAGACCTGCCGGTATCTCGCCTTTTGGGAGGACTGTAACTCCGGGCGGTATCTCTTCCAAATCTGCAACCACAACCTGCTGCTGGCGGACGCCATCCAGCGGGGCAGCGGGCGCAGGCCCATCCTCCCGGACGCCTGCGCCCTGATCGTGGACGAGGCTCACAAGCTGCCGGAGACCGCCCGGCAGATGTTCGGTGTAACCCTGACGGCGGAGGATATCCGCACCCTGACTCACAATCTGCGGGGTGAGCGGTTCCTGCTGGCGGCGGAAGTGCTGAACGACAGCGCCAAGTCCCTGCTGCGGAAGCTGAACCGCCCGCCGGAGGGAAAACCCTTCGACTATTACAGGCGGTCGCTGGCCGCACCGGAGCGGAGCCTGACAGTGATTGACCGGCAGCTCCATGGCCTGCTCACACCCGCCACCCGCAGGCGGCTGGACAGCGTGTCCTCCACAGTGTCCCTGTTCCACCAGGGACACCCGGATATGGTTTTCTACACCGAGGAGGACACCCACGGCGGCACCATGCTGTGCGCCACCATCTCCGACCTGACCGCCCAACTCCGTCAAACGCTCTGGCGGCAGGAGCGGCCCGCCATCCTCACCTCCGCCACCTTGGCCGTAGGCGAGGACTTCCGGCGCTTCAAGGAGAAAACGGGCCTGCTGACCGACAGCCGGGTGACGGAGTCCGTTGCTCGGTCGCCCTTCGACTACCAGCAGAATTGTCTGCTGTACTTACCGCAGGTTCCGCCCAGGCAGAAGAATGCCACATACTATGATGAGCTGGCGAAGGAGATCGCCGCCCTGCTGGACGTGGCCCAGGGCCACGCTCTGGCGCTGTTCACCTCTTACGCCGCTATGTCGGCGGTAAAGGAACGTCTGCCGAATTACGGCCTGCGTTACCCTCTGTTCACAATGGGCCGCAGCGCCATCCATACCACGGAGCAGTTCAAGGCCAGCCCCGGCAGTGTGCTGCTGGCAGCGGGAGCCGCCTGGGAGGGCTTCGACTTCCCCGGCGACTGCGTGTCTCTGCTGATCATCCCCCGCCTGCCCTTCGCCGTCCCAGACGCTCTGAAGGAGAAAGAGCGGGAGAACCACCCCTCTCTCCGGCTGTTCATCCGGGCAGTGGTGGTGCCGGAGATGCAGATCAAGCTGAAGCAGGGCTTCGGCAGAGCCATCCGCACCGAGACGGACACCTGCGTGGTGGCCATTCTGGATGAGCGGGCCAACCAGGGCAAGCGATACTTCGAGGATATGCTGGCCGCCCTGCCGGAGATGCCCGTCACCAGCAGCCTGGAGGACGTGGCAAAGTTTATCCACAGCGTGAAAGGGCCGGACTATTTCCAGGAGGGCTGTGCATGATGGACGTAAAAGCCGAACTTCGATACCTTCTGGTCACCCGAACTCTGGAGGCTATGGCTCAGGCAGGTTTCCTTTCCGATGCGGAACTGGCTGTTGCCAAGGGGCTGGCCCTGGAGCGATACCGCCCCGCAACTGTGTGGGAATAGTGATAGCTATTCCCGCCAAGGTGTGGTAGTGTTGTCGGTGCCGAGAGGAGGTGACCAGGATGGCCGCAACCGTGAAAGTAATACCGCCCAGAGAGAAAGCCCCCGAAATCCTGCGCGTAGCGGCCTATTGCCGGGTCAGCTCCGACTCTGCCGACCAGAAGCACTCCTATGCCGCCCAGATCCGCAAATATACCGAGGAGATCGGTCAGCATGACGGCTGGGAGCTGGTGGACATCTACGCTGACGAGGCGGTAACCGGCACCCGGATGGACAAGCGTGAGGACTTCAACCGCATGATGGCCGACTGCCGGAAGGGCAGGATCGACAAGGTGCTGGTCAAGTCCATCTCTCGCTTCGCCCGGAACACCAAGGACTGTCTGGCCGCTCTGCGGGAGCTGATGAGCCTGGGGGTCACGGTCTACTTTGAAAAAGAGAACATCAACACGGAGACGCTCACCACGGAACTGATGGTGAGCGTCTCCGGCGCCCTGGCCCAGCAGGAATCGGTCTCCATCGGACAGAACCAGCGGCAGAGCTACAAGCGGAGGATGGAGCGGGGTGAGTTCATCACCTGCAAGGCCCCCTACGGGTATCGCCTCAAAGACGGAAAGAATCTGGAAATCTGCCCTGAGGAAGCGGCGGTGATCCGAATGATTTTTACCCGCTATCTGTCGGGGAAAAGCACGGAAGAAATTGCCGGTGAACTGATTGCCATGGGTCTGCGTACACGGGACGGGAAAGAGCAGTGGAATGTCTTCTCCATCGCCTACATCCTCAGAAATGAAAAATATATTGGTGATACACTTTGCCAGAAAACGCTGGCGACAGACTCTTTCCCCTTCGTCAAAAAGAGAAACGAGGGAGAAAAAGATCAATACTATGTAACCGTCACCCATCCCGCTATCATATCACAAGATGATTTTGAACGAGCCAACCGGCTCCTGCAGCGGCGGTCTGTAGCAAAAGGGAAAACGAAGCAGTATCCGTTATCAAAAATCATCTGCTGCAGTCGATGCGGCTCCATATTTTCCCGCAAAGAGACCAAAAGCGGATATGTGACATGGGCCTGCAGGACGCATAATTATCAAGCGCAAAAGTGTCCAATGGGCCGCATCCCGGAGGCAGAGATCTACGCCGCTTTCGTGCGGATGTACAATAAGCTGAAACGCCATGAGGGCATCATTCTGAAGCCTGCCCTCGCCCAGCTCCGTGACCTGAATGACGCCCTTCAAAGAGACAACCCCGCCATGCTGACGGTGAACCGGGCCATCGCCGAGGAGTCCGAGCGCAGCTATAACGTGAATGTCCTCCAGGCCAAGGGCCTGCTGGACGCCGCCGCCTGTTCCGCCAAGTTGCTGGATATCGAGGCCAAGCTGACGGAACTTCGGCAGGAACGCCGCCGTCTGCTAAAAAACGAGGACATCGAGGAGGTCATGGACACCCTGCGCCAGACGGCGGACCTCATCCACAGCGGCCCGAATCGGCTGGAGCGATTCGATGAAGTCCTGTTCGCCGATCTGGTAGAGAGAATTACAGCGGAATCCACGACCCGCCTCCGCTTCCGGCTCTACGGGGGCATCGAATTGACGGAGCAGATCCGGGAGGTGCGCAGATGACAATTCGGAAGATTTTATACGGCTATCAAATCCAGCGGGGTGAGCTGGCGGTTGTTCCCCAGGAGGCGGAGACGGTCCGGCGAATCACTACCCTTTACCTCACCGGAGCGTCCTATCAGAAGATCAGCGCCAATCTCAACGGAGATGGCATCCCGTTCAGTTCCGAGGTCCCTCTCTGGAACAAGCACAAGGTGAAGCGTCTGCTGGAGAACCCCCGCTACACCGGAGCGGATGGGTATCCGCCTATCCTGGACAGTGATACTTTCCGGGCTGTGCAGGAGAAGATCAGGGAGAAAACCGAGGGCTGCGTCAGGCGGGAAAAGCGCCCCGCCCTTGCGCTGAGGGAATATCTCCGGTGTGAGTGCGGCGGGCTGCTGTGCAGGACTGCCGGGAAGAACCGGAGGACAGATACCCTGTACCTCAAGTGCGAATCCTGTGGGAAGCGGCTTGCTCTCCCGGACAGTCTCCTGATCTCGGAGGCATCCCGCCAGATGGCGGAACATGACGCGTCCCCGGAGGCTCCCTATGCTCCCTCCGGCGAGGTCGTTCGCCTGACCAACGCCGTCAACCGGGGGCTGGAACGGCCCGATAGGCCGGAAGAAGTGGTTTCCCTGATCTTGCAGGGTGTCTCCGCCCGGTATGACTGCTGCCCCACCGCAACTGAATCTGAAACCAACTGCCGCCCAGCCGAAGTGGACCTCAAGCACTTCGGTCAGGCGGTTTCTCATATCACCATAACAGGAAATCAGGACGTGACCGTCCATTTCAAATAACAGGCCGAGGAGTGATCCTATGGAACAGACCACACTGGAGCGCCGGGTGCGCGTCATTCCGGCAACCAAGACTACCCCCGCCAGCGGACTGCGCCGGGGCGGCAGGCAGCGGGTGGCGGCATACTGCCGGGTCAGCACTGACAGCGAGGAGCAGCTCAACAGCTACGCCGCCCAAAAGAACTACTACACCCAGAAGATCGAGGAAAATCCAGATTGGGAGATGGCCGGCGTGTTCGCCGATGAGGGCATCACCGGCACCAGCATGAAGAAGCGGGCAGAGTTCAACCGCATGATCGCCGCCTGCAAACGGGGCCGCATTGACATGATCCTCACCAAGTCCGCCTCCCGCTTTGCCCGGAATACGGTAGACTGTCTCAAGGTGATCCGCGCCCTCAAAGCAAGGGGCATCGGGGTCATCTTTGAAAAGGAAAACATCAATACGCTGACGGAGTCCAGCGAGTTTCTGATCACCCTGTTCAGCAGCTTCTCTCAGGCGGAGAGCGAATCCATGAGCCTGAACATCATCCCAGGAATACAGCAGAGCATGAAAGAGGGCAATATCCCCTTCCAGTACAGCCGGACGCTGGGCTATCGCCGGGGGCCGGACGGCAAGCCGGAGATCGACCCGGAGGAGGCCGAGACGGTGCACCTGATCTACACCCGCTACCTGGAGGGCCGCAGCCTGGGGGAGATCCAGAAAGAGCTGACGGAACGGGAGATCCCCACGGCGGAGGGCATCCAGGGCTGGTCACGGCAGGTGATCCAGAACATCCTGACCAGCGAGAAGTACATCGGCGATGGCCTGCGGCAGAAAACCTACACCACCGGCCCCATTGGGAATAAAAAGGTGGTGAAAAACAACGGGGAGCGACCCATGTACTACACCCAGAATCACCATCCCGCCATCATCCCCAGGGATATCTTCTACCGGGTGAAGGAGGAGATGGCCCGCAGGACCAGCAAGCGGAAAGTGATGCAGAAACGCGGCAAGACTGAGCAGGGCAAGTATTCCGCCAAGTACGCTCTCAGTGAGTTGCTGGTATGTGGAGAGTGCGGTACGCCCTATAAGCGGGTGACATGGGCGAGAAACGGGAAAAAGCGCATTGTCTGGAGGTGTGTCTCCCGGCTGGAGTTCGGCACGAAATACTGCCACAGTTCCCCTACGCTGGACGAGGACAAGCTGCATCGGGCCATCGTTGCTGCCCTGAACGAATACGGCGCCATCCGGGCCGAGGTCAAAGCCGATGTGCTGGAGCTGGCAGAACTGGCCCAGAGCGGCGGTGAGGTGGATGGTGTGAGCCTCCTGGACCTGCGGCAGAGGCTGGATACCCTGTCGGCGGAGCAGGCGGTCCTGCTGAATAAAATTCTGGGAGATATGAAGAACTCGGAGCTGAACGCCCGGTTAAAGACCATTGTGGAGGAGAAACAGGATATCCTAAACCAAATGGGCGCACTGGAGCAGGATGAGGAACAGCGGAGCCTTCGGGAATCCCGGAAGCGGGAAATGGAGGAGTGGCTGGACCGCCAGCCCCTGTGCCTTACCGAATACTATGATGATCTCACCCGCCGGTTTGTGGAGCGGATCACCGTGGTGGATGCCGAAACCATTCGGGTCAGAATTCGGGACACAGACGTGGAAATCGAGCAGAAAATATGCTAAAATTGAAACAGAAGGTGAGAACATCATGGCCATATTTATCACAGGTGACACGCATGGCGATTTCAGACGCTTCAAAGAAGAAATCTTCTATGAGCAGGCGGAACTGACCAAAGATGACTGCGTGATCTGCTGCGGCGACCTTGGTGGGGTATGGGACGGCGGTGACGAGGAACAGGGCCAATTGGACTGGCTGGAGGATAGACCGTTTACCACCCTGTTTGTCTCCGGGAACCATGAGAACTTCGATCTGCTGGCGAAGTATCCCACCGAAGAATGGCACGGAGGTACCGTGCAGCGCATCCGGCCCTCGGTGATCCACCTGATGCGAGGGCAGGTCTACAACATCCAGGGCAAGACCTTCTTCACCATGGGCGGGGCCAGTAGCCACGACATACAAGACGGCATTCTGGAACCGGATGATCCTCTGTTTAAGAAGAAATGCAGACAACTGGATGCCAGGGGCGCGATGTACCGGGTGAACCACCTGTCCTGGTGGAAGGAGGAACTGCCCAGCGAGGAGGAATACCAGACCGCCAGGGCCAACCTGGATAGAGCGGGCTGGGCAGTAGACTACATCATCACCCACTGCTGTCCCTCCAGTGTGCAGGACGCATTCAGCGGCGGATTTTATCGGAAAGATGCTCTGACAGATTTCTTTGACGAGGTGCGCCAGCGGTGTCAATTCAAATACTGGTTTTTTGGACACTACCATGAGGACATGGTGGTAGAGAACAAATATGTGATGCTCTATGAGCAGATCATCCGGCTGAAGCTGTGAGCAGAGAGAGGACGCCAGGAATGGAGTGCTGCCAGTTCCTGACGCCCTCTCTTTGCTTTCAGAAGTTCCGAACAACCAGCGATTTTGAATTTTTCTTTACAACTCTCGCTGAACGACCCTACCCAATCTGAACAAATTGTTGTCAGTTGTTCGGATTGGGTAGGGTCGTTCTTTTCCTGTAACCCTTGCGTTTCGTGGATTATAGGCTTTTTTATCTTAGGACACTATGTGTCACCTAAACTGTACCCATAAGATCGGACACGCGGGGTTTTAGAAAACCCTAAAAAAAGTACACAAGGATTTTAGAGACCCCTGTGTACGGACAAATGAGGTTTTGCCTTCGATCGAAAGATGGAGTAAACTATGATCAGAAGGATCGGAGGCAAAACAAATGGCAACGAAAAAGTTCACGGTAAGAGAGATGGATCAGCTCCGGGAAAGCCCCTATGTGCTGGATGTGACACAAAGCATCGTGCATTTCTCGGCACAATTCAAAGCGTTGTTTTATGAGGGCCTGCAGGCGGGGAAGACGCCTGCGGAGATCGTGATGGAGCACGGGATCGACCCAGAGATTTTGGGTGTGAACCGGGTCAACGGGCTGAAAAGCATGGTGCTCAAGGAGGTGAAAGCGGGGAAAGGCTTCCGAGACCTGAACACGTATGGCACATACTTGGAGCATCTGTTGACGCCGGAGGCAAAGATACGCCTTCTGGAGCAGGAGCTGGCCTACAAGGACCAAATCATCGAGTATCTCAAAAAAATTGTGTCCTTAGGGCAGGCGGAGGCAGAATGATGGATATCCCTGCCAATGCCAAGTATGCGATCATCCAAGAGACATCGCTGCGGACGGATAACCTGCTGAGCATCAAGCAGCTATGCAGTCTGGCCGGCGTGTCCCGCTCCGGGTATTACCACTATCTGAGCAAAGAAGAGGACAGACAGCGCCGGGAACGGCAGGACCAGGAAGATTTCCGGCGGATTGTGGAAGCGTATCAGTTCCGAGGTTATGCCAAAGGCGCACGGGGGATCTATATGCGGCTGATCCACATGGATCCCCCAATGGTGATGAATATCAAGAAGATCCGGCGCCTGATGAGGAAATACGGTTTGAAATGTCCCATCCGAAAAGCAAATCCTTACCGCCGCATGGCGAAAGCCCTCAAGACATCCTACGTGGCCCCCAACCTGCTGAACCGGGAGTTTGAGACCCACGATCCCAGGGCCGTCCTGCTCACTGATATCACTTACATCTCCAACGGCAAAGCGCCCCGCTGCTATCTGTCCGCCATCATTGATGCCTGCACAAAAGAGCTGCTGGCCTGGGTACTGAGCGAATCCCTGGAGGTGGATTTCGTCCTGGAGACCGTGAACCAGTTGATGGAACGCCATGGCCCATCCTTGCAGGCCCAGGTCCTGATCCACAGCGACCAGGGTGCCCATTACACCAGCGTGAAGTTTGTCCAGCTGGTGAAGGACAGCCAGCTCCGCCAGTCCATGTCCCGCCGCGCCAACTGCTGGGACAACGCACCCCAGGAGAGCTTCTTCGGCCACATGAAGGACGAGATTGACCTGTCCGGCTGTACCTGCTTTGCGCAGATCCACGAGGCGATCCGCACCTGGGCCGACTATTACAATTATGAAAGATACCAGTGGGATCTCGCCCGCCTGGCTCCGGCCGAATATTACCGATATCTCATGACCGGCGAGTATCCTCTCAGCGTCCCACCGCCTAAAACCAACACATAACTTTTTCACCCTATTTTCATCGAAGACAAAAAACTCCCCTTGTCCTTGACTTGGGGTACACTTCAACCGGCTGGAAACAAACAATTCAAAATCAAAGTGCAAAACGTATAAATGAAGGGATTCGAACCCTTACTGACGTCACCAATGTCAGCTTTATGCCCTTGTAGTACATAGCCTTTCTGTCTGTTTGACATGAGCTATATTTCCTAATTATTAAGATGTAAATGCGGGCAATCAATAGCTTTAACATACAAATCTATCAAAGATTCTCTACCTCGTGCTGAACTAAAGGGATAATCATATTGAAAAAAATAATTCGATATGATATAATATAACTAAAAGATGGTAGTAAATCATAACAGCCGTTAATTGTATGCTTTTGACTCCATATACATATAAAAACACCATAGGAGGATAAAAAAGTATGAATATGCAGCGTTTGCCGCAACTAAGGGTCCTGGTCACTGACTACTGCGACAGCAAGTGTATTTACTGCCGTCCTTCTGGCGAGGGAAGTTTATCATGTAGGCATCAAAATATGAGCTATAAAACAGCTATAAATGCAGCACGGTTGTACCATTCATATGGCGGCAGGGAGATAAAAATTAGCGGAGGCGACCCTGTTTTCTGGCCGCATCTATGTGACTATGTCTACGCGTTGAAGCATGATATGAAATACCAGCACGTTGAGTTAATTACCAGGAGCACACGGATTGCCAAAATTGTAAATCAGCTGGCTGACAACAATTTGGACGTCTTGAATTTTAGCTTGGATTCTAATTCCCCTGAACAGTACCGCAATATTACCGGAAAAAATGATTTTGACGCATATAGCCAAACTATCATTCAAAGCGCTACTAGACTATATTGCAAGATCAACATGGTCATTTTGAGCAGTACCACGCTGGATGACATTGAAAGCATGATACATTTCTGTACTGTAAATGGCATTCACGAACTAAAGCTATTGGACTATATCGATGATTTGAAGGACAACTCTTCGCTGGGAGGAGAAAACCAAGCAGAACTGTTCCAGTCCATATATGAGAAGTTAACTCGCATTTCCATCGAGAAGAGAACTATTTTCCAAGGCGGTCTGGGCCATCCGATGAGCGAATTTATTATTTCAGACAGATTTCGCGTAATATGTAAAGATGCTAGTCTGGGAGCATGGTACAGTCCCTGTTGTCCACAATGCCAGCATTATCCTTGCCATGACGCAATTATGGCTCTTCGAGTAACCCCTGCTGATAGTTTCCAACTCTGTCTTCTCAACAGCGAGATGCACTGGAAATTTGGTGAGAACGACATAGAGGACCAGCTCCAATCCATTCTGCCTATGTACCAGAATGCAGTTTTTGTTGGAAGTGATACGGATGAAAACAATTGCTTTAATTCACCCGAAAATTGATTTTGAAGAAAACTATCCTTGTAACTGGCTGCCATTTTCCGTACTCTCCATTGGCAGTGCATTACCCAAAGGACGATTTCAGGTGCGTATTTTTGACGAACACTGTGTCTCTGCAGAGCAGATTTGTCAAAGCCTTGCTGACGATGACCTTTTCATCATCGGTATCAGTATTATGACCGGTGGCGGACAAATTAAAAATGGGCTGCACATCGCACAGCTTTTGCGGCAAGCGCACCCTTCAGCTGTAACGGTTTTTGGCGGCCCACATGCAAATGTGTTACCCAGTCAAACCGCAATGTGCGAGCTGGTCGATTATGTTCTTAGCGGGCCAGGACAATCCGTATTTCCACAGCTGGCAGATGCGTTGGACAGACAGCTTCCTTTAGACAATATTCCTGGGCTATATTACCGCATAAATGGAAGAATTGCAGTACCAACGCAGGCACAGGCTTGTATAACACATCTTTCCCATTATCGCTTTGAGCTAATCGATCCACAGCCGTATATCAGATATGATGCGACTATTTCAGATCGGACATTGAACTATATTGCTTCCCAGGGCTGCCCATATGGATGCCAATTTTGCTATGAGTGTGTTTATGGACGAAAATATTATTGCATGTGTCCGGATTATGTGCAAGAGGATTTACGGATTTACGCCGAACAGTTTCAGGTTAGCGGTGTAAAGTTTTACGATGCTGACTTTTTCATTAATCGAGAAAGCTGTAACGAGATCATTGCACAGCTTAGAAACTACCATTTAGCTTGGGCTGCTTCCATTCATCCTAATGACATCTTGCGTAGCCAAAAAGGTTCTCACAATTCGTTGCTGTCAGCCATCTCTGAGAGCCGTTGTACCCGTTTGCTTATGGGAATGGAGTCCGGGAGCAATCGGATCTTGAATGAGGTTATACACAAGCACACGAAAGCAGAAGATTATTTACTCATCGCAAAAGCCATCGCTGACTACGGCATACTTGGATCCTATACGTTTATGGTGGGCTTTCCAGGAGAAACCCGAGCAGAGTATGAAGAAACTTTTGCACTGGTACGAAAACTGTGGGAACTAAATGTCCCCCTTGAAACCAAAATCCATATCTATCTTCCCTATCCAGGAACTCCTCTTTTTGAACAGGCCATTGCACTAGGCCATAAGCCGCCAGATCAATTGGAGGGATGGTCGGATTATAACTATTATAAAGCCATGACACCATGGACAGATGTAGCATTGGAGAACGACTTGGCTGCGTATACTCGTATGATTGATAAAAACGGAGGCAATTCACCATGAATTTATATGCAAATAAAATTCAGGTAATACATAGTCTGAAGAATTTTTTGGAAGATCGTGGGTTTCAAGAAGTGTTGACACCAACGCTTCGTAAGGATCAGGGTAATCTGATTAGCCGGATTCCCCTCGTCGGCGGCAGCGCATTGAGAGATTCACATGAATTACAACTTCGTTGTTTGCTGTCGCTGTACCCATGCGTGTACGAAATTGGTTCTTGTTTCCGGGAGGAAGACGGGACAAAAGCGGACACAAATGCAAAGGAATTTCTGCTTATGGAACTGTTTTCATCTAAGCATACTTTAGCTGATTTGGAGGATTTTGTAAGGCTGTTCATATTGCAGTACCGACCAGACACCATTTTTTTGAAAGTCAGTGTCGCCGAGCAAATTCGTAAAGATTTTGGGATAGACCTGTTTCATGAATCGCAGGAGGAACTCTATAGGGTGCTCAGACAGCGGTATCCGGAAAAGTCATTCAAAAATGATTACGAATACGTACTCCACTATATCGAAGCGGAGCTCGAGCCATTAAGTAAAGGAACCGTTATATTTTTTACAGAATACCCTGAATGCACGTGTTCCTATGCCAATATTTTACAAGGCAGTGTTATTAGCCGATTTGAACTGTTTGCGGATAATAAGGAACTGGCAAACGCATTTGATGATGAATGCTCTGCCTATCGTTTTATTGAGAGAAACAAATCCCTGCCAATCTTCCCTGAAGAAGAAACTGTCATCGCACAGAGTCTTCATGACGGCAATTTACCTGCCAACTCTGCGGGGCTCGGCATAGGTATTGAGCGGCTCTGCATGTTTCTGTTTGATAGAGAAAAAATCAGTGATTTTAATTTCCCCGTTGATGGTTTCTAAATATTGCTATCATAATAAATCCATGAATTACAAAAATAGGAGGAATTCATAATGAGACGAATTTTGCTAACATCTACTGGATTTACCAACAAAAATCTCGAAAAGCTGTTTCTTGAGCACATTGGGAAGTCGGCACAAAATCTTCGTGTAATTTTTGTGCCAACAGCCGCCAATGACGAGGAGTCCAAAAGCATACTTCCATTTTGCCGGCAGGATTTAGCGGATGCTGGGGTTCTGGATGAAAATATTATCACCTATGATTTAGACCGGGCTATGGATATTACAGAACTTTGTACGTTTGATGCTATCTATTTTTGTGGAGGTTCTGAGAGCCACTTGATGGACGCCATCAACAGAATAGGGTTTGCCCCCATCTTGATGGAGGCGGTCAATGAGGGGTTATTCTATATTGGCGTCAGTGCAGGAAGTATGATTGCCTCTGCCTCTGTTAGCAATGGCCTTAGTATAATTCCCAATCCCCTTGAACCTCATTGCGAGGAAAACATCACGCCAGACGGTCCGCTTCCTGCAGCAGAACTTCCAGTCAATATCTCTGATGACCAAGCTGTATGGATCACAGACGATGAAGCCGTTATTCTTCAGTAATGATGGAACACCTCCCTGTTGATTTACACCTGCATAGCATTGCTAGCGGTCATGCGTTCAATACAATTGATGAGATTACCCATTTTGCCCAGACGAGCGGATATGATGTAATTGGAATCTCCGACCACGGTCCGAAAATGGAGGGCGCACCTCACAGCGGTTATTTTGAAATGCTGTATCGCCTTCCTCGAAAGGTAGGCAATACTCAGGTTTTATATGGCTGTGAGGCTAATATCCTTGATGAATATGGAAATTTGGATCTCCCTGACTCCCTCATTCAAACCTTGGACTATGTAATTGCTGGACTTCATAGTAGAACCCCATATCAAGGCCGTACAGTTGCTGAACACACGCAGGCAATCGTTTCAGCGATTTGTTCTGGACGTGTCGACATCATTTCACATCCCGTTTCATTTAACTTTCTGACAGATACCAAAGAAATCGTCCATTGTGCTGCTAAGCATCATGTAATACTCGAGGTCAACAAGACAATTATGCTGGAAGCGATTCGAAAAAATCGCGAGGATGTACTTACCTCCAGTGTTGCACTGTTTTCTGAAGCCCAGGCAATGGGGGTTCCGTTGCTGTTTGGAAGTGATGCGCACCATATTTCCGAAATGGGGCTTGCACGGGATGAAATTTATTTAATTGAGAGCATATATCAACTGAATTTGCGCGGAATCATTAACACTCACCCTGATTTGCTCCAACAGTTTTTGCAAAAGCATAAGATGATTCGGGAGGGGATTGCAAATGGAACCTAATATCTGCATGATTGCTGGTGCGAATAGTGAGATTGCTGCCGCGATTGCAAAACAACTCCTCCCAAAGTACCACTTGCTCCTTTGCTGGCATAAAGAACATCATCGTATCGATGAACTGTTAAAATCCAGCAATGTTTCCGCCTACCAGGCAGATCTTCGCTGTGAGGAGCAAGTTCGCACTCTTATGGAGGATATTTTTCAAACGTACTCAAAAATAGATTTATTGGTGAACTGTGTTGGTAAAAACAGCTCAATTCCGGATGAGGAAATCACAGAGGCTGTGTGGGATGATGTGATTTCCTCCAATTTAAAGCCGGCTTACCTTTTGTGCAAATACTACTGGAAATATTGTGACCGGCATTCCCATGGCTGTATCATTCATTTGTCCTCTACGGCGGGACTCCGGCCCAGGCCGTCCTCGCCTCATTACATTACGGCCAAAGCCGGACTGATTGCACTATCCAAATATTATGCCCAGATCATGGCTCCCAATATCCGTGTCAACACAATTGCTCCAGGCTATGTACAAACAGAACGGCATGGGTCGCCGGATTATGACGGCATAAGAAATCGTATTCCGCTGAAAAGGATGGCAGATTTGTCGGAAATTGCCAGCACGGTCACGTATATTGCAGACTGCCAGTATCTAACTGGTCAAACAATCGTAGTGGATGGAGGGCTTACTGTTTGATTCATGGATACAGAAACATGTCATAGTACGGATTCATTTATGTTCCGCTCTTTTATGGCGCACAGCCGTGTTTTCCGCAGCCAAAAACTCAGTGATTATTTTATGATTTCCTCTGGCACGAATCAGTTTCCTATGCCGAAAATGTGGAAGGAAAGCATGCACATGGAATTGGAATCTGATTTTCTATACCGCTGGTATACCGACAGCCGAGGCTTTCAATGTATTACCTCCGCGGTCAAGGTGTATGAGGATTATATTTCCGGCCCCAGTTTGGACCGTCTCATCCGCAGTCGGCGCAAGGTCTGTATGGCCACCGGCGGCTGCGGCGCGGCCAGCGCGGTATTTGAGTATTTGGAGGCGGCCTATGGCCGGTGCCGTGTTATTCTGGCAGGGATGAACTACTCTCTCTATGAGCGTATTGCAAAAAAGCACCGCTTCCCTGTTCAGGAACTGCGCCGGGCCAGTAATCCGGATGCAATTCCTTTACCGGCCGATTTTAGTCAGATGGAGCACTTTCCTGAAAAGCCGGTGTTCGTGTTCTCAGTTCCCAATAATCCAACAGGAGAGAGTTATTCAATTGCAGAATTCTCCGAAATTGTGGCTGAAATCAAGCGGCGCAAGGGGTTTATTGTTCTGGATCAAGTGTGCAATCTCATTATATCTAAGCAACCGCTGCCTCTGCTGGAACCAGTGATTACCGCACATGATTACTGGCACTCATGTGCGGTGATCAACTCGTTTTCCAAAACAGACGCCGTTGCCGGACTGCGGCTAGGCTATGTTTATGGTGAGGACGCTTTAATCCAGTCCTGCGCGGCTCTCAATGCCGACACTGTCATGAATCCACCTACATTTCCAGCCCTGCCCATTGTCCTGACATGCTTATTTCGTTGTATGTACCTTAATGATTTGTGGGGTTCGCCTTCTTTGCGTGCAAAATTACCATTGTGTTTTCGAAGACTGTTTTTCCTTACTTCAGCGGTAGTTCCCCCGGCCATGGACCGCTATGTACACGATATCTTTGACCATCTGGAAGATCACTATCTGCAATATGTGGAGGAGCAATTGGAAAACGAGGCTGTTATCCACAGAAATTACGAGGCCACGTGCGGAGTGCTTAAATCACATATACAGAAGATTTCCAAATGCGATGGTGGATTCAACTTCTGTATCTGGTTTCGTTGGGAGTTTCGCATGGATCAGATTTCCTTAATTGAAAAACTGATTGATTCCACTGGCGTGGCAATTTTGACCGAATCCTCTTTCTCACTAAATCCTGTAAACGGCAACTGGTTTTTGATCCGCTTTTCTACAGCCTGTGACCCGGCAAAATACACTGCCGCACTTCAACGGTTAAAAGCATTTTTTGAAAGCGAGGCTTTTGTCTTTGAGAAATGTACAGATTGATAATCAGACTATAGTGATGGCGGCCAACCGGTATGGAACACCTTGCCTGTGCTATGAACAGAGTGAAATCAAATATTGGGCTCAGACTCTCCGCAGCGCCCTGCCTGAAACCGCAAAGCTCATTTATTCTGTCAAAGCATCACCAAGTCCTGCACTGATTACCTACTATAATCGAGCTGGTTTTTACTTTGAAACAGCCTCGTGCGGAGAACTGACTGTCCTAATCAACCTTGGGGTATCTCCAGACAAAATCTGGGTGTCTGGTCAAGGAAAAACGCGGGCATATCTCAAAGAAGCTGTTTCTTATGGAGTCCGCTGTTTTAATCTGGAATCACACCATGAACTAGAGATTTTGGCACCCTTGATTGCTAATAAAGAAGGCTATTACTGCAATTTACGTATCAATCCAAAGTATTCCTTTGGGGAATCGGTGCTTTCAACTGCTGGGGAGTCCTCTGCGTTTGGCGTGGATGAAGAACAAATGGACTCTATTTTGCTTGGAAAATACGGTAAACTGATTAATGGTATTTTCGTATATGCAGGATCACAACTTTTTCATGCAGAAGACATTGTTAAGAATACGGAATACTGCTTTAATCTGGCCAAGAAATTTTATGATCTTACAGGCAGGCCGCTCGAAAATGTTGATTTTGGTGGCGGATTCGGAGTGCCAGAGGATGAGTGTACGGAGGAACTTGATATAGCAGCTCTGTACACAGGTCTCAGTATTCTATTCCAACGCTTTACAGGAGAGGCATGTTTCACTGACCATACTTCTTTCTATTTTGAAAGTGGAAGATACCTTTGTGCGCGAACCGCCTGCTTGATTTGCAGCGTGGTAGATATTAAAAGCTCACGCGGTCAAAAGTATTTGGTAACAGATGGAGGCATTAACTGTTTGGGAGTCAAACAAAAAGAATACCGCTTGTTTCCACCCTACATTCGACATATCGGACAGAGCGGCGGCAAAACTGACACGTACAGAATTGTGGGTACGACCTGTACACCTATTGATATGACTCACCCAGATGCGGTATTGTGCAATCCACAAATTGGCGACTATATTTGTATTCTGGATTGCGGTGGCTACTCGCTCACCTTCTCTCCTCAAAACTTTAACGGGCTATATGCCATAGCTGAAGTAGTTCACAGTGAGGAAGGCCATGTGTCTTTCGTTCAAAGAGGGAATAATCAATCCCCCTGCGGACAACCCGAATATGTCCCTATCGGTACTGGACATGAAATCCGAGACGTGCTCTTGGCTGCATGTCCAAAAGAAAGTGATGAGGTGCAAAACATCGCTGTGGCGGCACACGCAATCCGGCTCAATAGGCTCGATTGTGTGGTGTATGATGTCAGCACGGATGGGACAGATGCTGTGATTTTGCTAAAGATATTAATGACCCATCATCAGATTACGCCAGCTGCTGTTTTTTCAGATTTCGATGAAATAGCAAGCTATTCCGACGCTCCGTGTTTCCCGACCAGTTTGTTTACAAAATGGTGTAGTGAGCAAAAAGGCAGGAAACCGTTTGCTCTGCTGGTCGGTTCGGAATACACCGATAACAATGTGTCACAGGCTATTACGGAAATTCTGGATGCAGGGTTTCGCGACTTCATAAAAATAGAATCTGAACTGATTGACAGCATGGAACACCACTTCTACAGCTATTTTCTACACCATATTGCAGAGTTGCAAAAAACCTTTGATTTCATGGCGGATTTGCAATCGGCCAGATTCTTTGTTGAATATATGCGCACCGTACTGGAAAACGATTTCTGGCGGTTGGAACAAGGTTTATTGTCCGCAAAGTATTGGGGTTATGACGGCACACCTCCAAAAGAGCTTTACCAGCATTTGGATAATGAAGTGTTGTTGAACGTTGGAGCCTGTAATGGAGACACTATTTTCCGTTTTCTTCAAAATGGATACAGCTTTTCCCGAATATACGCAGTGGACGCCGATGTTGACGCACTGGCGCGCTGTAAGGCCAACTTAAAGCTATTAAAAGATGATACCATTTTGAATCGCATGACCTTCTGTCATGCTAACCTGGGAGATTGCACTGGACAAGAGAGGATTGATCAGTTGTTCTCCGACGCTCACTTGTCATTAATCAACATGGATATTGAGGGGGCCGAAAGTGGAGCCCTTCGCAGTGCTTCTTGTATCATTCAACAGGACAGGCCCGTGCTTGCTATATGCGCTTACCACCGACCGGATGATCTTTATGCATTGCCCCAAACCATTCGCTCAATTGTACCGGATTACAGACTCTTCCTCAGAAAATACCCTAATTATCCCTATCATCGATATAACTCGAAAGAAGAGCTTGTTTTATATGCTGTTCCACCAGAACGTCTGGTGTGAATGCTGGAGTGAAAATTTATGTACGAGCAATTTAGCTTTTTGAGTCAAAGTAATCGGCCATTGGCCGAACGGGTACGACCAACCTCGTTGGATGAATTTATTGGTCAAGAGGAAGCTGTGGGGAAGAGTTCCGTTTTACGAAGGGAAATTGCCCACGATTCTCTCTCTTCCATGATTTTGTGGGGTCCCCCTGGTTGTGGAAAAACAACAGTGGTGCATATTATTTCAAATATTACCCAAGCTGAACTCTATAAACTGAGCGCAATTTCCGCTGGAGTTAAGGAAATAAAAGAAATATTACAAATTGGCAAGCGAAATCATTTAAGCGGGCTCAAAACAATTCTCTTTCTCGATGAAATCCATCGTCTAAATAAGGCACAGCAGGATGTACTTTTGGCAGATGTCGAGCAGGGAAATGTAGTGCTTATTGGTGCTACTACGGAGAATCCCTCTTTCGAAATCAATAAGGCCCTTCTCTCCCGAACTCGCGTGGTCGTTTTTCAAGCGCTGACGAATCAAAATATCTGTACTCTATTAAAACATGCGATCCAGAAAGATCAGCTACTCTCTTCTCTAAATTTTCAAGTTGATGACGAGTGCCTCTCTCTGATTGCAACCATTTCTGGCGGTGATGCACGGAACGCATTAAACTGTTTGGATTCCCTGGTGCAATTCTATCGGGATGCCAAACAACCATTTCGGCTAACCGCAGAGGATATTAAACCGCTTCTGACACAACGCGCCGCAATTTACGACAAGAGTGGTGATGAACATTATAATATTATATCAGCATTGCACAAATCCATGCGAAACAGTGATCCAGATGCGGCGGTCTACTGGCTGGCAAGGATGCTAGAAGCAGGTGAAGATCCTTTGTTTATTGCTAGGCGACTCATTCGTTTTGCTTCTGAAGATATTGGCTTGGCAAGTAACAATGCATTACAGACCGCTGTGGCCGCATATAACGCAGTTCATTTCATAGGTATGCCAGAATGCAGTGTTAATCTAGCTCAAGCAGTAATCTACTTATCCGTTCTTCCAAAATCAAATTCCATATATATGGCTTATGAAAAAGCGAAAAAAGATGCACGCAATACACAAGAACTTTCCGTGCCATTACATCTGCGAAATGCCTCTACTGAACTGATGGAATCGTTGGGGTTTGGAATGGGCTATCAATATGCTCATGATTATGCAGAGACGGTTACAGATATGAAATGCCTCCCGGAACAGCTTCAAGGCCAAACCTATTATTTCCCTAAAAATATAGGACATGAACAGGCAATCAAAGAACGACTTGATCAAATCAAAGCAAAGTGCAAAAAAAAGTGAACAACTCTATCTATTTTTTAGTGTACAAAAATAGACTGCCCTCTTTGCAGGATTTATACCCGGCGCATCTTTTTTGTCAACGAAACACAACTTAATAGGATGAAAATGCTATCTTGCCCGTCAAGCCAGTGTTTTCAACGCCTTCACAGCCCTCGGACGGTAAAATCCGGGGGCTGTGAAAAATTACTATCAATCCCTGATGGGATGAGTTGAACTCACACCACCACCGTTCTCGGGTTAGCGCCCTATTTGAATTCCTCTATGTGCCGTTTTTCGCTTGAAGTGCCTTTTGAGAATCGGAGCTGCCGATAGGTCCTGAAGTGCTGACTCGATGGTCCCTTCAAAAAATCGGGCCAGCGCCCTTTTTCGATTTGAGAGAGATACCTGTTCATACAAGGTATTCTTGGGGTAACGCATGGTTCAATCGGGAGGGCACATCATTCGGTGAACTACCCCATGCCTCCAAAAAATTTCGCGCCTCCATTGCACTCCGTGCAATGGAGGCGATTTGGTCAGTAATGTCACTGTATCAACCAGGAATAGGGACTTGTGTAACTACACAGGTCCCTATTCTTATTTTCCCGAAAACATATCTCCAAACACAGTTACATGACCTGCTAAAATATATGAATTCAAGAAAGGACGATCAACATGAATACATTCGACACGCACACATCAAAGGACAATACGGCAAAGCTGGGGCAGGATCGGAATCTCACTGAGGATTTGCCGAAGCAGGCCACCCCAGACGCCTGCGATATTCAAAAGTGGATAGAGATCGAGAAGCTGCTGGGCTCCGACCAGCTGGCTCTCGGCTATGTCTATCAGGGTGAACAGCGTACAGAGTATCTGTTTCGGAACACACCGAAAAATATTGCGTCCTTTATCGGCAGCCGCCCATTTGTGGACCAGATAATCATCACGGACGCCCGGTCCATGTTTAGCGTTCCTGCTGATTTGTGTATTCCCCTTTGAGGAACGCTTCATATTCTTCTTTGTGTGCTTCAACATAGGGTTTGATGTCAGCAGCTATGGTACTTGCAAATGTTTAAGCCTGTTGTTTTGATATACACATATCCATTTATTACCATCTCGCTTTTGTGTTTTTGCGTGAAACCGAGGTGATATAATGTTGGTCGGATGTGCATGAGTAAGATAAATTCTTTTGTATTTGGTTTTGAAACTTGCGTAAAAACGCCTGATTCTGCACATACAGTGCGGGACTAGGTGTTTTTGCACAAAATACTATAAAAAAGCGTAAAAACTTTGGGTATTTTTTCAACAAAAAAGTCTGCCATAGCGGAAACTCCATGACAGACCTTTTCACTTCATTACACAAGCCAAACCGTGACGGCGAACCCACCGACGAAGAAGTAGGGTTTTGTGTTGGGGTAAGTGTGCAAAATCGCTATCTTTGAAAAGCGTTGCGGCACAACAGCTTTCCGACGTTTAAAGCGAAATTGCAGGCAAGTCACCAGCAGGAGCCCGTGATTCTTCGAATTACTCCGCAGGCGATTTTTGTGCCGGAATTTCCAGATGGCTGGGTGGTAAAGTCGTCGGGATGGTCATGGATGATAACTGTCCTGCCAATCACCTCGTCGATAGAAAAACGATTAGTCAGAAACAGAGAGAGGGCAAGCCCGTTGTTCCCAAACAGCGGCGGCAGATCTCCTGCGTGATAAGGATGTCCGCAACCGTCGGGATTGTAATGGGACATGGCGTCTGCAAGCGGATCGCCCATATTGCCGCCGCAGTCGGTGCCCTCATGGATATGAAACCCAAAGACCCGCTCTTGGCAGGGGATGTCCGACTGAGGCAGACCGCTGACCTGGGCGAGGACGATCACTCCCTCATTGGCTTGATACAGCCGCACGCTGCCCGATATGCCGGGATGATCTTTATTGCCCGCGATGCTGGCTGCCGCCTGGGGCCTGCCGCGCAGAATCGATAGAAGATCGACCGTAGAACGGTTGCAGGACGGTGATCTGTTCATAAGAAGCACTCCCTCAAAATCAATACTCTGTACAGCATCATATGCGTGCGGCGGGCGCAGCGTGTAGCTACTTCCCTCCGAGCAGGCATGATTTCGGCCTTTTCGGGCAATCTATTGCCGAGGTGACTTTGATGGATAAGAAAACGGCAAGGATTTCTCGATCAACTCCAGATCAGGCGGAATGTCCTATCCCGCCTGAAATCTACCCGGTCATTGACAACGACCTGGCGCGGGACAATGTTGAGAACGATCTGCCTGCCGCTGATTTAGAGGAGCTTCAATAGGCGGTATGTTTTCCCCAAAGACCGCAAATCAAAGGCTTGAGGTGATCTGTCATGCATTATTCCGACCTAAACGCCCTGCTGCGCGCCGAGCCAGAGGCAAAGCATTATTTCGACACCCTCCCGGACTACGCCAGGGAGCAGATCAACACCCGCTCAGACAGCGTCAATTCCTTTGCCAGCTTGAAGGACTATGCCCAGAACCTTCTGCGGGGCGACGATTGACGCGGCAGATGAAACCCACCCTCACATGGGGGTGGGTTTCGATTTACCTTCATTTTGGCCCGGTCACTCCCCGCAAAAGGGGTTCCAATTCTGACATACTGTCCACCGGCTGGGTGCAGGCCCCATTCCGGCACAGGTAGTACCGCGCCCCTTGCTCAGGGACAGGGTAGTCCCTGGTGAACGGAGCCGCCGCTGCCAGCGTACCGGCGCTCGACCGCGTTTTGACCAGCACGGTCAGTTCCGGGCAGGGCGTCTCTCGGAGAAAGGCTTTCAATTCCTTCGGTACGTCCTGCGCGGCTGCCACCAGCTCTGCGGTTGGCCACAGCTCCTCCTCAAAGGCCAGCATGGCAAAGCTGTGTCCGGCGGGATAGTCCCTTGCCGCCCCCGCCATCCAGGACAGCTGAAGCTTCGCCGCCTCCCGCCAGCGCACCTCGCCGGTGAGCCTGGCCAGCCTGGACAGCACCAGCGCCGCCACGGAGTTTCCCGACGGCATGGCCCCGTCGTATGCCTCCTTCGTCCGGGTGAGCAGCTGCTCCCCGTCCGAGGCATAGGGATAAAAGCCACCTTTCTCCTGGTCAAAAAAGAACTCCAGCAGGCGCTCGGCCAGTTCTGTGGCGCGGGTGAGATAGACCGGGTCAAAGCTTGCGCTGTACAGCTCCAGCAGCCCGTAGGCATAAAAGGCGTAATCGTCCAGCTTGCCGGCATGGGCGGCGTCCCCATCCCGCCAGCGGGCCAGCAGCCGGCCATCCGGGGCGGTGAGCCTGGAGGCCAGGAACTCCGCCGTCCGGCGGGCGGCGTCCAGATACCGGGGATCTTCCAGCACCAGCCCCGCCTGGGCCAGCGCCGCCAAGGCTAGCCCATTCCAGGCCGTGAGCACCTTGTCGTCCCGGTGGAGCGCTGTTCGGCCCAATCGGCATCAATTTGGACAGATAAAAAGGCTGACAGTGGGATGTTCCGGCTGTCAGCCTTTCCCTTCGTATTTCTTATCATAAAACGAAAGGGACCTTCTGTCTAATACTTATATCGAATGATTTATCATGCCTAAACCGTATCATTCTTCCACTTCCGTTTCCCGGACATACTCCCGGAAACGGTCTGCCGCCGAGTGGAACACCCGGTTTTTCTTCCAGGCCAGCACATGGCCGGTAGTACGCTCCGGGGAGAAGGGAACAAAGGTTAGATTCTCACCACCCCGAATTTCAAAACTGCCGCCCGTACAGACTACGCACCCCAGTCCTTCTTCCACCAGCAGCGCTGCGTTGTTGATGAGGCTGTGACTGGAGAAAACGTTCAGTTGGCTCTGTTCCACCCCGAACCAGCCCGCGATGTGATCCCGCACAATCTCCCGCCGGGGCATGATAAGCGGCCGGGAAAGCAGATCCTCCCGTTCCAGGCGCGGCTTTTGGACCAGGGGGTCGTCCCTGCGCACCAGCATCCCCCATACCTCCTGATAGGGCAGGCGGAAAAAGTCGTACTTGGTCACCTCTGCCGGTTCCACCAGGATGCCAAAATCCAACTCGCCCTGGTCCAGTTTTTCCCGAATATCGTCCCCGGTTCCGCTGTAAATGTCGTACTGAACCTTTGGGTACTGCCGTGAAAACCCCTTTAATGCTTTGGCCAGCATACGGGACACACAGGTTTCCACACAGCCCACCGCCACCGTTCCGCCCAGCAGATCGTCCTGGTCGGTAATATCCCGCAGGGTTTTTTCCATCAGGGACACGATTTCCTCCGCCCGCTGCTGAAACAGGATGCCCGCCTCGGTCAATGTGACCTGCCGCTTCCCACGAATCAACAGCGGGGACCCCACCGTTTCCTCTAATTCCATCAGTTGGCGGCTGATGGTGGGCTGGGTGACATGAAGCTGCTCCGCCGCCCGGGTGATGTTGCCATATTTCGCTACGGCCAAAAAATACTCTAACAATCGAATATCCACATGATGCACCCCTTTCCATACCTTATTTATATTATCTGGAATAGAGCGGGAAATGTCAAGTACAGATTCTATTATCATACATAAAAGGCATAGTAAATAATTCAAAATAAGTATTTCACATTTCCAGGAGGAAAAGGTACAATAGAGCCGTCAAACGAAAACCACCGGCGCAAGAGGAGGATTCTCTTATATGAAGAAACTCTCACTTTTCCTGGTCGCTGTATCCATGTTGTGGGTTCTGAGTGCCTGCGGCGGCCAGCCACAAGCTGATTCAGGCATCAGCACCCCGGAAGCGGCGGCAGCACGGCCTGCCGTACCCTCTGTGACGCTCCAGCCGGCACAGGACAATGAGCCATTGGAACAGGGTAATATCCTGATTGCGTACTTCTCTTTATGGGACAACGCGCCCTGGGAGCAGGAAGGCATCGATACCAGCACCTCCGCCAGTGTGGTGGTAGATGAAAGCGGCGCTTCCGGCACCACCCGTTATGTGGCTCAAATGATCCAGAACGCGGTGGGCGGCGACATCCACGCAATTTTGACTGTGGAACCATACTCCGCTGATTTTGACGCAGTTGTGTCAGAAAATCATGGCGAAAGCAGCCGGACCATTTCCAGCACCGTCGGAAATATGGAACAGTATGACGTGGTGTTCATCGGCTACCCGGCGTGGGCCATCACGCTGCCCCAGGCGGTGCGCACGTTCCTGTCTGAGTATGACCTTTCCGGCAAAATCGTGATTCCTTTCTGCACGCATGACGGCTACGGAGCGGGCCGCAGCTTCTCCACTGTGGCGGAGCTGGCAATCGGAGCGGAAACGTTGGAAGGGCTTGCGCTCCATGCGCCGGAGGTTCCGGGCAGCGAGAGCACGGTGGTAGAATGGTTGAACGGATTGAACCTTGCCAGCGCCGGAACTGCGGACAGCGCCCAGCAGCCACAAGGGGAAACCGCTGTCCGCATCACCATTGGGGAACAGGAGTTGGAAGGGGTACTGTATGACAGCAGCATGGCCCGTCAGTTTATCGCCCAGCTTCCCCAGACCATCACCATGACCAATTATGGAGGCCGGGAGGTTTACGGCGGCATTGAGCAGACGATCACGGTGGAGGGCGAGGGCCAGCTCCGCTTTGACGACGGCGACATCACCTACTGCCCAGCCAACAACACTGCCGCCATCTTCTATGCACAATCCAGCCGTCCCAACTTGACCACGACGGTTTATCCTATCGGCAAAGTCACATCTGACCTGTCCATTTTTCCCGATCTGCCCAGCCGGGTGGAAATCACCTTTGAACTTGCAGAGGAGGCGTCCTGACCATGAAACATAGGAAAAAATGTCTGGCCCTGGCATTGGCAGTTCTCTTGGCGCTTGATCTTCGCGTCCCGACCCATGCCGCCGTGGCGGACACTGGCTATACTGATGTAAACGCCGGACACCCTCATGCCGAGGCCATTGTATATTGCCGCGAACACGGATTGATGAACGGCACCAGCAGCACGACCTTTGAGCCGGAAAGCACTTTGACCCGCGCTATGTTGGCTACTGTTCTTTACCGCGCTGCCAAAAGCCCCTCCGTCACCGGGACGGACAGTTTTACCGATACCGTAGAAGGCTCCTGGTACTCAAATGCGGTTTTGTGGGCCTCTCAACAGGGCTTGGTAGGCGGCTACGGCGGTGGTATCTTCGGCACCAATGACCCCGTGACCCGCCAGGATATGACCACCATTCTCTGGCGCTACGCTGGCAGCCCCTCAGCGGGAACATCTACTTTTAACGATAGTGCATCTGTTTCCGGCTATGCCGCCTCCGCCGTAGCCTGGGCACAGCGTCATGGTATCGTGGCCCCTGCCAGCGGCAGCGTCTTTGCTCCCCGTGACAACGCCACCCGCGCCCAGGTAGCGGCGGCGCTGATGAATTACTCACTGACACAGGAAACCGTTCCCAGCGGCAACACCCGCGTTCTGGTGGCCTACTTTTCCCGCTACGGCAACACCGACTACGACAGCAACGTGGACGCCACCACCTCCGCCAGTGTGGTTGTGGAAAACGGCCAGCGGCAGGGAACCACGGAACTGATTGCCCGCATGATCGCGGAGCAGACCGGCGGCGACCTTCACCTGATTGAAACAGCCGACAGCTATCCCACTGACTTCAATGATGTGGTGGATCAGAACCATCAAGAGATTGGGAACGGTGCTCGGCCCACCCTGACCTCCAGCGTGGATGTTTCCAAATATGATGTGATTTTCGTTGGCTATCCGGTATGGGCCTCCACCGCCCCTGCCCCGATGTTGTCCTTCCTGGAAGGGCTGAACTTGTCCGGCAAAACGGTGGTTCCCTTCTGTACCCATGATGGCTACGGCGCAGGACGCAGCTACTCCGCCGTCAGTCAGGCCAGCAGCGGGGCCACGGTGGAGCAGGGGCTTGCCATTGATTCCTCCAATGCGGCATCCTCTGAACCCACGGTGATAAGCTGGCTGAACGGCCTGAATCTTCCCAGGGCCGGATCTGCGGACGATACCCAGCGGCCCCAAAGCGAAACTGCCATCCGCATTACCATCGGGGAGCGGGAGCTGGAGGGTCTATTGTATGACAATGCTATGGCTCGTCAATTTATTGCCCAGCTTCCCCAGACCATCACCATGACCAACTATGGAGGCCGGGAGGTCTACGGCGGCATTGAGCAGGTAATCACAGTGGAAGGCGAGGGGCAGCTCCGTTTTGACGACGGCGACATCACCTACTGTCCCACTAACAATACAGCCGCTATCTTCTATGCGCAATCCAGCCGTCCCGACCTGACCATGACGGTCTTTCCCATCGGCAAGGTCACATCCGACTTGTCCATCTTCCCCGACCTGCCAAGCCGGGTGGAGATCACCTTTGAAGTTATCTCAAAATAAAAGGAGCCTTACCCATGAAAAAATCCCTCTCTTTCCTTTCTGCCCTGGTGCTGTGCTGCGCCCTGTCCGCCTGCGGCGGGCAGGACGCGGGCACCGGCGCTTCCCAGGCACCCGCAACGTCTCAGCCCACCCAGCCGCCTGTCAGTACACAGTCCCCGGAAACCCCTGACCCCTCCGCCTCCGCAGATGTGCCCGCCCTTTCTGCGCCGGTGGATGAGACTGCCGATGAAAACCATATTTTGATTGCCTACTTTGCCTATGGCGAAAACGCGCCTTTGGCAGACGGCGTGGACGCCTCAACCTCCGCCAGCATCCAGTATCGGGATGACAAGCTGACAGGAAACACCGGCCTCGTAGCGGGTATGATTGCCGACGCCACTGGCGGCGACCTGTTCTCCATCCTGACGGTGGAGCAGTACCCCGACAGCTATGATGATACCATTGATGTGGGGCAGGAGGAAAAACGCGCCAATGCCCGCCCGGAGCTTTCCTCCTATATTGAGGATCTGGACCGCTATGATACCATTTTCCTGGGCTTTCCCAACTGGTGGGGCGATATGCCTATGGCGGTTTACAGCTTCCTGGATGAATACGATTTCAGAGGCAAGACCATCATCCCCTTTGTCACCTCCGGGGGCAGCGGCTTCTCCAACACCATCCGGGCCATTGAGAGCGCTGAGCCGGACGCCACGGTATTGGAGGGCCTCGCCCTGCGCGACAGCCGCTCCACCCAGGCGGAGGGCGACGTCACCGAATGGCTGTCCCGGCTTGGGCTGGCCGAATAACATTGCTTTCCTCCCATTCACTTTCCTTTCTTTGCGTTTGTGGGGCGGCTGCCTTATGGTGGCCGCCCCACAAACACATCCTTTATTATACGATATAAGCATGGTAATCAATTCAAATTAGGAATTTTACATTTCTGCTATCTCCTGCTACAATAAATAACAGAAGGAAAGGCAACGCCTAACAAGGAGGTACAGTATGAAGAAAAGGCTGTGGGCAGGTATGGTCTGCGCACTGGCATTTGCAGGGCTGACGGCCTGCGGCAGCGCAGACATTCCGGCGGTATCCACAAATTCACCGGCAAATCACTCCGAAGTGCAAAATCTGGAACCTGCTGACAACAGCGCACAGCCGGTGATACAAGAACGCAAAATCCTGATCGCCTATTTCACCTGGGCGGAGAACACAGTTGTAGAGGACCCCTCAGCGGTGGATGTGGACGCCACCACCTCCGCCAGCGTTTTGGCCCCCGGCCATGTGGCGCAGATGGCCGCTTGGATTCAAGCTGAAACAGGCGGGGACCTGTTCTCCATCGTGGTAGCGGCCCCCTATTCCAGCGACTATGACGAATGCCTGGACCGGGCAGCCGATGAAAAAGCCGCCAATGCCCGACCGGCGTTGACAGGAACGGTGGCAAATATGGCGGACTATGACGTGATTTTCCTGGGATACCCGGATTGGTGGGCGACCTGCCCCATGGCGGTGTTCACCTTTTTGGACAGCTACGATTTCTCGGGAAAGACTGTAATCCCCTTCTGTGCCCACGGAACCAGCGGCCTTGCCGCCAGTGTCAGGGACATCCGGGCGGCTGTGCCCAATGCCACGGTGCTGGACGCGGTAGGCGTTCAGCGTCCAGGGATGGATACTCCGTTGGATGCCGCCCGGTCTACCGTACAAAGCTGGCTGGACCAGCTGGAATACTGAGTATGTTGTAATCTGTTAGACCATTTCAAAATCGAGGCGAGATCGTATGATGTTCTCCAACAAAGATTTGAAAAACCTCCTGTGCCCCCTGGTGATTGAGCAAGTGCTGGTCATGCTGGTGGGGATGGTGGACACGGTGATGGTGTCCAGCGTAGGGGAAACCGCCGTGTCCGGCGTGGCGCTGGTGGACATGGTGAATTATCTGGTCATCACGGTCCTCACCGCCCTGACCACCGGCGGCGTGGTCATCCTGTCCCAATACCTGGGCAGCGGACAGCCGGACAAGGCGGAGTTTTCGGCGGGCCAGCTCATGACGGTATCCGCTCTGTTTTCCTCCGGGATTGCGCTGGTGTGCGTTCTGGGCCAGCGGGCGATTTTGAGCCTGTTCTTCGGCGCGGTGGAACCGGCAGTCATGGACGCGGCGTTGACCTACTTTTTCGTCACCGCCTGCTCGTTCCCCTTCCTGGGCATTTACAACGCGGTGGCGGCCCAATTCAGAGCCTTGGGCCGGACAAACGTGACCATGTATGTTTCGGCACTGATGAATGTGCTCAACATCATAGGCGATTTGACAGGCGTGTTCCTGCTCCGAGCGGGAGTGCTGGGGGTGGCCGTCCCCACGCTGATCTCCAGAACTGTGGCGGCTGTGCTCCTTTCCGCCCTGGCCTTCCGTCCTGGGAATGCGGTGCGGCTCAGTTTTCACAGCATTTTTGCATGGAACCCAGAGGAAGTCCGTTGCATCCTGCGCATTGCGGTCCCAGGCGGCATTGAGAACGGTCTGTTCGCTTTGGGCCGGGTGCTTGTCACCAGCATCGTGTCCCACTTTGGAACGGTACAGATTGCCGCCAACGGCGTAGCCAACAGCATTGACCAAATCGCTATCATTGTGGTCAACGCGGTTAATTTAGCCATCATCACCGTGGTAGGGCAATGTGTGGGCGCCCGTGAATATGAACAGGCGGAGCACTACACCAAACGGCTGATGAAGATTTCCTACCTCTACACCGCCGCCCTGGGAGGAATTGTCTGTCTGGCCCTGCCCCTGCTCCTGCGGCTGTACGACCTGGAGCCGGAAACCCTGCGTCTGGCCGCGCTGCTCATCATCATGCACAACGCATTGGCCGCGCTGCTCCACCCTACGTCCTTCAACCTCGCCAACAGCCTGCGGGCGGCGGGGGACGCAAAATATACCATGTACGTGGGCGCGGGCTGTATGCTGGTGTTCCGCCTGGGTTCGGCGCTGCTGTTTGGGACCGTTTTGGGCTGGAGTATCATCGGCGTCTGGGTTGCCATGGGAATGGACTGGCTGGCCCGGTCCGTGTGCTTCACCCTGCGCTACCGCAAAAGAAGCTGGTACAACTGCCGAGCCATTGCTTAATACTGTGAGGAGGGATATTTTGAGCATCGTCATGAACCTATACTACACGGGAACCGATGGAAGCGCCCGCAGATTTGCCGAGGAGATGGAACGCAGCGGAACCGCCGACCTGATTCGCGGTGAAACCGGCAATCTGCGTTATGAGTATTTCGTCCCCGTCAAAGATCCCGAAACCGTTTTGCTGATCGACATTTGGCGGGACCAGGCCGCGATTGACCTGCACCACAGTTCCCCCATGATGGAGAAAATCTTACAGCTGAGGAAAAAGTATGGACTGCGGGTGAGCGCAGAGCGGTATGTAACGGACGAAAACGGCATCCCCGACGCCGACGCAACATTTATAGAGCGCTGAACCGGCAGAACTCCACGCCTGTTTTGGGCCTTAATCATCAACATCAGAAAAGGAGATATGAACCATGGAGAATGTGAAAAAATGGATCGCTGCCATGCTGGCACTGGCGCTGACCTTGGCGCTGGCCCTTTCCATGACGGCCTTTGCCGCGGTGGACGACACCGGGTACTCCGACGTGGACGCCGGAAATCCCTATGCCGAAGCCATCCTGTACTGCCGCGAACACGAACTGATGGAGGGTGTTGGCGGGAACCGCTTCGATCCCGACGGCCCGCTCACACGGGCGGCGCTGGCCACAGTGCTCTACCGGATGGAGGGCGAGCCCGCGGTGACCGAAACCGATACTTTTACAGACACGGCCGACGGGCGGTGGTACAGCGACGCGGTTCTCTGGGCGTCCCAGCGGAAACTGATGGAGGGCTACGGCGGAGGCGTCTTTGGAATCAATGACCCGGTGACCCGGCAGGACATGGTTACTACCCTCTGGCGCTATGCGGACAGTCCTGAGGCGGAAAGCGCCAGCCGCTACGAAGACGAGAGCGACATTGCAGGCTATGCCGCTGCGGCGGTAAACTGGGCCGTCGCCAACGGCGTCGCGGCCTCGGTGTCCGGCAGCTGCTTTGCGCCCCTGGAAAACGCCTCCCGCGCCCAAATCGCATCGGCTCTGATGAATTTCTCCCGCAATGTCCAGCCCAAACCCGGCGACGGGCAGAAGGTGCTGGTGGCCTACTTCTCCGGCACGGGCACCACCCGAGGCGTTGCCCAGAACATTGTGACCGTGCTGGGAACCGACACGGCAACGCTCCATGAGATTACCGCCGCACAGCCCTACACCGCCGCCGATCTGGACTACACCAATTCCAATTGCCGCTCGGTGACGGAGCAGCACGACCCCAGCGCCCGCCCCGCGATTTCCAACAGCGTGAGCAATATGGAGCAGTATGATGTGGTGTTCCTGGGCTACCCCATCTGGAATAACGACGCGCCGCGCATCATCTACACGTTCCTGGAGAGCGAAAACCTGAGCGGAAAAACTATCGTTCCCTTCTGTACCTCCGGCGGCAGCGGTATTGCAAACAGCGTCTCTCATATTCGTGGGCTGACCAACGGCGCGACTTGGATGGATGGACGCCGCTGCTCCGCCAGCGACACGGTGGACACCCTGACCGGGTGGATCAACGGCCTGGGACTTGGTTCCTCTCCTGCCCCCACCCCTGAGCCTACCCCCGTACCTACTCCTGAACCTGCCCCCAGTGATGAGGCAAAAGTGCTGGTCGCTTATTTCTCCGCCACCAACACCACAAAGCCTCTGGCGGAATACATTGCCGATGGACTGAGCGCTGACATTTATGAAATCGTCCCAGCGATTCCCTACACCGCCGCCGACCTGAACTACAGCAATTCTTCCAGCCGCGCCACTGTGGAGCAGAACAATCCCAGTGCCCGCCCTGCCATCGACCGCAGCGTGAGCAGTATGGAGCAGTACGACATTGTGTTCATCGGCTACCCCATTTGGCGGGGGCAAGCCCCCAGGATCGTCAGTACGTTCCTGGAAAGCTATGATAAAGATGATGGCTGTCAGTTGCCATTGCGTAACCTCCTCGCTTGTTTTTTGCATTGACATTGCACATACTATGTTGTATAATTTCCTGAAAGGGAAGGTGAGGCCAATGCCGGGCGACACTAATTTTACGATGCGCATGGACTCCACGTTGAAATCTCAGGCCGAGGATGTCCTGAATGAACTTGGCCTGACCATGAGTGGGGCGGTCACCATGTTTTTGAAGGAAGTCGTCAGAGACCAGGGACTTCCGCTTACGCTGTCCCTTCGGCCCCGCAATGCGGTATATGCCGAACTGCTGGAAGCGCAGAGGGAGCGGTTGATCGGCTTCCAAGGCCGCAATGGCCGTGATGTACTGGCGGATATGGAGCGCGTAATCGGGGAGGCCGAGTCCGTTGGGTAAATATACCGTCATTGTGTCCAGCCGGGCGGATGCCATGCTGGTGCGGCACGCCCGCTTTCTGGCAAACGTAAGTGTGCCTGCGGCCAAAGGGCTGGTCAAGGAATTTGAACAGGTATTGGATGTACTGGAGGACAATCCGTTTCAATTTTCGGTGGAAACTGACTACGATCTGCCTCCAGAGCAGTACCGAAAGGCACTGTTTTGCAAGCGATACAAAGCCCTCTTTGCCATTGAGGGTGAAACTGTTTACTTGGATACTGTGTTGGACTGCCGACAGGATAACGCAAAAAATCTTCCAACATGATACGTTGAGGGCACGGACGGGAATGACCCGATCCGTGCCCTTTGCCTATCCAATCAGCCAAAATGGCCCGCCCGCTCCGGCCCGGTGCCCTGCCTCATTGAGAATAATGGACAAGTCCCAGCTTTTTTGACTGCGGGAGGTGCTGGCCGGGTCAGCCACCAGGATTTTTCTGTCCTTTACGCCCCTGAGCACGATGAAATGTCCCCCAGTGGTGAAGTGTCCCGGGGACATGATGGCTACTACCAGTTTACCGCTGCCGAGCGCGTCTAAAATACGCTGGGGCTCGCTGGCTGTGCATCCCTCCACGTTCAGCCCCTACGCCTTGGCCGCGTTGGGGATCAGGGAATGGTAGGAGCCTTGACTCTTGCACCAGCCGCCGTGCTCATAGGCCCACTTGGCCATGGCAACGGGGTCCACAATTTCATCCGTCAGGGAGGACACCACGATGGCCCTGGAGGTGGGACCGCAGCCATAGCCGCCGATGTTGTCTGTGCCGTAAGGCTGGTTAACGTACCGCTGATCCAACTGGTTGAAGTAGACCACCTCCGTGGCCCCGTCCGTGAAGCGGACGTCGCCCAAAGAAGCAATGGTGCCGCCGCTGTATTCTGTGTACTGGATGGAGCCGTCGCTGAGGAACAGGCTGAGGCTCTGAGCGTAATCCCCGGCCAGCGCTTTTTGATTGTCCGTCAGGTGGAAAACCTGATCGGCAAAATATGACTCCCCATTATAGATCAAGGTGTAGATGTACCACGTCTCGTTTTTGGTTTCCACCACGTCCGGGGTGTCCGGGTCATCCGCCTCCACTGTCCGCGTCTCGCTGGTGCGGGTGAACGAGTAGAGGTGACCTTTCCCAGTCCGCAGGACTATACCGTTATATTAAACTGTATCAACCTGTGAAGGAGGACGGTAAAATATCAGAACAGGAGCTGCGGCAGCATCGGTGCTGTTTCATCGGGCATAGGCCCATAAGCGTTAAAATAGCATAGAAAGCGCATTCACTCTATGTCGTGGGGCTTCAGCAAGCAACAAAGCAATGCCCTCCCAATGTGAGAGGGCATTGGAAATACCAATATT
>ERZ808041.310-NODE-310-length-43152-cov-9.605873_pt1 | contig 43152 bp, 30 predicted proteins | sample MGYA00380192_ERZ808041 | MGnify/ENA primary metagenome ERZ808041 (study PRJEB31490, sample SAMN06133412) | mouse gut metagenome | isolation source: Z1_1 | host: mice | place: China: Chengdu | collected 2015-05 ...
CAAGTTACTTTTCACGCCCGCACCATGCACTTGCTGCATGGTGTCGGAGCCAGCGCCAAAATGCCTGCCTTGTGGCATTTTGTGTGCATTAATTGTTGCAATTCACACCAAATCATCATAAATCAATACGAAATCTGGCATGGGTGTGAATTGTAACAACAACAGTTCAGCCTTCGGCTTCCTGTTGCAAGCATCAAGCCATGCAAAACCACTTCGGGTAGCTTGATGCATCTCAATCATTACGCTTTCTCACAGACTTTGCAGCGTAGTACAAAGTTGTAGACTAAAACCCATCTAAAAATTATTTCTTAACAGTTCCTTAGACAATTTTTATCTTTTTGACTGTTTCCACAAATTCTGTGTTATTTTGGGTGCGATAAAACATATCCAAAATTTTGTCAACCGCCTCGTCTGATTTCAGACCATTCAGTGCTTTGCGCATTATATTGATTGCTTCAAGTTCATCAGAAGTCAATAACAAGTCCTCACGTCTTGTTCCAGACTTTGGAATATCAATCGCCGGAAATACACGTTTCTCTGAAAGTTTTCTATCAAGCACCATCTCCATATTTCCAGTTCCTTTAAACTCCTCATACACAACATCATCCATCTTGGAACCCGTATCAACAAGCGCAGTCGCCAGAATTGTCAAACTTCCTCCTTCGCGCATATTTCTCGCCGCGCCAAAAAATCGCTTTGGCATGTGTAACGCTGCCGGATCAAGTCCACCAGAAAGAGTTCTACCACTTGGCGGAACTGTAAGGTTATAGGCCCGTGTCAATCTAGTAATGCTGTCCAGTAAAATACACACATCTTTTCTATGTTCCACAAGGCGCTTTGCACGCTCAATCACCATCTCAGCAACTCTTTTGTGATGGTCTGGCAGCTCATCAAAAGTTGAATAAATTACCTCGACATTTGGTCCTTGAATAGCCTCCTTAATATCTGTAACTTCCTCTGGCCGCTCATCAATCAGCAGAATAATCATATGCATGTCTGGTGCATTTTTTAAGATGGACTTCGCCACTTCTTTTAACAGTGTAGTTTTTCCTGCCTTGGGCGGCGATACAATCATTCCGCGCTGTCCTTTGCCCACAGGGCTTATCAAATCCATAATACGCATTGCGACACTTGCCCCTGGCGTTTCCAATTTAATGCGTTTATCTGGAAAAATCGGAGTCATATCTTCAAAATTTCGTCTTCTGGTTGCAAGTTCCGGTGGAAATCCATTTACTTTTTTCAGATATAATAGCGCGCTAAACTTTTCATTCATTGTCTTAATGCGCGTGTTTCCTTCAATAATATCACCTGTGCGCAGTCCGAAACGGCGAATCTGGCTTGGCGCCACATACACATCATTCTCCCCCGGCAGAAAATTATCACTTCGGATAAATCCAAAACCATCTGCCATAACTTCCAAAATTCCTCTTGCAGTAACACCACTGTCAAGTTCCGATGGAAACTTCTCCTCTGCCAGCTTGTTTTCAACTTGTTCTCTGACAGAACGCTCTTCTGTTGGCTGTTTTACAAAACGTTCTGTATTATTTTCCACATACTGTCTCTGTTGTTTTATCGAACGCTCACCATTGTCAGCACTCTGTTCTTTTGTCGCATTCTGTCCCTGTACATTGGCCTGTTTCGCTTTGCGCTCAGTTCTATTTGCTTCCGCGACAAATGTTGGTTCTTTCATTCCGCGAAGTATTGGCTTGGGCTCCACATCTTTCCCCGCCTCCTTATCCTTCTCGTCTTCTGCCAGCATTAGTTCAATCAGCTCTGCCTTTTTTAGTCCAGTTACGCGTTTCATTCCACGCGACTTTGCAATTTCCCTTAATTCAGCGAGTGCCAGTGATTCATATTTTTCCCTCATAAAATGTACCAGTTTCTTCCTTTCTAAAATAATATGTTTTAACCTTTCTATTCGGTTATTTGGGTTTTAATTATACTGGCGGTCAAAAAGATTAACCGCTCAGTATAAAGTGATGCACACAACCGCATAAAGAAACATGCCGCTTTGCGGCTACGGCTGGCGCAATACTCACGGCAAATTTCATTTGTCGTGAGTATACTCTATCATTTAGATAAAAATTCCTATCAAATTGCATAAATGAAACCTTGTTCTCAACATTTGTCCGCACTCTATAAACAGTCATAATCAAACTACGAACACATACAAAAAATTCATCTTTCACAATGGTCAAGTATGTCTACATCGCTTTCTTGTCGCGCATTAAAACGCTTTTATCCAAACACAAAAGCATGTATCAATCCATAAATATATTTATAGACCCACCATGAAAAATCACACAAAAACGTATTACAGAGTACTCCATTCATCACTATCAATATTATAATCGGAAAATATTTTGAAATGCTGTAAAAACAGATGTAGTCACAAGATTTTCTCACGCACTATCCATCTAAGAAACGATGTACTGTTCTAAATGCATAGCATTGTTATAAACAATTATCCTTTGATTTTATTATTATAACTCATTTTTCATAAAATAGAAAGAAGAATTTATTCGGAATAAAAATTTTTTGTATTAAATTTTTCAAAATACAAATTTGGATTTTGCGATGCGATTCCCCACTATAATTATTGACGTCTGCATCAGAACGATTTATTATAATAAATAAAATAGATTAAAAAAGGAGATTTCACATATGTCAGCTCAAATGACCACGCAGGAAAAAGCATTGGCACTTCACAAAGAATGGAATGGAAAAATTGAAACGATTTCCAAAACCCCTGTCAAATCAAGAGAGGCACTCTCTCTTGCCTACACTCCTGGCGTTGCAGAACCATGTAAAGTTATCGCTAAAGACAAAGAAGCTGCCTATCAATATACAATGAAGGCAAACACTGTTGCAGTAGTATCCGACGGAAGTGCAGTGCTTGGTCTTGGCAATATTGGCCCCTACGCCGCCATGCCAGTCATGGAAGGAAAAGCAGTTCTCTTCAAGGAATTTGGTGGTGTAAACGCAGTTCCTATCTGCTTAGACACACAGGACACAGAAGAAATTATTAAAGCAGTCACTTGGCTTGCACCAGCCTACGGCGGCATCAACCTTGAAGATATTAGCGCGCCGCGCTGTTTTGAGATAGAAGAACGACTCAAAGCAACTCTTGATATCCCTGTATTTCATGACGACCAGCACGGCACAGCAATCGTTGTTCTCGCTGGTATTATCAATGCCCTCAAAGTCGTCGGCAAGCAGAAAGAGTGCTGTAAAGTCGTTGTCAATGGCGCTGGAAGTGCAGGTGTCGCCATCACAAAATTACTGCTTACATATGGCTTTACCAATGTAATTTTATGTGATAAAGTTGGTATTATCTCTACCACAACAGAAGGACTAAACTGGATGCAAGAAAAAATGGCAACGATCACCAATCCAAACAACGAGACAGGTTCGCTTGCAGATGCTTTAAAAAATGCTGATATTTTTGTTGGTGTATCTGCACCTAATATTGTAACTCCTGAAATGGTCAAGTCTATGGCACCCGACTCTATTCTTTTTGCCATGGCAAATCCTACCCCCGAAATTATGCCGGACGTAGCAAAAGCCGCAGGAGCACGCATTGTAGGAACAGGCAGAAGTGATTTTCCAAATCAAGTCAACAATGTAGTTGCCTTTCCAGGAATTTTTAAAGGCGCACTGGAAGGGCGTGCAACACAAATTACAGAAGAAATGAAACTTGCTGCTGCCAATGCAATTGCAGGACTTGTGCCGGACGAGGAATTAAGTGCGGACAACATTATGCCAGAAGCCTTTAATCCAAAAGTCGCAGAGCTTGTCGCAGAGGCGGTCAAGTCTCATATTGTCAGATAACCATGCGCTGGAATGACAAACCCTATCACACATTGGATTATGAATTAAAAAAGAAATACGGCGAAAAAATCTACAAGATTGCGCTCGATGCCAACATGACCTGTCCAAACCGCGACGGGTCGTGTGGTACAAGAGGCTGTATTTTTTGCAGCGCTGGCGGAAGTGGTGATTTTGCCGCAAAGGGAACTTCAATAAAACAACAACTTGAAAAAGGAAAACAGATTTTTCATAACAAAACTATTGGAAACCATTTTATCGCCTACTTTCAATCCTATACAAACACCTATGCGCCAGTTTCAAAACTTGAAAATCTTTACTGCGAAGCACTTGAGGAATCTTCTGTTGTAGGAATTTCTATTGCAACCCGACCAGACTGCCTTGACAAAGAAGTTCTTGCGCTACTTGACCATTTAAACAAAACGTATGTTGACAAGTTTATCTGGATTGAACTTGGACTGCAAACTATTCACGAACACACTGCCACACTTATTCGCCGCGGCTACCCGCTTGCCATTTTTGAACAAGCTGTCACACAATTACAAAGAATTTCTATCCCAATAATAGCCCATGTTATCCTTGGACTTCCTGGCGAAACAAAATCCATGATGCTTGAAACCTGCCATTTTCTGGCTCAAAAAAGAATTGATGGAATTAAATTACAATTGTTACACGTTTTAAAGAACACGGATCTAATCGAATTATACAAGAAGAAAACCTTTGAAATTCTTGACATGATGGAGTATATTGATATCGTAATCTCCTGTCTGGAAATTCTTCCTCCTGATATGGTGATACACCGCGTAACTGGTGATGGCCCAAAAGACCTGCTGCTGGCTCCTTTGTGGAGTCTTGACAAAAGGCGTGTCTTAAACACTCTCCATCAAGAAATGAAGCGACGCGGCACATGGCAAAGTATAAAATATTACAACAAATAAAAGGTATCGTACCAGAAAGGTGTGACAGATACATGACCCAAGACCCCTTAACGCTCTATAAATTAATTATCTTGTATATGTTAGATAAAGCACAGTTTAAACTTACCTATTCACAAATCAGCAATTTTATCCTTGAAAAAGAATACACGAACTTTATGACATTACAGCAGGTAATCGCAGATCTTCAAGACACGGAGCTCATCAAAACGGAAACCTCACTAAACCGCACTTTCTTTTTTATCACAGAGGATGGCCGCAACACCTTATCCTACTTCAAACATCGCATTAGTAATGCTATCATTAATGACATTCATACATTTTTCTCTGAGAAACACTTTGAGTTAAAAAACGAGGCATCTATCTCAGCGCGATACTTTAAGATACCTCTCGGTAAATATCAAGTAGAACTGATTGCACAGGAAAAAAACACCGAGCTGGCGAATATCAAACTCTCTGTTCCCACGGAAGATATCGCAAAAACAATCTGTGAAAACTGGTATAAACAAAATGAACAAATCTACAAATATTTAATGGAGACGCTTATTTAAACGCCTCCATATGTTATCGTTTTAAGAGTTGTTCTGCGCTGCCACAAGACTCTCACCGCCATAAATTTTTCTAAGTTTCGGCTTCTCAATCTTTCCTGTAGGATTTCTTGGAATCTCCGCAAAGATAATTTTTCGCGGCCGCTTATACTTTGGAAGTTTCATACAAAATGTACTGATCTCCTCTTCTGTGCAGTCCATACCTTCTTTCACTTCTATGATAGCAGCCGTTATTTCTCCAAGTCGCTTATCAGGAATCCCAATCACTGCGACATCTTTCACCTTATCACTTGTGCGAAGAAAATCTTCAATCTGAACAGGATAAATATTTTCACCACCACTGATAACAACATCCTTTTTGCGGTCCACCAAGAAAATAAATCCATCCGCATCTTCTTGCGCCATATCTCCTGTAAACAGCCAGCCATCGCGCAGCACTTCTTTTGTGGCCTGCTCATCATTGTAATAGCAAGTCATAACACCAGGCCCTTTCACAGCAAGTTCTCCAACTTCGCCGCGCGCCACCTGCGCGCCGTCTTCTCCCACAATCTTAACTTGCCAGCCATAACCTGCCTTGCCAATTGCACCAACCTTATGAATATTTTCAACCCCTAGATGCACACAACCAGGTCCAATAGACTCGCTTAGACCATAGTTTGTGTCATACTGATGATGTGGAAATACCTTTTTCCAACGCTGTATTAAACTCTGCGGAACTGGCTGCGCGCCAATGTGCATCAATCTCCACTGTGAAAGCTCATAGTCCGCTAAATTAATGTCTCCCCTATCTATCGCATCGAGTATGTCCTGCGCCCAAGGTACCAAAAGCCACACAATCGTACATTTTTCCTTTGACACCGCATCCAGTATAAACTCTGGTTTTGTTCCCTTTAGCAAGACCGCCTTTGCCCCCTCCAAAAAACTTCCAAACCAATGCATCTTCGCCCCCGTGTGATAGAGTGGCGGAATACATAAAAAGATATCCTGTTTCGTCTGCCCATGATGATTCTGCTCCACCTTGCACGAATGCATTAAACTCTCATGATTATGTAAAATTGCCTTTGGAAATCCCGTTGTGCCCGACGAAAAATAAATCGCGGCGTCATCCGCGTCCGTCAAGGCAATCATTGGTGTCTGACTCGAACAATTCGCCGTTAGACTATTGTAATCTTCCGCAAAGCTTGGACAACTGTCTCCCACAAAAAATAACAAACGATTTTTACTAATGCTCTCAGCAATCTCCTCCACACGACCAATAAATTCTGGTCCAAACACTAGCACATCGACCTCTGCTAAATTTAAACAGTATTCAATTTCATCCGATGCATAGCGAAAATTAAGTGGCACCGCAAGCGCTCCTGTCTTTAACACCCCAAAGTAAATTGGAAGCCACTCTAAACAATTCATCAGCAAAATTGCCACCTTGTCCCCTTTTTTGACACCTCTCTGAATCAATAAATTCGCAAAGCGGTTCGCCTTCTCATTAAATACACTCCACGTGATTTCCCGACGATAATGCGTCACCGGATTTGGCTCAATCAGATCATACTCCTTCCAAGTCACACGGCGAGTCTCCTTGATTTCAGGATTAATTTCCACAAGGCAGATATCATTTCCGTACAATTTACAATTTCTCTCTAAAATGTCTGTAATTGGCATTATTATTACTCCTTTGACTCGTTTTATACTGTTATGCACAATCCATTTGCATGGCACATTTAATAATATTATGCCACTTTAAAGCATCAAAGTAAACCTATTTTTTATATTTTATTTGTTTTTCTGTAACAGTTCGTTACTTTTCACACCCACGCCAATTTTATCAGCTTATAAGTAATTGCTGATATATCCAATTTACAATGATTTCGACTCCTTTTGACCTCTGCAAAAAACCATTTAATATAATATCAGCCTTCCATTTTGTAGGCTCCACATACTCTCTCTGCCTAGGCTGCACCGCTTGAACATACCTGCTTGTTATCTCACTCAAATGCTGTCCAAAAGATAAGTTTCTTAACACACGCCTAGCAAATCTTTCATCTGAATCACAATCAACAAAAACTTTCAAATCTAACAGCATAAATATTTTTTCATGCCACAAAGAAAATAGACCTTCTATGATAAGAACGTCAAACTCCTCTATTGCTTTCTGCACATCCAAATAACACTGGTCAAGGTCTAATGCCATTGGATGGTTATCATCAACATATTCTACTCCATCTGAAATCCCATAAATTTTCGGCCGATATGTTTCTTCTTTGTAATATTCATCCATATGAATCAACTGCACTTTATAGTCATTTTCTAATAGCTGTTTCAACTGTTCTGAAATCGTAGATTTTCCGCTTGCACTTGCACCTGAAATGCCAACAACAAATGTTTTTCCCATAACAGCTCTCCTCTCCCAAAAAATATTTTCCTAATGAAGTTTTCTCTCATTTTTATTCATTATATGGTTTTGCAAACTTTTTTTCAAGTGTAAAGCTTTTTGTAGTTATTGTTTCATTGTAGAATAAGTTACTGTTCACACAGGACTTAGCATTTACTGCTAAGTCCGTGAGAAAACGTATAGCCTGAAAGCAAAAATCCATTTGCGAAGCAAATTTTGCATGGATTTTTGCCTGTTACTGGAACGAAGTGAACAGTAACTAGAATAATTCCTCAATTTATGATACTATAAATATTATTTTATAAATAGTTCTTAACACACTTAGTCAAAACGAAATGGAGGTTTTTATGTTAATACAATATAAAAATTTAACACTCAGAAATGCAACCATTCAAGACGCAGAATTATTATCTTCTTGGTGGAATGACGGTGCGGTGATGGAACATGCTGGATTTCCAAACGGTACTGGTCAAACAGCCTCCGAGATTGCAGAGCGCATCAAGAAAGACACCGACGAGAATAGACGTATTATTATCGAACTTTCCCACAAACCAATTGGTGAAATGAATTATATAACGTATTCAAATCAAGGGAACGACAAAACCGCTGAAATCGGAATTAAAATTTGTATGTCCTCTGAACAGGAAAAAGGTTATGGAAAAATAGTTTTAAGTATGTTGATTTCATTTCTGTTTTATGACTTGAGATACCAAAAAATTATTCTTGACACAAATTTAAACAACAAACGCGCACAACATGTCTATGAAAAATTAGGATTTAGAAAGCTACGCGTCAATGTAAATTCATGGCAAAACCAGCTTGGTGAACCGCAATCCTCAGTGGATTATGAATTAATTCCAGAAGATTTTGTAAATTTTGCAAAATAAATTGACGGAACTCTATTTTTTCTCTATCATAGTTATTAGTGTCAAATGACAAACTGGCTGTTTCGCCAACATTAAAGTTACAATTTATACCCCCATTTTTCACTCCGTTAACAAACGAGTGAACAGTAATACTTTAGGAATGATAGAAAGGAATTAACAAATGAACAAAACAAAAATTATGTTGGGCAATGAAGCGATTGCCCGTGGTGCTTACGAAGCCGGTGTCAAAGTCTCCAGTGCTTATCCCGGAACCCCCAGCACCGAAATCAGTGAAAATATCGTAAAATATCCAGAAATTTACGCAGAGTGGGCACCGAACGAAAAAGTTGCTATGGAAGTTGCCATTGGCGCATCTATCAGTGGCGTGCGTGCTATGGCATCCATGAAAATGGTTGGAGTCAACGTGGCAAGTGACCCTTTGTATACCGTGTCCTATATTGGCGCTAATGGTGGACTTGTCATTGCAGCAGCAGATGACCCTGGTCTATACTCCTCTCAAAATGAGCAAGACTCCCGCTGTGTAGCTCGCGTAGCACAAGTCCCTGTACTGGAACCCTCTGACTCTCAGGAAGCAAAAGATTTTACAAAACTTGCTTTTGAATACAGTGAAAAATACGATACACCTGTTATGATTCGCACAACTACTCGTCTCGCGCACTCACAAGGTCCTGTCACTCTTGAAGAACGCCAGGAAATACCGGACAAGCCCTATGAACGCTGCGCTGCCAAAAATGTAATGATGCCCGCAAATGCAAAAGGGCGTCATGCCCATGTGGAGAACCGTCTAAAACAGATGGCGGAAGACGCCTGCGAGTTTGCGATAAACAAAGCCATTTACAAAGATACTTCTATCGGATTTATCACAAGCGGCATTCCCTATACATATGTAGTGGAAGCAATGCCAGAAGCCAGCGTGTTAAAGCTCGGCCTTGTGCACCCGCTTCCCAGAAAATTAATTGAAGAATTTGCCTCCAAGGTAGACAAACTCTATATCTTTGAGGAACTTGAACCGCTAATTGAAGAGCAGGTAAAATCTTGGGGTATCAATTGTATCGGCAAGGAACTTTTTACCCTACAAGGAGAATACAGCGCCAATATGATTCGCGAGCGTGTACTGGGCATGAAACTTGAAATCGCCACACCAGCACAGGTTCCAGCACGCCCGCCAATTCTATGTCCTGGTTGTCCGCATAGAAGCACTTTCTCCGTACTAAAAAAGCTTGGAATCCACGGTGCTGGAGATATTGGCTGCTATACTCTTGGCGCAGTTTCTCCACTAAATGTTATCGACACCACTGTATGTATGGGCGCTTCCATCTCCACCTTACACGGCATGGAAAAAGCAAAGGGAAAAGAATATATTAAGAACTGGGTTGCACTGATTGGCGATTCCACTTTTTTACATACTGGCGTCAATTCGCTAATGAACATGGTGTACAATCAGTCAACTGGAACTGTACTAATTCTCGATAACTCCACTACTGGCATGACAGGGCACCAAGATCACGCCGCGACCGGAAAAATGTTAAACGGTAAAGAAACCAAAGCAATTAGCCTCTATCACTTATGCAAGGCGATTGGCGTAGAACATGTCTATGAAGTTGACGCCTTTGATATCGAGGAGCTTGAAAAGCTTGTCAAGCGCGAAGTAGCACGCGACGAAGTGTCCGTTTTGATTGTCTGTGCTCCTTGCGCCCTCTTAAAGTCACAAGCTACAAAAGCGAAATGCATTGCAATTCCTGAAAAATGTAAAAAATGCGGCATGTGTCTTATTCCTGGCTGCCCTGCACTCACCCAAAATGAGGACGGCACTGTTAAAATTGACGATACCATGTGTAATGGCTGCGGTCTGTGCATGAAACGCTGCAAATTCGATGCCATTGAGCGAGTGGACTAATAATTGCAGATAAATTATGAATGGAGGTTCTTATGACTACAAAAAATATTATGATTGTCGGCGTGGGTGGTCAAGGTACACTGCTCACAAGCCGCATTCTTGGCGGAATCATTACAAAGGCTGGCTATGATGTCAAGCTCTCTGAAGTACACGGCATGGCACAGCGCGGCGGAAGTGTTGTTACATTTGTTCGTTATGGCGATGTTGTGGCAGAACCTATTGTAGAGGAAGGGCAAGCCGACGTGCTGATTGCCTTTGAGCGGCTTGAAGCGCTGCGGTATGCTCATTTCCTCAAAAAAGACGGCGTTATCATTGTCAACGATCAGCGAATTGATCCCATTACCGTTGTAACGGGCGCGGCACAATATCCTGAAAATATTATTGAAAATCTAAAAAAAGAACATGATGTCGTCGCAGTTGATGCTATGGACGAAGCAAGAAAACTTGGAAACACAAAGGTATTTAATACAATTATTGTTGGTGTTGCTGCAAAGCGCATGGACTTTGAAAAAGAACAATGGCTCGAAGTTATCGAGACTACTGTTCCGCCCAAAACTGTTGAAATCAACAAAGCTGCATTTGAAGCGGGATACGCAATGTAAAAAGATTCCGAGAGACTCTAAGAAAAACGGAGGTTAATTATGCCCAAAAGAAATGATATCAACAAAGTCCTGATTATTGGTTCTGGGCCAATCATCATTGGTCAAGCGTGCGAATTTGACTATTCTGGGACACAAGCTTGCAAGGCACTGCGCAAGCTTGGATATAAAATCGTTCTGGTAAACTCAAATCCCGCAACCATCATGACAGACCCCGAAATCGCAGATGTTACCTACATTGAACCTTTAAATGTCCGTCGCCTGGAACAAATCATCGCAAAAGAACGTCCCGACGCACTCCTTCCTAATCTTGGAGGACAATCAGGCCTAAACTTATGTTCAGAACTTGCCAAAGAAGGGATTCTTGACAAATACCATGTGCAGGTTATCGGCGTGCAGGTTGACGCCATTGAGCGTGGTGAGGACCGCATTGAATTTAAAAAATCAATGGACGCCATTGGTGTTGAGATGGCAAAAAGCGAAGTTTCTTATAGCGTTGAGGAAGCGCTTGCCATTGCGGACAGGCTTGGATATCCTGTTGTGCTGCGCCCCGCATACACTATGGGCGGCGCTGGTGGTGGTCTTGTATACAATAAAGAAGAATTAAAAACTGTCTGTGCACGTGGGCTTCAGGCAAGTCTTGTCGGTCAAGTGCTTGTCGAGGAATCCATTCTCGGGTGGGAAGAACTAGAACTGGAAATTGTACGTGACGCCGAAGGTAACATGATCACCGTCTGCTTTATCGAAAATATTGATCCCTTAGGCACACACACAGGTGACTCCTTCTGCGCTGCCCCCATGCTCACTATCTCTGAGGAGCTTCAAAAACGACTTCAAGAACAAGCATATCGCATTGTGGACTCTGTAAAAGTCATTGGCGGCACTAATGTACAATTTGCCCATGACCCAATCACAGACCGTATTGTTGTGATTGAGATTAACCCAAGAACTTCTCGATCCTCTGCACTCGCCTCCAAAGCGACTGGTTTCCCGATTGCACTCGTCTCTGCTATGCTCGCCGCTGGATTGACTTTAAAAGAAATCGAGTGCGGCAAATATGGCACACTCGATAAATATGTGCCTGACGGAGATTATATTGTAATTAAATTTGCACGCTGGGCATTTGAAAAATTTAAGGGTGTCGAGGATAAACTTGGCACACAAATGCGTGCCGTCGGCGAAGTTATGAGCATTGGCAAAACTTATAAAGAAGCTTTCCAGAAGGCAATCCGAAGCCTTGAGACAGGAAGATATGGCTTAGGGCACGCCAAGAACTATGACTCCAAAACAAAAGAAGAACTTCTGCTAATGCTGGCACACCCCTCCAGTGACCGTCACTTTATTATGTACGAAGCACTGCGAAAAGGCGCAACTGTAGATGAAATTTTTGAGATTACCAAGGTAAAACATTATTTTGTAAAACAGATGCAGGAGTTGGTCGAGGAGGAAGAAGCACTTGTACAATCAAAAGGGACACTCCCCTCTGACAAGGCATTGATTTCCGCAAAGAAAAATGGATTTTCTGACAAATATCTCAGCCAAATTCTGGAAATCCCAGAGGAAACGATTCGCAACAGACGAATTGCGCTCGGCGTTGAAGAAGCATGGGAAGGCGTCCATGTCAGCGGCACTCCTGACAACGCTTACTACTACTCCACTTACAATGCAACAGATAAAAATCCTGTTCAGACTGACAAGCCAAAAATTATGATTCTTGGCGGCGGACCTAACCGCATTGGTCAAGGAATTGAATTTGACTACTGCTGTGTACATGCCTCTCTTGCTCTAAAGGAACTTGGTTTTGAGACGATTATTGTCAATTGCAATCCCGAGACGGTCTCAACTGATTATGATACCTCTGACAAACTCTATTTTGAACCACTTACCTTGGAGGACGTGCTCAGCATTTACCACAAAGAAAAACCACTTGGCGTTATTGCCCAATTTGGTGGTCAAACCCCCCTCAATCTCGCCTCAGAACTTGAGAAAAATGGAGTTAAAATCCTTGGTACACCACCCTCTGTGATTGATCTTGCAGAGGACCGTGACCTGTTCCGCTCCATGATGGACAAACTGGGGATTCCAATGCCCGAGGCCGGTATGGCAACCACCATTGACGAAGCACTAGAAATTGCAAATAAAATTGGCTATCCTGTTATGGTGCGTCCGTCCTACGTGCTTGGAGGACGTGGTATGGAAGTTGTGTATGACGATGAGAGTATGGCAGGCTACATGAACGCCGCCGTCGGTGTAACGCCCGACAGACCAATTTTAATTGACCGTTTCCTAAACCATGCACTTGAATGTGAGGCAGATGCCATTAGTGATGGCACACATGCCTTTGTTCCCGCTGTTATGGAGCATATTGAACTCGCCGGTGTTCACTCTGGTGACTCTGCCTGCATAATCCCATCTGTGCATATCACAGCAGAAAATGTGGCGACAATCAAAGAATATACCAAGAAAATTGCGGAGGAAATGCATGTCAAAGGCTTAATGAATATGCAATATGCTATCGAAAAAGGCAAAGTTTATGTGCTTGAGGCAAATCCACGTGCGTCGCGTACTGTACCACTTGTATCTAAAGTATGCAACATTCGCATGGTGCCACTTGCAACCGACATTATTACCTCTGAGATTACTTCCCGCCCTTCACCTGTTCCAAACTTAAAAGAGAAGGACATTCCATACTATGGTGTAAAGGAAGCCGTTTTCCCATTCAATATGTTCCCAGAAGTGGACCCTGTTCTAGGACCAGAAATGCGCTCAACCGGCGAAGTACTTGGACTCTCTCCCTACTATGGCGAGGCCTTCTACAAAGCACAGGAAGCAACACAGACACAACTTCCACTCAGTGGAACTGTTTTGATATCTGTTAACAGCAAGGACAAGCCGGAAGTTGTTGAAATAGCACAGCTCTTTAAAGAAGCTGGATTTGAAATTATCGCAACTGGCGGAACTTACAATGCCATCTTTGAGGCGGGCATAGAGGCAGAACCTGTGAAAAAGCTCTACGAAGGGCGCCCAAATGTCCTCGATCTAATTACAAATGGCAAAATCGACTTAATTGTAAACTCCCCTGTCGGCAAAGATAGTGTTCACGACGACAGTTATCTTAGAAAAGCAGCAATTAAAGGCAGAATCCCTTATATGACCACAATTGCAGGGGCAAGAGCGACCGCAAAGGGCATTTTATATGTTCAGAAAAATGGAAACGCAGATGTAAAATCTTTACAACAACTGCACAGTGAAATCAAAAATAAAGAATAAAAATGGACACACAACAAAAGCGATGCTTTCAGAGCATCGCTTTGAATTTATTTTATTTTTCCTTATTTTTTACTGTCTTGGTCAAGACGCATCGTCAAAGAAATTCTTTTTTTTGCCATATCTACATCTAGCACCTTTACGTCCACAATATCTCCAACACTGACCGCCTCAAGTGGATGTTTAATAAATTTATTGGTAATCTGGGATATGTGCACCAAGCCGTCCTGATGTACTCCAATATCAACAAAAACGCCAAAATCAATAACATTTCTGACAGTTCCTTTCAGAATCATATCCGGCTTTAAATCCTTCATTTCAAGAACATCACTTCTCAAAATTGGTTTTGGCATATTTTCACGCGGGTCTCTTGCGGGCTTTTCCAGCTCCTTCAGAATATCGGTCAATGTAATCTCACCAATTCCCAACTCTTCCGCCATTTTTTTCTTGTCCTTGACACGCTTTTCCAATCCGCCTGCCATCTGTTGTACATCAGATTCTATCTTTGTATTTTTCTTCTCCGGCGCGTCAAAAGTCATTTCACCCATAGCAGCTACAAGTGCTTTTCCCATAGCAGTATTTGTATTTTTAATTACAATACTCTGCTTTTTATTATTCTTTCCTTTTTCTTGCTTTGTCGGCTTTGTAGTTTTTGTAGAAGCGGCTTTTTTCTGAATTTCTTTTAAGTCCTCCATAGAAATATTAAGCTTCTCTAATAATTTTAACGCTGCATCATAAGACTCTGGATGCACACTGGTAGCATCCAACGGATTATCCCCATCTAAAATACGCATAAAACCTGCGCACTGTTCAAATGCTTTGGGTCCAAGTTTTGCCACTTTTAACAATTGCTTTCTGTTGGTAAACCGCCCGTTTGTCTCCCTGTAATCCACAATATTTTTGGCAATTGTCTTATTGATACCTGAAATGTATTCCAATAAGGAGGCGGAAGCCGTATTTAAATCCACGCCAACCTTGTTTACAGAATCCTCCACTACACCGTTTAGTGCTTCACTCAGCTTCTTCTGGTTCATATCATGCTGATACTGTCCCACACCAATCGATTTTGGGTCAATCTTAACCAGCTCCGCTAAAGGGTCCTGCAAACGTCTTGCAATTGAAGCTGCACTCCTCTGCCCCACATCAAAATTAGGAAATTCTTCTGTTGCAAGTTTGCTTGCAGAATAGACAGAAGCCCCCGCCTCATTTACAATAACATACTGCACTGGAGTATCCAATTCTTTAATTAGTTCAACAATCACCTGTTCAGACTCCCGCGAAGCAGTCCCATTTCCCACAGAAATCAGGCTTACATTATATTTGCTGATAAGTTTCTTTAACTCTTTTTTTGCCTCTTCTACCTTATTTTGTGGCGCTGTCGGATAGATAACTTTTGTGTCAAGCACCTTTCCAGTTGCATCCACCACCGCAAGCTTACAGCCTGTCCGAAATGCAGGGTCCCAGCCAAGAACTACTTTTCCAGCAATCGGTGGCTGCATCAACAACTGTTCCAAATTCTTACCAAATACAGAAATTGCGCCATCCTCTGCCTTCTCTGTAAGCTCATTTCTAATATCCCGTTCAATTGCAGGTGCAATCAATCTATTATAGCTGTCTGCAATTGTCTCTTGAAGTGCCGGCGTTGTATTTTCATTTTCCTTTGTAATAATCTTTTTCTCCAAAAAACGGATAATGCGCTCTGTAGGCGCTTCAATCTTAACCGAAAGGATTTTTTCATTCTCCCCTCTGTTCAACGCAAGAACCCTATGTCCTGCAACTTTGCTCACAGCCTCCTCAAAATCATAATACATCTCGTAGACGCTCTGTGTCTTTGCATCCTTTGCAGTACTGACAATTTTACCTTCCTCAAAAGTTGCCTGTCGAATATATGCTCTGTATTCTGCTTCATCAGAAATCATCTCCGCAATAATATCCATCGCTCCCTGCAAAGCTTCCTTCACATTATTGACACCCTTCTCCTCACTCACAAAGCGCTCTGCCTCCTCGTGCAAAGGTTTTTTTGTCTCCTGTGCCAAAATAAGATTTGATAACTCGTCAAGCCCTTTTTCTCTGGCAACACTAGCGCGTGTCTTTCTCTTGGGTCTGTACGGAAGATATAAATCCTCAACTGTTACCATTGTCTCAGCAGCAAGAATTTTTTCTCGCAATTCCTCTGTCAATTTGCCCTGTTCCTCAATACTGCTAAGCACCTGTTCCTTTTTCTCTTCCAGATTTCTAAGATACCCTAATCTTTCATTTAGATTTCTTAGAACCTCATCATTCAATGAACCAGTTACTTCCTTTCGATATCTGGAGATAAAAGGAATTGTATTCCCTTCATCTATCAGTTTCACGGCAGCCTCAATCTGCCATTTCTCAACATTTAGTTCTTCTTTTAATTTTAAAATAATGTCCATTGCCGCTCTTTTCCCTCTTATCCTAAGGAACCGTCCAGAAATAACCGAGTCTTAAGATTCTGAAACGCTACCACAGTTCCTTATTGTCTACTATAATATTTACCATATAATTATATGCTAAAATATAGTACGAATCAAGAAAATTTCATTTGGATTTCATTGTTTTATTATATTAAACATGATACAATCATTTTCATACAGTTTCCATAATTCTTACATTCTCTGAACAGTTCCTCAATCCTTCTTCAGAAACCGTTTGGATAGTATCATGGAAACAAAAATCATATCTAAGGAAGGATCTATAACGATGCAACAACCACAATATAAAAGTAATTTTGAAATTAAATTTTTAGCACGGATGCACACTGGCCAACACCTTGGAATACTAATCAGCGCAACTTTGATTAAATTTATTATCACTATTTTTGCAGTCAATCTTGTTTCTATACTGATTCCAACAGGCACTACAATCGGCTATCTTGTCAATTATATTCTTGTATTTTTCGTCCAGGTAGCTACTTCTGTTTTAAGTGTAGGCACAGCATTCATATTTTTAAAATCTGCATGTAATATGCCAAGTACAATCAGTGACCTACTCTGCGGTTTTCGTCAGAACACAGTCAAAATTTTAAAAATTAGCGCAGTCATTGTAGTTATTGAATCCATTTGTATGATACCACTTGACATCGCTTCTGTGCAGTACACTGAAATGATTAACTCCATTCCTCTTTTTCGGGACAATGGAGCAAATCTAAGTTTACTCCTTTCGGGAAGTACAATTGACAACCACGAATTTCTTGAAGCTTACAGCGTATTTTACAGTGCTTCCATGAAATTCTATCTGATTATGTTGATTTGTACTATAATTTCCATCATATTAACACTGCCCTTTTTTCCTGTATTTTATATGGTGCTTGACTTTCCTAGTTGGAGTGCAACAACAATACTGAAAAAAAGTTTTGAAGTGATGAGCGGAAACAAACTGCGGTTATTTTTGCTGTATGTGAGCTTTGTTCCATCCTTTCTTCTTAGCATCTTTACCTGTGGTATTCCGCTAATCTGGGTTATCCCTTATATGAGCATGGCAGAAACTGACTTTTATCTGGATATGATGTCGGTGCGAAACAAATCAGTCAACAATATTTTTTAAAGGTTCGTCTGCACGCACCCCTGCGCAATTAAAAAGAGATGAGTAACTACATACTCATCTCTTTTTAGAAAATGAACAATTCTATTGTCTATTGTAATAGTCTAATGTCGCCTTAAAATATGTCCTAATATATCCATCTGTCGATACCACTACAAATTCATTGGTATCCTCAACATAATATACATCATCCCCGTCCTCCGCCTCCAACTTATGAAGTGCCTCTGGGTTTTTGATTACATCATTGGCGCCTTGCAGATAATCTTCCTCCGTGTCATATGGAAATTCTTCACCATGCTTTTGAAAATGCTCAGTAAGATACCGCGCTTTTCTGAATTGATACGCTGTCTCCGAATTTGCTTCTGTTACAGTTTGCACCACTGTTTCTGACATCGACTGTGGTTGTGACTCGGGATGCTCGACAGCTTCTTTTTCCGCTATTTGCGTAGTCTGTATCTGCAATTGTTCCTGTTGTGTGCGCTCTGACAGGGAAAGTTCTTGTTCTGCTGCCTGCTCAGCCTGTTCTGTTACCAACAATTGCTCTGAATTGACATTCAGAAAATTATTTCCTAATGAGAGAACAAATAACAGCAAAGCAACAACAGCCACTAACACAGGATAATTTTTATTATTTCTGCCATTTCTATTCATGAAACACTCTCCTGAAAATTCTTAAGAAATTGACTTTTGCAAAATCTGCATCATTGTAAAAGACCATAACAATCTTATGATGTCATGCTGCTGCTTTTCCATTTTAGATAGGCATTGATAAATCCATCTAACCCACCATCCATAACTGCATCAACATTCCCAGACTCAAAATTAGTCCTGTGATCTTTTACCATAGTATACGGCTGCATCACATAGGAACGAATCTGATTTCCCCAACCAATCTCTTTGACTTCTCCACGTATATCTGAAAGTTTCTCTGCGTTTGCCTCCTGTTTGAGCAAAAACAGTTTTGCCTTTAACATCTGCATTGCTTTGTCTTTATTCTGAAATTGAGAGCGCTCATTCTGACACTGTACAACAGTACCCGTTGGAATATGCGTGATACGAATTGCAGAAGAGGTTTTATTAATATGCTGTCCTCCTGCACCACTGCTTCGGTAAGTATCAATGCGCAGATCATCCTCGTTGATTTCCACGTCTAAGTCCTCCTCAATATCAGGCATAACATCAAGTGAAACAAAAGAAGTCTGACGCTTTCCCTGCGCGTTGAACGGTGAGATGCGCACAAGTCTGTGCACTCCCTTCTCCGACTTTAAATATCCATAAGCATTCTCGCCGTTTACCTGAAATGTTATAGATTTAATTCCTGCCTCGTCCCCATCAAGAAAATCCAACACATCAATAGAAAATCCTTTGCGTTCCGCCCATCGCGTATACATGCGATAGAGCATTCCTGCCCAATCGCAGCTCTCTGTTCCGCCTGCACCTGCATTGAGCTTCAAAATCGCATTGCACTTGTCATATTCCTCTGACAAAAGAGTACTGATGCGCAGCGTCTCAAACGTCTCAATAAACTTATCCAACTCTTCACGAATCTCCGGTATCATCTCGGCATCTTCCGCCTCATATCCCATCTCGATCAAAGTCTCAATATCCTCATACTGTGACTGAAGTCCATTACATTGCTCCACTGTATCTTTGAGCTGTTTTAATTCTTTCATCTGTCCATTCGAGCGCTCAGGGTCATCCCAAAATCCGGGTGCCTCCATCTCACGCTCTAGTTCTTCAATTCGCCTCTCTTTGTTTGCGAGGTCAAAGTGAATCCCTCACTTCCGCTAATGGACTTTCATAGGTTTGTAACTCTTGTTTCATCTGGTCGAGTTCTACCATTGCGTTCACCACCTTTTTCATTTTTCTTTCTATTTATTTATGCTTTTCTTCCACAACACTGTTTATATTTCTTTCCACTTCCACAAGGACAGGGATCGTTCGGATAAACTTTTGCTTCCGTGCGCATTTTAGGCCCTTTCTGCAATGTGTCATCTTTATTTGTTCCAGTTACCTTTGCCACTTCCTCACGCTCAACCTTCTGCTCTACTTTTACATGCAGCAGTAAGCGCACTGTATCCTGTTTAATGTTTGCCGTCATGGCATCAAACATTTCATATCCATTCATCTTGTACTCCACAAGTGGGTCGCGCTGTCCATATGCCTGTAGCCCAACTCCTTGTCGAAGCTGGTCCATATCATCAATATGGTCCATCCATTTGCGGTCAATTACTTTTAACAAAATCACACGCTCAATTTCTCGAATGCTTTCCGGCTCTGGAAATTCTGCTTCTTTGCTCTCATAAAGCTTGACTGCCTCCTCCTTCAACTGATGCTTTAATCCGTTTTTGCTCTTTTTAGAAATACGTTCCAAAACAATTGGACGAATCGGCACAATTGGGAGTAATAGTGTATTCAATTCATTCAGATCCCATTCCTCTGGTTCCATATCATCATTGATTGCGGTGTCAACAGAACTTTCCACAATATCTGTAATCATTTTATAAATTGCGTCCCGCATACTCTCGCCGTCAAGAACACGGCGGCGCTCTTCATAGATAATCTCGCGCTGCTCGTTCATCACCTGATCATATTCCAACAGATTTTTTCTGATACCAAAGTTATTGCTCTCAATTTTCTTCTGGGCATTTTCAATAGCGCTTGTCAGCATCTTATGCTCAATTTCCTGTCCTTCTGGAATCCCCAATGTATTAAACATATTGATGAGACGCTCTGAGCCAAACAAACGCATCAAATCATCTTCAAGTGAAATATAAAATCGGGACATACCTGGGTCTCCCTGACGACCAGAACGACCTCTTAACTGATTGTCAATACGTCTTGACTCATGGCGCTCTGTTCCAATAATCATCAGACCGCCAGCAGCTCGTGCTTCCTCGTCAAGCTTGATATCTGTACCACGTCCCGCCATATTTGTGGCGATTGTAACTGCTCCATGTTGTCCGGCATCCGCCACAATCTCCGCCTCAAGTTCATGAAACTTTGCATTCAAGACCTTGTGCTGAATACCGCGCCGCGTAAGCATTTTGCTCAGCTCTTCACTCGCTTCAATTGTAATTGTACCCACCAATACAGGTTGTCCTGTAGCATGTGCCTTTTCCACAGCATCCACAATGGCATGAAGTTTTTCTTTTCTAGTCTTGTATACACTGTCCTGATTATCCACACGCACTACTGGACGGTTTGTCGGTACAACGACAACATCCATACCATAGATATCTCGAAATTCTTTTTCTTCTGTGAGCGCTGTACCGGTCATTCCGCACTTTTTGTCAAACTTATTAAAGAAATTTTGGAATGTAATTGTCGCAAGTGTCTTACTCTCACGTTTTACTTTGACATGCTCTTTTGCCTCAATTGCCTGATGCAAACCGTCAGAATAACGACGTCCTGGCATAATACGCCCTGTAAACTCGTCCACAATCAACACTTGGTCATCTTTCACCACATAATCTTGGTCCCGAAACATTAGGTTGTGTGCTCGCAACGCCAAAATAATATTGTGCTGTATCTCTAAATTTTCAGAATCTGCAAGGTTTTCAATGTGGAAAAAATTCTCTACGCGCTCTACACCTGCCGCGGTAAGATTTACCACCTTATCCTTTTCATTGACAATAAAATCGCCTGTTTCCTCCTGCTCCACACCCATAACAAAATCCATTTTGGTCATCTCAGGAACATCTTCACCGCGCTTCATCTGTCTGGCAAGTATATCGCACAGCTCATATAGTTTTGTTGACTTGCTGCTCTGTCCTGATATAATCAGCGGGGTTCGTGCCTCATCAATCAGCACAGAATCCACCTCATCAATAATAGCATAGTGCAAATCCCTTAAAACAAGCTGTTCCTTATAAATTACCATATTGTCACGAAGGTAGTCAAAACCAAGCTCATTGTTAGTTACATAGGTGATATCACAATTATATGCCTCGCGTCTCTCATCTGGCTTCATATCGTTTAACACAACGCCAACCTTTAGTCCAAGAAACTGATGCACCTGTCCCATCCACTCCGCATCTCGCTTTGCCAGATAGTCATTGACGGTTACAACATGAACCCCTTTTCCTTCCAAAGCATTTAGATAAGCTGGAAGCAAGGCTGTCTGCGTCTTACCTTCACCAGTTCTCATCTCTGCAATACGCCCCTGATGCAGCACAATACCACCAATCAACTGTACTCTGTAATGTTCCTGATTTAATACACGCCTTGCACCTTCGCGCACAACTGCATACGCTTCTGGCAGTATATCATCAAGGCTGGTGCCCTCCGCCACTCTCTTTTTAAACGTAGCAGTTTTCCCACGAAGCTCCTCGTCCGTAAGTTTTCCCATCTCATCCCGATAACTTTCAATCTTTTTTACAATGGGTTCAATTCTTTTTAATTCGCGTTCACTATGTGTACCAAATACTTTTTCTATAATACTCATACGCGGCTCCAATCATAAAAATCTATTCGTACTTACACCGATTATTCGATTTACATAAAATTATCAATGCACAAACTAAAAGTTATTGTAACAGATAATACTTATAAATTCAATGAATTTTCAATGAACTTTTTGCAGAAGGTAACAGGGATGCGCTGCCGTTGTGATTATTATGCTGCTTTGCAATTGTGAATGGCGCAGTACGCATACACGGCAAATCTCAAGAAAACCCCGATAAGGAAATATATTGTTACAATTCAATCCTACCAAATGATAACGCAGTCGTCAGGAAACTCTAACGGCTGCGCAAAGTCACTTCAATATAGAAATTCAGTATAGAAATTACATATGTCCGTGCAAAAACTGTCATTGGTTAGCTTGATAAAACACCCGTTCTCTCCTGCAAGTATGCAAGCCACTGCTTTCTCTTCAGGACAGAACACTTCCTTTTCTGGGTCTTTCCATTTTCATCAGTATATGTAACCCTGATGCCTGTCGGCAAAAACGGAATCATACCCACATTGCAGAGCTTCAGACCTGTAATCTTATTATAGGGTACGCTGAAGGTCACTTTGCCGATCAGTCCTCCGCTCACATATGCAAACTTTTCCGTTGTAAAGAAAAAGTCCCCTGGAATCTGTCTGGGATTCCACAAATCCCCTTTGGTGTGCTCCTGAATCGTATCTATAAGGCCGATCAGCCCCGAGTCCCTGAGCGTTTTCTCCCATTTTTCTTTTTTCTGATCCGATAATTTCATATTCTTCTCTCCTTAATATTTTTTCAAGCGGTGATTTGATTATACCACCATATTTCAAAAAATATTATGACGTTTCAAGAAAATTTTTTATTGGATCGATCTCTTTGTGAAACTTTTCACGATAAGCTTCCACTAATTTGCACTGATTCACGAACCTACCATAAAAATCATTCAGATAATACCCGTTTCTAAGATATACTTCCTCAAGCTCTGGCTGCCCCCGTTTACAATATACCAGAGACAGATTTGCCATAATACATCCCGCTATGTCCCCCCTGCAGCATTCTATACAGTGGAGAAGCCCTTCCCGCCCAACCGCTTCTGACCTATCCAGTCTGTCAAGAACTTCTAACAGCCCTGCTAAATTAATATATAAAAGAAATGCTGATACGGCGTGATGCTGCATACAAACTTTGTTTCTTTTAAAACATTTCATCAATTCTTCATAAATAGAAACAGCCTCTTCCACCTTGTTATCAAATCTAAGATTGACTGCTATGTGGTTTAACAACATAAACTCTGTCCGAAATGGTATCCTGTAAAAAAACGCACCGGAATTTGTCGGCGGCATTGTAAGAAAAAGAAGTTGCTTAAGTTGCTGATTTGCCTGCTCTCTTGACAATTCGCCCCTATTCGTCTGCAATATAATGTGTTCTGTCATAATAAATTGTTTATTTACAGCCAGCGTCATGTCAATTCCGTTTTCTATCTCGTCCAAAAGTTTCGTCGCCTTCTCATAATGACTCAATGGAAAACATCTATTAAATTGTCTCACCTTTTCGTACAATCTGTAATCGTCCGCCTCAATAAACCCATAATAATTCTCACGTTCCATACCAAGCCGCTTTAGCATCTTGTAGAGCCGTTTCTTATTCGGGCTCCGCTTCCCCTTTTCGATCCGTGACAATGTTTCCTGGGAACAGATCCCCATACAAAGCGCCTCCTGTGATATCCCCTTTGCTTTCCTAAGCTCCCTCAACAGCTCATTTGTAATGACAAACTCCCCCTGAAAACTGCTCTTCATAAAGATGATCAGCATATCGGGTTCTGGATCGATTTCCGCTGCCTTGTACAGAAATAATACCGCCTCATAATACTTTCTGCACCGGTCAAGCTCTGGCTGCCTTCCCATTTTTACAAGACACCTCTTTTCCAACGCCAGTATTTCCAGCACAGGATATAAAGCACCATTTTCCTGAAGGCATTTTTTCCCTTTACAACATATGGCGTAGGCGTCCTCCACCCTGTCTTGATCCATATAGAGCTGCCCAAGGAGCCATGTGCTGTGCGCATAGACTTTGACCCGCTCCTCCTCGTCCGTATAGTAGTCCCATATATATTCGTTAAACTGTTCCATCTGTGTTGTCATCTGCTGTATCCATCCGTCTGCATTTCCCTGTTTCCACTGGCAGTATACGATCATCAGAATAATCCGAATCTCCTGATTACATAGGCGTTGCCTGTGACTGATGCTCTGCACCCAGCCGTTCCCCAGCGTACACGCAAGCGCACGCTCCATTCGATATTGGCAGGCAGCATAGTCCTGTTCTTTGATATAGTGCATGACCGCCTGCAGCATGGCCACATACTGTCTGTAAACTGGACGGTTTTTATCATTGTATGCACCATAATTAGAAATCTGCTTCGCCAGCGTTTCGCAGTCCCGTTTGCTTATGCTGTGCTCGATCTCTACCCTGTACGAAATGGCTTCATACTCACTGGACGACACAGCAAGCTCCATCTTATCGATAGATTTTCCCAAACGCTCAAATAGCGCCTGCAACGTGAAGTAATCGATCTCATGCTCTCCGCGCTCCACTCTGCACAACTCTGATATACTGATAATTCCTTCTGCTATATTCTTTTGTGTTTCACCCATTTTCTCACGCTCTTTACAGAGCATGACGCCTAACTGTTGTATCATGTCGTATCACCCACAAACAGTATAACGTATCTTTAACCTGCCGTCCAGACTCAAAAAATACTTAGCATTACAGTCTTTTTTCATTATAAATAAGAGAAATCAAAAATATATGCGAATACAAATATGCTCCTCCTTGATGAGCTGTTCAAAGGCCTTGATATATAAGGTCAAGTAACCAATTCCTAACGAATGCCAATGACATTCTCAAAAAGTCTTGAAAAACACATGCTTTCTGCTATAATAGTAAAGAAAAAGTAAGCAGATTTTGAAAGTCTATATCAAAGAAAAAGAGGGGGAATTATTTTGCAAGGAGACGCATATCAAAATGAAAATGAAATTCCAAAGGAAGGGCAAACCAAAACACCACAAGGACAAGAAAAATCTCAAAAGAAGCTGTTCTCTACCTCTGTGATTATTGCACTGATCGCAGGAATCTCTGCAATCATCTGTGTCAGCATTTTTTCCGGTAGTCTCACAAACTATAAAAAATATTCTGGCAGTAACGGAATCACAGTCACTGGCTCAGCAAGCTGTGATTTTGAGTCAGACTTAATTGTATGGCGTGGCAGTTTTTTCGCATATGGCCAAACACCCAAGGCTGCGTACAAATCCATTAAAAGCAACGCTGATGTAATTAAGGATTACTTGGTTGAAAATGGCATAGAAGAATCTGAACTCTCGTTCAGTTCCGTCTCGATTTCTCAGCGTTGGGTTACGGAATACAATGATGATGGCAAACGCATTGGGGAATACTTAGATGGTTATGATCTGTCCCAGACAGTTACAGTAACCTCCGAAGATATCGATAAAGTTGACGCGGTTTCTCGCGATATCACAAAACTGCTCGAAGCAAACATAGAATTTGAATCTGATTCACCAGAATACTACTACACAAAATTAGATGAATTAAAATTAGATTTAATTGAACAAGCTACAGCAAATGCAAAAGCGCGGGCTGAAATTATTGCAGATGGCACAAAATCTCACACCACAAAACTTTTGAGCGCCAATCTTGGTGTCTTTCAAATTACCGCACAAAACTCAAACTCAGAGTACAGTTATGGTGGTGCATTTGATACAAGTTCCAGAAACAAAACTGCGACAATCACAGTGAAACTAAATTATGCTACCAATTAATCGAGTCGGGAAGGTTACATGTTACTGGAACGGAGTGAACAGTAACATGTAAAAACCCATGCAAAATTTGCTTCGCAAATGGATTTTTACTCGCTGCTGGTACGTTTTCTCACGGACTTAGCAATAAGTGCTAAGTCCTGTTATTTTATCACACTCTATCATTTTGATGTCTATGTCCAAGTATATTTTCTACCAGCATTATAATCAAAAGGTAAACTGCCAAAACCAACCCCCAGACTGCTGCCAAAACCAAATAATTCAATATCTTGTACTGTTCATATCGCTCCTCACAAAACATTTTCAAAATCTTTTCTTCATTTAATCCATATTTTGTAATATAAGGTTCAAGCAACTTCTTCTCGCCAGCGCTCATATATGTAACATATCCAACAGGAAGTTGCACACTTCCAGTAAGACGATAACGCAGATAAACACCATCATCCAGAAATGCCGCTACATAATTTCCATCTGGAAGCTTTACCAAATAATAACGATTAAACAAATATCGTTTAAAACCAGCTTTTTTCCCGTATGTATTCCAGCGTACTACGCCAGAGGAAACCAAGCGTCCCTTTCTTCTGTATTTTGTGTCTGTCGCATCACTACTACTTTTCAAGCGATATGCATCCAGTGGAAAAATATCGCTCGTCCGAAACGTAACATATTCAATCCCCTCGGAATTATTATATTGTTCGATGCTCGTTAATTTCGGAATCCCTTCTCCTGCTGGAAGTCCAGCAAACTGCCCATAATTATAAGAAACACTTTGAATTGTATCCTGCCCACATTTTTTCCAGAACAAGTCCAATACAAAATCTGCCGGAAATACCAATGCCAAATATGACGCTACCAATATTACAATTGCTGTGACCACATTAAAAATAACATTTGTCAAACTCCACTTTTTCTTCATTCTATCGCCTTCTTGTCGAAAACTTTATTAGAAAACAAATTTTTTGATTTTCCTACAATTCCTTATTATACCGACTGAAATAATATCTGTCTAGTAAAACAAAATTTGCCTCTTTTGCATTTATAAAATCTGCGAGAGATAATCATCTACATACCCATCCACCAGCCACTTATTGACCAATGCTCCGCAGAAAAAAATATACATGCAAAAATACAGCCAGATCATTACGATCACGATACTTGTAAGGCTTCCGTACATAGAAAATCCGCCAAAATAGTCAATATAGACAGAAAATCCAAAAGAATACAGTGTCCAGAACACAGAAGTCACTACTGCTCCTGGATAGTGCTCTCGCCATGCCATATGATTATTGGGTAACAGACTGTACATTGTGCAAAAAACAACAGATATCATACCCGCTACAAATATATGTCTGATTCCTCCAAAAACGCGCCACAGATGAGCAGCCAGACCATTGTCTGGAATCAACCACCCAGCGAGCGTATTTCCAAAAACAAGTGCACCGGCAGAAAGCAGGATAGCAAGCAATAAAAAGATTGTATAAAACGACGCCTTTAGCCTTAACAAAAGATATCCTCTTGTCTCACCCACTTCATAAATATGATTTAATCCCCTTATCAGTGCAAGAACTCCCTTTGATGCCGACCACACCACAACCACGGCAGAGACAGATAACAGCGTCAGATTGTTACCATGATAACTATCCACAATCCCAAGCAAAAACTGATAAATTTTTTCGGGGACAACCGCTTGCGATATATTTACTATCTCCTTCTGATTCATCACATCATGCGGCAGCATTCCACTGACAATCAACACCATTGGAATCAAAGATAAGAATAAAAAGAACGCAGCACCAGAAGCGTAGGTTCCCACCTCCACTTCCTGAAAAGCCCTGCGTATTTGCTTTTGTAATCCATATAATTTTGTGAAAACAGACATTTTGGACAGCTCCTTCTCGCCACATTAGACATATTGCCATATGTCATTAATCGGTTGTCTGATACATCGCATCAACAGCCTTTATCTCTCCCTTATAATAATATGCTAATATCTCTGCGGCGGTTAATCCCTTCTCTGCAAGTCCTTTTGCGCCATTTTGTGACATACCACAGCCATGCCCATATCCTGCCCCATGCAGAATCATCTGTTTTAAAGTATCCCCTTTTTCTCCATTCTTATTATATATTTTTTCTATGTAAAAATATGCACTTGGCAACATATCCCCCATTGTATAGCTGCTGCCATCATTTCTTGTAATCGTGTCCTTAGCACAGCCCAACGTTTGACGAATTAGATGTTGGGACATTACACTCACCCGAAAATGTTCTGTCTCAATCATAATTCCTGCGACCATTCCGCTCTTTTTTCGGTTTAAAATTCGGATATCCTGTATTGCCTCCTCATTTTTTATCTGATCAGAAGACAGAAAGCGCGACCGAATGCGAACCTTTTGTGGTTGTGTCCGAGACAGTTGATAAAGCTTCTGCAATAGCTTCTTCACTCCATTTTTATCAAGCGTTCGAGAATAATCCCAACGATACCATGCATCATTATATTCTATATCTGTCTCATTTCCATTCTCAATAAACATTTGATAACGCTGTTCTCCCTCTGTGCTGCCTGTTGCATAGATTTCCTCACCTGTCTCAATCAGATACGTATCTGCCACCGATACACTGTCATTCCAGACACTCGCTCCGCCATTGTAACCGCTTGAAGTTGAGTAATAAAAACTCTCTACAATCTCACCTTTGTAAGTCAACACCTGATTTTTTGTCTCATCCACAGCTCGAATAGCGCTTGGTGTCTCCTCACAATTCATATAGACCTGAAATGCAGTGCTGTCATCCATATGCGCCTTCCATTCTGGGTATGCATAACTCTTTTTATGAAAATAAGTGTATGTCCTTGCACTGATTGCCTGTGCCTTCAGTGCCTCCTCTGGATAAGTAGAAGGCATCTCGCTTGGGACAACGCTATAGAGATACTCCTCCACCAAAAGCTCATTGATCACAACAATGCCTTCTGGCACAGCATAACATTCCAATTTTCCCCTATATTGTGCAGAACAATTTCTATTGATATTTTTAATCTGTAACCTGCCCTCGTTCTTTCCTACAATGCAGATAGGTTGATTCTCTTCAAAATCTTTTTTGGTGAAAGTAATTTCTGAATCCGGTGGATATTCCGATAATTCACCATTCCGGTCAACTATAATTCCCTCATTGCACACAATAGACAACTCTGTATGATAAATACTCTGATATCCCTGATTCATAATTAAAACACGAACCTTTTCATCTAGGATTGTTTTTATCGTATTCTCCTCCAACAATTTTTGCTGTATCATATCATTTCTGTCCGCTTTATCTTCTTTCTTGTCCTTTTTGAACTCCTCCGTTATATCTGCAACAAATTTATCATTGTTAGATAAATTGGCACTGCACTGATAAACACCAATTACGATAATAATCCATATCAGTACAATAAATAGCCTTTTTAAAAGTCCTCTTCCATAAAATATATTCCATTCCTCCTCTGTTGCGTCTGTATCTATTTTATAATCTCGCTTCTAAGACGAACCATAACAAAAAATCATCACATAATATCTCTCAGCACTTTACATTTTATGCATAAGGAATAGCTGCCTATGTGCAAAAATGCGCAAAAAAACAGGATTGAAAGAACCACTGCTTTCAACCCCATTCTTATACCACAAAAGCAGCCGGTTAAGGCTGCTTTGCTTCATTTGTGTATCCCCGAAACGCCGGCTCCTGTATTTTGACTCCTAGCCAATGCTAGGTGGGCGACCGCAATCTTTCTCGCTGCCTTCCCCTGGCCTAAATGGGGGGCATGACATTGATCAGACAATGTAGGAATCCCGTTTAAAGTGATGTAGGTTCAAAATGACAAGAGTTATCGCACATTTCAGATTAACTATAGTATAACCCATCATCATAAAAATATCAACCACTATTCATATTGCATCTTTACTAATATTTTACAGAAATTTTTTGCTATTTTACATATAGACATCTTATGAAGTTCGTGCATAAAATCTGTATGTGCCCTTGCCCTCTTTTTTTACATCATAAAGAACCTTATCTGCCTCTTTCACCACTTTCTCAAGTGCTTCCTCAGAAAGTACTGCCCGCAAGCTGCTAATTCCGATAGAACATGATATCCAATGTTCTTTTGGAATTTGAACTTCCTTTCCAAGTTTACCGCTAATCACATGCGCAAATCCCTCTCCTAGCTCTATCTGTCTGTAAATATTTTTCGCCAACTGCTCTGTGCGCAGATTATCTTGACTGTATAGCGTAATCAAAAACTCATCGCCGCCAAATCGGGTGACAAAGCCATCATTTCCAACTTCCTCCTGAAAGATATCCGCCATTTGAACCAATATGACATCTCCAATATTATGGCCAAATGTATCATTATAGTATTTAAAGTTATCCAGATCAATATACATAATTGTAATTGGCTGCATCACCTTTCCAATGCGACTGCTTTTCAACATATTTTTAATATTTCCATAAAATCCCTCACGATTAAAAAGACCCGTGAGCTTATCGGTAACTGCAAGATAATTTAATTTATCATTCATATACCGAATCTTATCATTTGCCTCAAGCATATCAATAGAATTGAGAAGCTGCCGCATCAAAAACTCAAAGACTGCGGAATCGCTCTCATCTAACAGATACCTGTTTGTCGGGGAATGCCAGTTGTCCTTCATTGTGATATACGCTATCATAACCGCTTTTAGAGAATTGTTATAGTAAAAAGGAATACCGATAATAGAACATATCTTCTTTTTATCAAACAAAGAAACAATATCCAAATAATCTGTATAATTATTATTAATCTTAGAAGTTGCAAATCCTAGCCTGTTGCGGTGAAAAAATGCCTCAATCTGGCTGCGTCGTTCCTCATGATATCGATATCCAGTATTATTAAAAAGCTCTTCTGCCCTATTGTCTGTATATTTTATAAGCATTAACCTGTCAATATTAAAATTATGTATCAATGCATGCACTGCCGGATAAATCAATTCTTTTCTGCTCTTATGTCCAATCTCAATCATTGTCTGCCACGCAGACAAAAAGTTCATGCGCTTTTGCTGTTCTTGATTTTCTTTATAAACTGACGCATGGCGCAACACCTCGTCAACCGCATATCGCAATTCTGGCAGCAGGTCAAGCTTTCGCTTTTGTGTCGCATATTGTTTTCCTTCCAACGCCGCATTCAATTCTCCAACCTTGCCATAACACCCCTGATGCCCATAGAAATCAATCGCCTCCAAAAGCTGGCGCTGTGCGTCCTCTTCTCGTCCAAGAAATCGGTACAATTTTGCAAACTCTATGGTATATTGTCCAAAAATATAAAACTGATTCCCAGCAGATGCCTCCATGCACCCTGCTGCAAGCTCAAAGTTTTTCAAAGCTGTTTTATAACGCTCTTGCGCTATAAGCTGCAAACCGTAAATAAAATAATAGATAAACAAATCATCCTTGCACGTTGTATAATCATGTATTATCACATTCTCTGTTTTTCTACTTCTCTTGTCCGTCAAATGTTCCAAAAAAAGTCTTGTCTTCTCAATATAGATAGCACTTTTCAGCGTATTTCCATTATAGTGGCTGCACAGCGCCAAAAGCCCCGCAAGCTTTGATATATTACAAACGCGAAGACTATTCATCTTCATTTCCTTTACAATTCGGAAGGATAATTCCAGATGTTCATATGCACTCTTATAATCCTGCGCCATAATGCAGTTAATCGCCATATTATACAAAGTCTCACCGACATAATCAATCTTTTCCATCTGCAAAAAACGCCTGAGTGCCTCATTATAACACTCTGAAGCCTTGTCATAGTCTTCCATTGCAGAAGAGATATACCCAACACCATTATAGATCATTGCCTCCTCATAATCATCTTTCCCTTTGACAAGATCATGGCATTTCTTATAATAATAATTTGCAGTCTTAAAATAGCCGTTTGTGGAGGCTATCATAATATTATTTCGATATGCCTCCATCATAAAATACTCATTCCCTAATTTTCGCATCAGCTCGATGCCTTTATTAAAATGCACCAACCTGTTCTCAATCTGTTCCTCGTCCGCAAACAGCGCTGGATGATTGTCATAAGCATAGACATAGATATGTGCTAGATGATTCCAGAAATGATATTTTTCTGCCATGCGAATCACTTCTTGGTCAATCGGTATGTCATTTGCACAGAAAAAAATATTGTGCCATCCAGACATCTTCACCATAATTCCCAAAAGCTTTGCGATAAAAATATCATAGTCTGACTCTTGCTTCTCTGCGATATCAAAACACTTGCCTGCATAGCGTTGCGCCTCCTCAAGTTTCCCGTTATACATATGTGCCATACACATAAAATAAAAATATTCATAGTCAAGCGCCAGATCATTGGACTCCGCTCGCAATTCTTTTAGTTTCTCACACAGCAATAGCGCCTGCGAAAAATTCTGTGTATATATGGATATCAGTGTATACAATCTGACAATACGACACTTATATTCCCATGTAATAGAAATCTCCTCAACTGTAATCATTTTATAAATAATTTCCAGATAATAGTTTGCCTGCATAAAATCAAGGCAAAAAATAAGATTATTAATCTGGATAATATAATCGTCAAGCCGTTCCACAGAAAAGGTAAAATCATTATAACCGCTTTTCTGTTCTATTAATTCGCCTGCATTTATCTCAATCACAAGCCCCTTGTCAATCACATAGCGGTAAAATCTATACCACAATGGTTTCATATGGGACAATGGCACTTTTGCCTCATTGTACGCAGCAAGAACAATAATATTATGACAAATCCCATCCTCCAATAAATTATGAATAAAATGCATCGTCGATCCATTTGCATATTGTATGTCATTCAATAAAAAAACAACCTGTCGTTCTCCTGCAAGGTGCGAGATAAAATTGACGACGGCTGTGGCAATCTTTTCCTGCTCAAATGCAACCTCATCAATTAGAAGATTTTCTTCGCGGACGCACATACCACTTCGCAAAAAACTCTTTAAGACAGAGCGATGCAAGCTGTAGACATCACACGCGTCAAGAAGTTTGTCAATTGTTTCCTCTGACAGTTTTCCAAATGCACTTGCCGCGAAATCAAGAAACGGCTCAAATACACTGACAATCTCTGACAGAGAAAAATCATGCAGACAAACAATGGTATCTGGATTCTCCTGTTCTATCTGTGCTTTCCATTCCTGCGTGAATGCAAATGTATTATAATGCCGTAAAAGCAAAAAATTTTCGTCCCTCTCACTGAAACTAAAACGCACTTTATCCATAACACCACTTCTTGTATCTTTGTTCATTTCAATTACCCCAGCTACCAAATAATCTCAGACCAATCATTAATTCCTATGTACGATTTAGCCCATCCTAGATACTGTGCAGAATTTATCCCATCCATCTCATTGTAGACAGTCTGCGAAAAAGCATCCATACTTGCATCCATTCCTGGGTCACTATATGCAGGCAGATAGATAATCTCATCAATAAATGGATTGTCCATCACTGCGGCATAGGACGCACAAAGCGCAGCCGCCTGTATCGCACTTCCTTGCTTGTTGGAGAGACCAATTTCACTTAGTATAATATGTCTCACTTTTCCCTTTGTATCCAACATTGCCGGCGTTTGCATAAAATCAGTTAACACAGAGAGATTTTGAAAAGTGACAATCTCTCCCGCCGCAACCTGCCCAGCATATGCATTTCCATTTTTGCAGCCCGACATGTCCCAAAATTTAGCGTACCCCATTGGATTCGTATATGGATGCTGTGCCACTCCCCAATCAATATCCCCCTCCAAATTTATCAATGCCTGAAACTTCTGTAAAAAATCCTTTCCATCCATAAACTGATAGTATTCTTTGTCAGATGGCGTGAAATTTCTGTTCCACACCTGATCAATACAGACAAAAACCCGCGCGTTTGCATTTGTGCTCATAATTGCATTGTACATGACACGAAATGCCTGCGCATACTCCTTAATATAAGTGTCCCAATCAGTCCAAGCCATATAATTCCATAAACGTGTGTTTACTTCATTTCCTATAATCCAATTTTCACCACCCTTAGAGTTTGCCACATAATACTCCATCATGGTAGCAAGTGTCCTGACACCTTCCTCGTCCGACGCATTGAACATATAATACATTGGATTTTTAATTTTCTTAGGATCTGCCCTTCTCGCCTCTCCCCTAGCCATTGGATGCGTCAGCGCCCTGCTGTCACCTGTATTCAATACCTGAAGCGTCTTGAATTTCCACGCAACCTGTGGGCCAAAAGTGCCATCCATAAAAATATTGTTAAACTCTTCCCCCTGCGTCGATTTCTTATTGCGCGGATACCGTTTTAATGTATTCCATGCAAGGGCCTCTGGATTCGTAATATATGTAGGTTCTGTCACCATATGAAGGACTCCCCCACTTCTAATTCCCATTGCAAATTTGGAATACAACCTAGTATCCTGCTGTTTAAAATTGACTGAAAACTGAAAACTTGGCATCGGTTCCAATTGCTGTATATTTTTACATCCAAGCACTTTTGTACTTTCCTGAATATCGTATTCAAAAGGTGCCAACTCAAACAAATAGAGCATTCCATCATCTGAAACTGGCAATTCACTATTTAGCGCCGCAGTGTAAGTCACTGTGCCATCCCTTTCTACAGTACAGCGTACATTCCTTGAAATTGTTCCATAGTTTCCTGCAATAACCATCGCATTCACATCATTTGTATTATTTTCCAAAATCTGACCGTCAACAACTTCGGCGGCATAGGAACGAATCCCCATGCCGCCAAAAAGCATGCCCACGATCAGACATATAACAATATTTCGTTTCAATCTATATAATCTTTGCATTGTATACATCCTTCTTAATCGTTTGGTAACCTTTCCTTCAAAGCCATTCCTATTATACCAAACCATTACTTCTACGTCAATGTATATTCGCTCTCCTCTAATTTACAATCCTGTGTTGAGTTGTTATATTCTACTAAATATCTGTGAAACTCTAGTATTACTTTAAATAAATCTCCATCCACAATAATTTTCATGTCACCGCTGTTGAGCTTCATCAAACTCTGCGCTATGGAAAGACCAAGTCCATGTCCCTCTGTGTTGCGAGACTTATCTCCCCGCACAAATCGCTCCATCAATTCCTCCCCACTGATATTCAAAGGGAATTTGGAAATATTCCGAAATGTGATACTCACATGAATATTAGTTGCATCCAAGTTCACATATACCCTTGATCCAGGCTGTGCGTATTTACAAATATTGTTCATCAAATTGTCAATGACGCGCCAGACATGCCTGCCATCTGCCATAATATAAACTGTTTCCTCAGGCTTACTGACAATTAATTCCAACCCCGCCGCCTTGAGTTTTTCTTCAAATTCCCCCACGGTCTGTGTCACAAAAACATTCGCCTCAAGCTGTTGGCTATCGACAGACATATTCCCAGAAGAAGCCTTGGAAGCCTCCACCAAATCTTCAATCAGTTTTTTTAATTTGGAAGACTGTCTATTAAGCACTTCAAGATACTCTACTGCCTTGTCATTGTGCAACTCCTCCTTTGAGAGCAAATCCACATAATTAATAATTGAAGTGAGGGGTGTCTTAATGTCGTGTGATACGTTCGTGATCAACTCTGTCTTAAGCCGCTCACTTTTCATGCGCTCATCAACTGCCCTCGCCATTCCCTCACTAATTCGATTCAGATTTTCTCCGTGTTTTCTACACTCCCAAAACATTTTGTCAACGTCAATCTTATACGAAAGATTTCCCTGCGCCATATTTTGGCTTGCTTTTTGTAATGCATATAGTTGAACCATCAGCATACATAGAACAACACAGAAAATTAGTTTTTCTATAAACCATAATCCATAGATAGTATTTTTGCTAAAATTTATTAGGACAAAAAACTCTACAAAAGAAATAATTCCAACAATAAAAATAATCTTCCAGATTAGCGTCATATTTTTTAAAAAATACACAAAACCACTGCGGCACCAATTGTAAATGCGATAACAAATACTATTTTGCCACCATTTACCTGCCTTGAAACGCACACATATACTCAATAGATACTCAAGGGCAAACGCTGCCATTATCACACCAAACGCACCTAACAATCCAATACAAGCCATTGCATACCTTGGCAATATAGTGTCTTTTATAGAATACAATCCCAAAAAAGCCAATGTAATTTCCACAATCAAGATAATAATACTAAATACATCAATTGGAATCTTGTCAAACGGTGTGCGTACAATCCCATCTACTCCCCTGCGGTGCCCAGCACCATAAAGTAAAAAACCAAATGACAGTATCATTGCAAATATACTTAAGCCAAGTCTTTGTCCAAAATTTCTGTCTGTCATATCGAAATAGCATTGGATAATCCATCCTTCTTGACTATATCTGCTGCTCATAGTACTTACAGGAACTGCATTGGGAACGATGGACGCTACCCAGTAGCTTTCCAGCGAAACTTCCTCCTCAACCACAAGCGTAAAATCTTCGTTCAAATAATATCCTGGCTCATTGATAAAAAGAGTGTCCTCTAAATTATTAGAATCAATTATTGTTAACTCATCACCGCGGATACTTCTAATATCATCCAAAAGTATTGTTCCCCAATTATGATAGCTAAATGTTGTATTGTTCAAATCTGCAAAATTTACAAAATTCCCTGGCTCGCCAAGAATTTCTGCCACCAAAGGATCGGTATCCTGCATCTCTTCAGAAACACTTGACTCCGTGATTGCTTCTTCCCCCCACGGAATATTTTCCACCGCATTTTTATCAATTAGCTGATAAGCTTTATTTGTAAAATCATAGCCATAATGATAGACCATCTGCTTATCCTGCGCTTTATAATAAAGAGACACGTTTTGCACCGGATAATAATTACCTTCCGCGCGATAATATAGGATTCCTTTTGCCAAATCATAACAGATTCTATCCGCATAATAATAAGTCAACCGCACTGTACTATCGTCGCCAGATACATCGCTGTCCATATCACTACTATAATATCCTCTCTCTGTATCATATAGGCTCCCCTCTGCCTCTTTTATGATTTTACACAAATACAACTGTTCTGGTTCCAGTGCGGCGAGCTCATCATCTGTCATATTTGTTTCCTGATAAGAATTGCGCTCGTGAAAATCAATTTCTCTAAGATTATCTGAATTTAGAATACCATATTTAAAATAATTTTCTCTCAAATATTCTTTATGACGGCTATTTCCAGAATAAAGATAATTTACTGCCTCTATAGAATATCTTACATTGATATTTTCATAAACATTTTTCAACACTTCATAACGTGTCTTATCCGTTAAATTTTCAGACACTTCTACCCAAAAACAGAATCCTAGCAAAGCACATGCTATCACTGAGACAATACAAAGTATCCTTGCAATTAATTTTACTAGCAGAGACTCTCTTAACCTTTTCACCTTAAACATCACCTGTTCCTTTTCCTGTTTCCAGCTTGTAGCCCCGCCCCCAGACTGATTTCAAATACCTTGGTTCCGCTGGATTATACTCCAACTTTTCCCGCAGATGTCTAATGTGGACTGCCACTGTATTTTCTGTGCCAAAGGGACTGTCATTCCACACAGCAACATATATTTGTGCTGGAGAATAAACCTTTCCTGGATTTTCCATGAGAAATTTCAAAATATCGTACTCGGTTGGTGTCAATGCTATTTTTTCTCCGTCAAGCGTCACTTCCTTTGTGCGGTCATCCAACGCAATGCCCCCAATAGTTAGTATCTCGCTCTCCTCCGGCATCACTCTGCTGCCAAGCTGCATATATCGTCTTAGTTGCGATTTCACTCGCGCTTGGAGTTCCACTGGATTAAAGGGCTTCGTTACATAATCATCCGCACCGATATTGAGCCCCAAAACTTTATCTGTATCCTCACTCTTAGCAGTCAGCATAATAACAGGCACATTGCTCTGTTCCCGCAACTTTACCATAGCTGTAATACCATCCATCACTGGCATCATGATGTCCATAAGCACCAAATGTATTTCCTCCCGCGAAAGCACCTCCAGAGCCTCCTTCCCATTGTAAGCTTCATACACCTGATACCCCTCTGCTGTCAGATAAATTCTTAACGCTGACACAATATCTTTCTCATCATCACATACCAGTATATTGTACATTTTCTTTTCTCCCCAGTTTTCAGTTCCTTACAAACCAAGTATAAACAGTATTTTATTAAGTTCCAATTAGGTAAATCTTTAAGATTCGTTTAAGAAATAAATACATTCAATAAATTTTTTCCCCGCAGCTTCTTATACCATCGCTGCGGGATACCATCAAATCCAAATACAATTCCAGCAAGCCCGCCTGTGACACATGCTGTCGTATCTGTATCGTCACCAAGTATAATTGCTCGCCTCACCGCATCCTCATAGCTTGATGCAACTTTCATAATCATAAATGCGCTGCGCAAACAGTCCACCACATATCCAGAACCATTTCCAATCCAAGGTTCGTCCGGCCGCACACTCCATTCAAACTCCTGTTCATAGTCTGGCATTTCTCTGTAGATTTCTCTCAAAATTGAAATTGCAGTCCCAAGAGCTGACGAAAACGATTCCCCATTCAGCAAATAACGCGCCACCAAACAATACAGCGCACAGCAAACTTGATTACACAGATTCCCATGTGTAATCAGACACTGTTCATGCGCATCCAGCACCAACTCCTTATCCGTTCCCTTGTGCCAAAGGGCAAGTGGCAACACACGCATAAGTGCACCATTTCCCTTGCCATTTGGACGCAATAAGCCACATTCCTCTGGCGCTTTACCAGTCCGATAGGCATTTAATGCCTCGCCCGTCTGTATTCCAATGTCAAAAACAATGTTGTCCACTGCCCACTTTCCTTCCAAGTACCACGCCAACAATCTGTCTGAAAAATCCTTTAATTGAAAAGAACCACAACTTACTAAGCTATCCAACAGGCAAAGCGCCTGCGCACCATCATCTGACCATGTGCCTGATTTAATACCCGAATGTGCTCTTTGAAATCCAAACGGCGGCTGCATTTCAATTTTTTCATAGGGCGGAATTTGCTTTGCAGAATGAAATTCATATGGAACACCTAACGCATCACCAATCAGCAATCCATACAGACCGCCTTTCATTTTGTCATATTTTTCAGAATTATTCATAATTTGATACCTTTTTTTGTTTTCATAGGTCAGGAATGCGCATAAACTGCGCATTCCGTGTATAGAATTACACATCCTTCTTTTTCACAGGAAGCCATATTTCTGTATAATAATTTTCATCTGCTGTTCCATTGGGATATTTGTCTGGTGCGTCGTACATCTCAACACAATACCCTGCCGCAAACTCATAATCATGTAGTGCCGGCAGCCATTCAGAAAATATTTTCTCATTGACATCTTGAAGTGCCTGCGGGAGTGCACCCTTGCATGGGAAAACTGCCCATGTAAATGCCGGAATCATACGCACTTCAAATTCCTTTGGAATTTCCACAGACGGGTTGTAGATATCCGCAATCAGGTATTCAAATCGCTCATTCCCCATCTGCAAGTCAATATTAATACCAAACATTCCACACACATACTTTCCTGCTCCAGAAGCATAATGCTCCTGCCAAAATGCTGGAACCTCCTTCTTTGCATTTTCATAGTCAAATGTCTTTGACGCCGCTAAAACAGTAAACGCCTCTTTGTTTGTAATTCTGTAATCCATTGCATAACCACCTTTCAATGATATTGTTAATTTCAGCGGTGCGAACGCCTTAAGCATGGTTTTATCTCTGCGCACAGCCGATGGTGAACATCCGTGAAATCGGGTAAATGCCTTTGCAAAGCTGTCAGGGGAATCATATCCATACTTCATGGCAAGTGCTATCACCGTGGTATCGCTGCTCATCAACTCCTCCCCAGCAAGTGCCAGCCTGCGGTTCCTGATATACTCTGTTATAGAATACCCGCACAGGATACTGAATCCCTTATGAAAATAAAATGGAGAAACATTGACATGTGTCGCCACATCATACATCGTAATATCTTCTGTGATATGGCTTTCAATATAACTGACGGCCTTCCTGATTGCCTCTGTCCATTCCATGCTTATCAGCCTCCTTCGCTGTAATTACAGTATACAAATGATAAACAGTCCTGTCCCGACATAGTTTGCTCTCTTTTGTCTGAAAAATATTTCAATACTAAAAATTCCACCTGTTTTTCTTTGAATTAATCATAACAAATTCTGCCAAAAGAGTAAAGTTTTATTAGTTTACCCCCTCACACCTGTGAAAAATAACAAATAACTTGTAAGAGTCGAGAAATCTGATATAATAAAACTATCATTTAACAACTTCACAGCAAGCAAAAATAAAGGAAGAACACATTATGCTCACATTTGAAAAAGCCTCCCCAGAAGAAACTGGCATTCCTAGCGAATGTATTGTTCGATTGATAGACAGACTGCAAAAACGACAAATTCCCATGCATAGCCTCCTGCTCATGCACTGTGACAAACTGATTTTTGAAGGTTATTATGCCCCCTTGACGGCGAACAGCCTACATCGCATGTTTTCCATCAGTAAGAGTTTCACTTCCATCGCAATCGGTCTGCTCGTTGACGAAGGCAGTATTTCACTCGAAGACCCAATTATAAAATATTTTCCTGAAAAACTACCTACTCATGGCGATATACACCCGTGGATCGCCCAAATGACCATTAAACATATGTTAATGATGCGCACATGCCACGCTTCCACCACCTACAAGCTTGACTTGTCGTCAGATTGGGTGGCAAGCTTTTTTACCACGCCGCCTACACATCCATCTGGAACAGTATTTCACTACGACACATCTGCTGCCCATACGCTTTGTGCACTGGTGGAAAAGCTGACCGGACAAAATATGCTTGATTATTTAAAAGAAAAATTGCATATACTTGGATTTTCCAAAGAATCCTATATGATAAAGGACCCCTTTGGGGTATCAATGGGCGGCAGCGGTTTGGTTGCACTCCCAATAGACCTGATGAAATTCAGTTATTTTATCGCCCACAGAGGACTTGTCCTTGGAGAACAGTTACTGTCCCCCTCCTATATTGATATGGCAGTATCCCCACTGACAGCAAACTGTGTGACAGCTCCACTTCCAAGCGAAGCGCAAGGATACGGTTTGCAATTCTGGCGCAATGAACAAAACGGATTTACTTGCTATGGAATGGGCGGACAACTTATTATTTTCTTACCTGATTATCAGCTTATCTGTGTGACAACTGCGGACACACAGAGCATCCAAGGCGGCAACCAACAGATTTATGATGCGCTTTACGAGGAACTCCTTCCTCATATACAAAAACAGGCGCTTCCTCACAATAAAATGGCAGAAAAGGCGCTCAATGAGACACTTTCCTCCCTCGCAATCAAGCCTCTGACAAATGCGTTTGCACAAGACATACCTACCAAAAATACTTTCACAAAAAATGCTTGTGTTCCAGAATTTTTTGATTCTATAAATGGCGAAATATTTTATGTTCAGAATGCGTCATCTGATTTTCAAAGTTTTTGTGTCCTACTTGGAGAGAATATAGGAACTTTGTCTTTCACACACAAAAATACACCCTATACTATCTCATTTGGCATAGGTTCAATGCAGACAGGTTCTTTCCCCATCTATAACCTCCAATATGCTGCAAGCGGCGCATGGTTATTCGATGGCACTTTCCTTATAAAAGCACACATTATCGACGCGTACGTTGGCACTGTACAATTCCAACTGTCTTTTCAAAACGACGGATTAATTATATTTATGACCAAAAAGGAAGAAAGCCTGTTTCATGAATTTCATGGACATCTCTATTGTAAAATGCAATCGATAAAATAGTTTAAGCGTAGAAAGACCCCTTTGTGCTGGCAATGCTATTATCACAATTTCGGCATTTGTTCCCTCAACTTCTGAACAAATGCCTCATTTTTCATATCCGCTTCCAACTCCCATGCGCAGCTAGGACACAGCGGGATTCCTTCTACCATTTGACAGTATTCAAGACTTGCCGGTAAATATTCCCGTTTTGGCATATACAACCATTTTCCACAGCAAGCACACCGCAAGGAATTTTTATTTTCAATCAACGGATAATGTATCAGGTGTTCTCTTTGCGCAGCAACCTCTTTTGTCAATGCAATTTCTTTAGGAAATAATGTTTCCAGTCGCTTCATCATCTCCTCATTTACTTCTCCACTTTCCGCATGAAAAAATTCGTCTCTTGGAATATTAATACAATAGCTAACAGTTAACATAATATCCATTTTTCATCACCCTGTCTTTTCATTAACTTCCGTAATTTTACAGTGAACACCGTCTGCACTTTCGGCTCACTTTGCAGTAAAATATCACCGCCCATCTGCCTAGCAAGATTTCTGGCAATCGTAAGTCCCAGACCATTTCCTTGTATGCTGCGATTGCGGGAATCCTCCATTGTATAAAGCCGTTCAAACACGCTGGCAGCAAACTGTTTTTCTATCCCTTTTCCCTTGTCAATCACATCAATATATACAAAATCCTTCTCTTCCCGCAAAAAAAGCCCAATATACTTGCCATCACTGCCATATCGTATAGCATTTGTCAGCAGATTACACAGAATTCGGTCAATAGACTCCCTGTCACCCTGCACAAAAATTGTCTGTTCTGGAATCACAATATCCACTACAAAATTCTTTTGCATCAATAACTCGTAATAGCCAAGCACATTTTCCCTGCACAATTCACAGATATTAATTTTTACCAACTCAATATTTTTGTCTCCGGCTTCCAGCTTTGCCAGTGTAAAAAATTGGTCAATCAAATCCATGACCTGTTTTGCCTTTGCCTGCTACTCAAAATATGGACAAACCTATCCATACCGAGATGTTTCCTGTTTCAACCTATATGCTTTTGATTATCCG